>Ga0315268_10003341_pt1 | contig 17707 bp, 15 predicted proteins | sample C1_top_MG_FD_204535 | JGI IMG/M metagenome (GOLD analysis project Ga0315268, IMG submission 204535) | Sediment microbial communities from Yellowstone Lake, YNP, Wyoming, USA - C1_top | ecosystem: Environmental > Aquatic > Freshwater > Lake > Sediment | place: USA: Wyoming | collected 2017-08-01
CCGTCGCGCTGCGCGGCGTCACTTTCACCCACGCCAGGCCAGCGCGCGCGGTCTGCGGAACAATCTCGAATGCCGCATGCATTTCTGCGTCCGTGCCCGACAGCAGCACGACCGGCGTCGCCGCGAGTGCTGAACTCGCCGGCTTGACGGTGGCCTGCTGCAACTCCTGATCATAGAACCAGAGATTCCTGCCATCGGCGATCAGCAGTTGTGCGCCCGCATCCTGCGGCGTGTACTCCCACCGAAAGCGACCAGGCCGGCTCACCAACAAGGTACCGCTGCCCCGCTCAACGCTCTTGCCGGTCGAGTCGATGACCTCCTGGGTGAAGGGCGCACGCCAGCTCGACAGGCCGGCCAGAAAGCGCTCGAGCGCGTCAGCAGCAGCGGCAGCGGTGCACGGCAGCAGCGCCAGCGCGGCGCACCACAACGGCAGCAAGCGGCGCAGCTTCATGAGTTTGCCGGCGGCGGCGCCAGTACTTCGCGCGCGCCGTTGGATTGCAGCGGCCCGACCAGCCCGGCACTCTCCATCGCCTCAATAATGCGCGCGGCGCGGTTGTAACCAATTTTCAGACGCCGCTGCACGTAGGATATGGAGGGCTTGCGCTCGCTCACCACGATCTTGACCGCCTCGTCATACAGGGGATCGGCTTCGGCATCGCCGCCCGAAACGCCGGTCTCCTCGTCCTCACCCGAGATTCCGGGGATCGGCTGCGATGGCCCGACCAGCACGGCATCGATGTAACTGGGCGCCGCGTTTTTCTTGAGCGCGTCGACCACGCGATGCACTTCCTGATCACTGACGAAGGCGCCGTGCACGCGTGTGGGTATCGCCGTGCCGGGTGGCAGATAGAGCATGTCGCCGTGACCGAGCAGCGATTCGGCGCCCATCTGATCGAGAATGGTGCGCGAGTCGACGCGCGCCGACACCTGGAAGGCAATGCGCGTCGGGATGTTCGCCTTGATGAGGCCGGTGATGACATCGACTGACGGGCGCTGGGTCGCCAGGATCAGATGGATACCGGAAGCGCGCGCCTTCTGTGCCAGGCGCGCGATGAGCTCTTCGACTTTCTTGCCGACGATCATCATCAGGTCGGCCAGCTCGTCGATGATTACGACCACGAAGGGCAGCGGCCCCAGATCCTGAATCAGGCGTTGATCGATCGAGGGATCGTTGGCCGCGCGCATGGTCATGATCGGATCGCGGATCGGCTTGCCCGCAGCCACCGCATCTTTGACGGCGCGGTTATAGCCGGAAATATTGCGCACCCCGAGCGCCGACATCAGTTGATAGCGCCGCTCCATTTCCGCCACGCACCAGCGCAGCGCATTGGCAGCCTGTTTCATGTCGGTGACCACCGGCGCGAGCAGATGTGGAATGCCCTCATACACCGAGAGCTCGAGCATCTTCGGATCAATCATGATCAGCCGCACATGCTCGGCGGTGCTCTTGTAGAGGAGCGAGAGCACCATGGCGTTGATGGCCACCGATTTGCCCGAGCCGGTCGTGCCGGCGATCAGCAGATGCGGCATACGCGCCAGATCCGCCACCATTGGCACGCCGCCGATGTCCTTGCCCAGCGCCAGCGCCAGCGGCGACGCCACGGCTTCGTAAGCGCGACTCTTGATGATCTCGCCGAGCGTGACCACTTCGCGCCGTTCGTTCGGAATTTCCAGACCCATGACCGACTTGCCGGGTATCACCTCGACGACCCGCACGCTGGTGGTGGAGAGCGCGCGCGCCAGATCCTTGGCGAGCCCGCTGATCGCGCTGGCCTTGACGCCCGGCGCCGGGCGCATCTCAAAACGCGTGATCACGGGACCTGGATGCACGGCCACGACTTCAACATCGACGCCGAAGTCCTTCAGCTTCAGCTCAACCAGGCGCGACATCGCTTCGAGCGCTTCGGCAGAATAGGAAGGCTCACGCGCCCCCTCATCATCGAGCAGCCCCAGCGCCGGCAATTCTCCCGCCTGCGGCGGATCAAACAGGGGCACCTGTCGTTCTTTCTCGGCGCGCTCACTCTTGGGAATCGCAGCTGCTGGCGCTTCAATGCGTGGCGGCGGCCGCGAGCGCACCTTCTTGTGCTCGGCTTCGACCGCCTCCATGCGCGCCTGCTTGCGCTCCTGCCCGGTCTCGACCTCAAGCTTGACCTGGCGGCGTTCGCGCAGAAAACGATAGGCCCGCCACACGGCCGCGCCCAGCCCGTCAATGACCTGCAACCAGGAAATACCAAAAGCGACCGCGGCGCTGGCGGCCCAGGCGGCCAGAAACACCAGCGTGGCGCCCAGCAGATTGAGGCTGGAGGCGATGCCACCACCGATCGCCAGACCCACCACACCGCCCGCACTCTGGCGCAGCGTGCCCGGACTCCAATGCAGCGCCGCCAACGCGCAGCTGCAGCCCAGTAAAATGGCGAAACCCAGCAGACGCACGATGAAATTGGCGCGCGAGCCACTCTCGACGATGGCGTGCGAGCGCGCCAGCCTGATGGCGGCGACAGTCAGGCCCAGGGGCAACAGGTACCCCGGGCGACCGAACAGAAAATAAAGCAGATCAGCGATCCAGGCGCCGGCGCTCCCCACCCGGTTGTAGATCGTTTCGCCACTGCCGGTGAATGAAAACCCGGGATCGCGCGCATCGTAGCTGGCCAGCGCTACCAGCAGCACCAGTGCCAGCACGCCCAGGCCAATCGCCCCGGCTTCGCGCAGGCCACGGGACACAGCGGCCGAAAAACGCGGCGGCGACTTGCTCTCGAGCGATGAGGTTGTCAATGGCCAATCTCTGTAAATGTCGCTTGGCCGCGCGCCTGGGCTTGCATACCATTCCCTGCCGGCCCTTGCCGTATCTGTCACTGCTGATTGTGGGAAATTGTACATGAGCAAGCTCGAACATCGCCGCCTGATCATTCTGGGCTCGGGACCGGCCGGCTACAGCGCCGCGGTCTACGCGGCGCGTGCCAACCGCAAGCCGCTGCTGATCACCGGCACCGAACAGGGCGGCCAGCTCATGATCACGACCGATGTCGATAACTGGCCGGGTGACGTCGAGGGCCTGCAGGGCCCCGACCTGATGGCGCGCATGCGCCGCCATGCCGAGCGCTTCGCCACCGAAATCGTGCAGGATCAGGTGCACACCGTGCGTCTCGGCCAGCGCCCGTTCGAGCTGGTGGGCGACACCGGCACCTACAGCTGCGATGCCCTGATCATCGCCACCGGCGCCTCAGCGCAGTATCTGGGCCTGCCGGCTGAAGAGCGCTATCGCGGCCGCGGCGTCTCGGCCTGCGCCACCTGCGACGGGTTTTTCTTTCGCGGCCAGCGCGTCGCCGTGATTGGCGGTGGCAACTCCGCGATCGAGGAAACGCTGTATCTGTCCAACCTTGCCGAGCATGTCACGCTGGTGCACCGGCGCGATCGATTGCGGGGTGAGAAAATTCTTCAGGATCGGCTGATGGAGCGGGTTCGCGCCGGCAAGGTCGAGATCCTCTGGAACCATGCGGTCGAGGACATTCTGGGCAATGAGCAGGGCGTCAACGGCCTGCGACTCCAGAGCACCAGCGGCGCCAGCGCCAGGGAGCTGGCCATCAGTGGTGTATTCATCGCCATCGGCCATCGCCCCAATACGGAAATATTCGCCGGCCAGCTGGATATCAAGGGTGGCTATCTGCAGGTGCACAGCGGTACCAGCGGAGACGCGACGGCGACCAGTGTTGCCGGCGTGTTCGCGGCGGGCGATGTTGCCGATCACGTCTATCGACAGGCCGTCACTTCCGCCGGTTCCGGCTGCATGGCGGCGCTGGACGCTGACCGCTACCTGGAGCGCCTCGACGGCGGCGGATGACAGGCCCGGCCCCGGTCCGCTTTCTGGGCAGCATGGCCGGGATCGACGCGGCCTCGTGGAATGCGCTGGCGGGCGACTATCCGTTCATGCGCCATGAATTCCTGGCGGCACTTGAAGACACCGGCTGCGTCACGCCCACGACCGGCTGGACGCCTCACCACCTCATGATCGGTGAGCGCGCGCAACCCACGGTGCTCGCGCCGCTCTATGAAAAGGCGCATTCCTGGGGCGAGTTCGTGTTTGATTTCGCCTGGGCGCGTGCCTGGGAAAGCCGCGGCCTGCGTTACTACCCCAAACTGCTGCTCGCCATCCCCTTTACACCGGCCAGCGGACCACGGCTGCTGTGCGCTGCCACGGGCAGCGCGGGCGAGGCAGACCGCCTGGCGGCCGTGCACGCCATCGCGGCGGACGCTGCAGCGCGCGGCCGCTCTTCGGCGCACGCCTTGTTCATTGACGAACCACTCCGTGCGGCCGCCGAGGCCGCCGGCTGGCTGCTGCGCCGCGATTGTCACTTTCAGTGGTGCAATCGTGGTTACCGCGACTTCGAGGACTTTCTGGCGACCTTTTCGGCCGACAAGCGCAAGAAAGCCCGGCGCGAGCGCCGGCGCGTTGCCGAACAGGGCATCGAGTTTGAAACGCGCAGCGGCGATCAGCTCGATCCCGGGCTGCTGCGTGATATTCACGCGCTGCACGCCGCAACCTTCATTCGACACGGCCATGAACCCTACCTGTCGGCAGACTTCTTCTGCAAAGTTGCGGCAGCGCTCAAGCAGGCCTTCATCGCCACGCTCGCCTGGCGCGCGGGCGAGCTGGTGGCCACCGCCGTGTACTTTCGTTCCCACGACACGCTCTATGGCCGTTACTGGGGCGCGGCTGGCGACTATCACAGCCTGCACTTCGAAGCCTGTTATCACCAGGGCATCGAGTATTGCATCCGCCACGGCCTGCAGCGTTTTGAACCCGGCACCCAGGGCGAGCACAAGCTGGCGCGCGGCTTCGAACCGGTGTTCACCTGGTCGGCGCACTGGCTCGCCGACCAACAGATGCGCGCAGCTGTGGCCCAGTTCCTGAAGCTCGAAGCGGCCAGCGTGACAGAATATGCCGATGCTGCAGGCCGCCACACCCCGTTCCGTAACTGACTCGCCGCAGCCGGTCGCCGCGCCGAGCGGGTCCGGCCGCATCATGGAGCTGGATGCGGCGCGCTCAATGCTGATGCTGCTTGGTCTGGTCATCCATGCCGCAAGCCCCTACGCCGCGGGCCATGCGTGGATCGTCACCGACGGCAATGATCAGCTGTGGCTTCTGCACCTGCAACGCCTGCCGCACATGTTTCGCATGTCGGGTTTCTTCCTGCTGGCCGGATTCCTGGGCACGCTGGCGCTCAACAAGCGCGGCGTCCGCGATTTTCTCGGGCGCCGCACCACGCGGCTGATATACCCGCTGGTCACTGCGCTGCTGACCCTCAATGCCATTCAGTACTGGTACGTGCACCATCATATCGCCACGCACTGCGCCGCCCCTGCGGCTGCCTGCGCGGCGCATGTTGTGCCTGGCTTGTGGGTCGCACACCTGTGGTTCCTGTTTTTCCTGATGGGCTACTCACTCCTGTTGCCCGCACTGGTGCGTATCTGCCACTGGACGCCACTGCGCGATCTCGCGCGCCGCTCAGCGGCCGCGCACTGGCCACTGCTTGTGAGCCTGACCGTGCCGTTCGTGGCCTCGCTTCTGCTCAAGAGCTGCAGTCTGGCGTTGCCGTGGCTATACGAGCGACAGCTGGGTATCGGTTCACTGTTTGATTTCATGCGTTTCGGCCTGTATTTCGCTCTTGGCGTGCTGATCGCCAGCTGGCCGCTGCTGCGCCACCGTTTCGTAACGCTGCCGCCCCGGACCGCGCTGCTGCTGGTGCTGGCCGGCATTGCGGCCTACGTCGCCGCCGCGCAGCTGGCCACCGGCCATGGATGGCAGTCACGCGCTGCACTGGTGCTCGAATACGTCTGCCAATCGCTGCTGACCATCGGCGCGGTGCGCCTGTTCATGCTGCTCAGCCACCTGCTGCCGGGCCTGGCAACTCGCATCGCCGATTCTTCATACACCGTCTACCTGTTCCATCATTTGCTGGTTATCCTGACTGCGCTGGCGCTGGTGGGATGGTCGGGGCCGGCCTGGGTGAAGTTCCTGCTGGTTTGCACTGTGGCCGGTGGAGTCAGCTATCAACTCCACCGCCAGGTCATATCCCGCAGCGCCCTGCTGCGACGGCTGTTCAACGGTGTAGCCTGATGCGCCTCAACATGTCCAGGCAGAAGTCCACTCTGGCGCCATGATCGCCTGGCTCGCTCCGGGCGACCCACCCGACTCTTTTCCGCCTGTCGCCCGCGCACTGCGTGACCCACCCGGACTGCTGGCCGCCGGCGGCGATCTTTCCAGCGAACGGCTGCTGGCGGCCTACCAGCGCGGCATTTTCCCCTGGTATTCGCCCGGCCAACCGGTGCTGTGGTGGTCGCCAGACCCGCGTGAAGTGCTGTTTCCAAAGGAGTTTCATCGCTCACGCAGCCTTGCCAGGACGCTGCGAAACCGTGGCTTTGAATGCTCGCTGGACCAGGATTTCGCCGCGGTAATCGACGCCTGCGCGGCACCTCGCGCGCACAGCCCGGGCACCTGGATTACGCCGCAGATGCGCAGCGCCTACTGCCTGCTGCACGCGCGCGGTGCCGCCCACAGCCTCGAAGTCCGGCGCGGCGGCCGGCTGGTCGGCGGCATCTACGGAGTGCGAATAGGCCGTGTTTTCTGCGGTGAATCGATGTTCAGCCACGAGGCCGATGCCTCCAAGGCGGCCCTCGAAGCCCTGGTTCGGATGTCGCTGGCCGACGGCACGGCGCTGATTGATTGCCAGATGCCCTCCCCGCACCTGCGGAGCCTCGGCAGCCGCCCGATCCCAAGGAGTGAATTCCTCGGTTATCTGGACCCGGCGGGCGCCGCGCAACCCTGAATTGCATTGCGAGGGTGCTTTATGCAGAATTCGCCGCCCTAAAGGTCAACAGTGAGCGGCATGTCCAAAGAAGACGCTATCCAGATGGAAGGTGAGGTCGCCGAGACCCTGCCCAATACCACCTTTCGCGTGAAGCTCAAGAACGGCCACGTCGTCACCGCGCACATCTCCGGAAAGATGCGCAAGAATTACATCCGCATTCTCACCGGTGATGCCGTCACCGTGGAAATGACACCCTACGATCTGAGCAAGGGCCGTATCGTCTATCGCGGCCGTTAGCGCAGCAGCACTGCGCTCAAACAGTGACCGCCGGCTCAGCTGCCGGCAGACACTCGATCTCAAGCCCTGAACCGTCGGCGCGCAGCTTCACCTGCGCCTGCCCGCCGCCGCTGAGTTTGCCAAACAGCAGCTCTTCGGCGAGCGGTCGCTTGACGTGCTCCTGGATAACGCGTGCCATGGGCCGGGCACCCATTTTCGGATCGTAGCCTTTCTCGGCGATCCACTTGCGTGCCGCACTGTCAACGCTCAGCGCCACGCCCTTGTGCTCGAGCTGCATTTCCGCCTCGAGCAGCAGTTTCTCGACCACGCGCTCGATGCTCTGCTCGGAGAGCGGCGCAAACTGGATGATGGCATCGATGCGGTTGCGAAACTCCGGCGAGAACAGCCGTCGCACCGCCTCCATGCCATCGCTGGCGTTGTCGGCCGACACGAAGCCGATCGAGGGGCGATTCATTTCCTGGGCACCGGCGTTGGTCGTCATGACGATGATCACGTGACGGAAGTCCGCCTTGCGGCCGTTGTTGTCGGTGAGGGTGCCATGATCCATAACCTGCAGCAGCAGGTTGAAGACATCGGGGTGCGCTTTTTCGATTTCATCGAGCAGCAATACACAATGCGGGTGCTTGGCTATCGCCTCGGTCAGCAGGCCGCCCTGGTCGAAACCGACGTAGCCCGGCGGTGCGCCGATCAGGCGCGAGACCGTGTGGCGCTCCATGTATTCGGACATGTCGAAACGGATGAATTCCACGCCCATGCTCAGGGCCAGTTGCCGGGTAACCTCGGTCTTGCCGACACCGGTCGGCCCGGCAAACAGAAAACTGCCCACCGGCCGGCGTTGATCGCCCAGGCCCGAGCGCGCCATCTTGATGCTCGAGGCCAGGGTGCTGATGGCCGTGTCCTGTCCAAAGATCACCAGTTTCAGGTTGCGCTCGAGGTTGCGCAGCACGTCGCGATCGGAAGAGGAGACGGTCTTGGCCGGAATGCGCGCCATGCGCGCCACAACCTCTTCGATGTGCCTGACCTCGACCCGCGGCTCGCGTTCACCGGCGGGCTTGAGACGGGCGCGGGCACCGGCCTCGTCGACCACATCGATGGCTTTGTCGGGCAGGCGCCGATCGGTGATGTGCCGGTCGGCAAGCTCCGCCGCCGCGCGCAGCGCCTCGGGCGCATAAGTGATGTCGTGATGCTCTTCGAACTTGGATTTCAGGCCTTCGAGAATCTCAATGGTCTCGGCGACTGAAGGTTCAACCACGTCGATCTTCTGGAAGCGGCGCGCCAGCGCGTGATCCTTCTCGAAGATGCCGCGGTATTCCTGGTAGGTGGTCGAGCCTATGCAGCGCAGCTCGCCGCTGGTGAGCACCGGCTTGATGAGGTTGGAGGCATCCATGACGCCGCCGGAGGCGGCGCCGGCGCCGATCACGGTGTGTATCTCGTCGATGAACATGATCGCGCCCGGCTGCTTCTTCAGCTCGGTGATCACCGCCTTGAGGCGCTTCTCGAAATCACCGCGATACTTGGTGCCGGCGATCAGCGCGCCCATATCGAGCGCGTAGATGGTGCAATCGCTGAGCACGTCGGGCACGTCGCCCTCGACGATCTTGCGCGCCAGGCCTTCGGCAATGGCGGTCTTGCCCACACCCGCTTCGCCCACGTAAAGCGGGTTGTTCTTGCGCCGGCGACACAGGATCTCGATGGTGCGCTCGACCTCGAGCTTGCGGCCGATCAGGGGATCAATGCGCCCGGCCTGCGCCTGGGCGTTGAGATTGGTGGTGTATTTGTCGAGCGCATTGCCGCCCTCGGCTTCGCGCTCCGGCTCGGCGGTAGGCGTCTCCTCGCCTTCGCTCTTGCCGGGGCCACGCGCCAGCCCGTGCGAAATGAAATGCACCACATCCAGCCGCGTCACGTGGTGCTTGCCTAGCAGAAATACCGCGTGACTCTGCTTCTCGCTGAAGATCGCCACCAGCACATTGAGGACGCCGACTTCCTTGCGGCCACTCGATTGCACGTGAAACACGGCGCGTTGCAGCACGCGCTGAAACCCCAGCGTCGGCTGTACATCGCGCTCTTCGCCCTCGGGCAGGCGCGGCGCATTGGCCTCGATGTGCTCCTTGAGTTCGCTGGCCAGGCGCTCCAGCGTCGCACCACACCCTTCGAGCACTTCGCGCACCCTGGGGGTATCGAGTATGGCCAGCAGCAGCTGCTCGACGGTGAGAAACTCCTGACGCTGCGCACGCGCTTCGCGAAACGCCTGGTTCAGACAGAATTCTAGTTCGCTGGACAGCACAATGATGGCTCCGGTTGATCCTTCAGGCCTCTTCGAGCGTACACAGTAACGGATGCTGCTGCTCGCGCGAATAACTGGTCACCTGCGCCACTTTGGTCTCGGCGATCTCGTAGGTAAAGACCCCGCAGATGCCCTTGCCGCGCGTGTGCACCTCGAGCATGACACGCGTTGCCATGTGGCGACTCATGGCGAAAAAGCGTTCCAGTACCTCGACCACGAACTCCATCGGAGTGTAATCGTCATTGAGCAGCACGACGCGATAGAGCGGCGGCACCTTGGTTACAGGTTCGGCCTCCGCCACTGCCACGCCACGATCCGGCCGTTCGCCGGGCGGCTGCTCACCCATCGTAGTCACTGCACTCTCTCGGGTGGGCGCACCAGTGCGCCCATGTTGCAAAGATTATAGAGCCGGAAGTGAAGAAATCTTCAAAAAAACAGACAGTTGAGAGCCACGCACGCTGGGCCGTATGATGCTCCCGTATGGCAATGACCGCGTCAGGCTGGCTGAATGAACTGAAGTCCGCATCGGGGCGCCAGGCGGCGTTGGCCGAGTACGGCCCGCGCCTGGCGGTAATGATGCTCGGCGGGCTCATTGCCATCCAGGCCGGCTACCTGGTTACCAGCCAGAATATGGGCCTGAACAGTGCAGATTCAAGAGCTCCGGCCGTCATGCAGCCCGGCGGGGGCGCGGTGGCCAGCGCCTCGGCGCTGCGGCTCGACACCATCATCAATGCCCATTTATTCGGTGAGGCGCGCAGCAGCACGCCTGAAGACGCGCCGCAGACTTCCGCCGCGCTGGTGCTGGCCGGCGTGCTGGCCGTACCCGATCCGCAAAAGGGCATGGCGATCATCGGGCCCAGCGCCGGTGCCGCCAAGCTGTATGCCGTCGGCAGCGCCGTGCCGGGCGGCGTACGGCTGCATGCGGTGTATCCGGATCGTGTGCTGCTCGACCGGAACGGCGTCATTGAGTCGCTGCTGCTGCCCAAGCACCTCAGTGCGATCGCCCAGGCGCCCGTCAGCGCGCTGCAGACCCCGGCGCAACGGCTGGCAGCAATGGCGCAAAATGGCGGCAGCGGGCTACTGGGCGGCCTGGTGCGCGCGCAGGCGGTGTTCTCGGGCGGCAAGCTCAGCGGCTACCGCATCTTCCCCGGCGGGCGGACCAATGTGGGGGCCTTTACCCAGCTGGGCCTGCGACCCGGCGATCTGGTGACGGCCGTGAACGGTACGCCGCTCGATGACCCTAACCGCGGCAATGAAATTCTCCAGACTTTGAGTTCCATGGGCAGCGCAAATGTTACGGTGCTGCGCAATGGCCAGGCGCAGGATCTGAATCTGAACCTGGAGGCCGTAGCCAATGACGCCGAAGCCGCAGTGAACCAGGGTGCCGTACCGCAACACCGTGGCGGCTTTCCCGGGATGCGTGGCGGCGCTATTGCACCAGTGCCGGTTGAAGCCCCCAATGCACCGCCCGCCGCCGAAGAACCCATTGAACAGCCCGCGAACGAGTAACAGGAAGCCCGCACCCATGTCGCAACTGACAGCCCCGCATGCCACCCGCCACGTGGTGGGTTTCGCCGTGCTGATTGCCCTGGTCTGCGCCACCCTGCCGGGGGCGGGTGTGCGTGCCGAGCAGCCCGGCGCGCGCATTACGCCCAACTTCAAGGATGCCGACATCACGCAGATCATCGAGGCGGTGAGCGCGGCCACCGGCCGCAACATCATTATCGATCCGCGCGTGCGCGCCCAGGTCACGCTGCTGTCGGACAAGGCGATGACCCCTGATCAGTTCTATCAGGCGTTTCTGGCGATCCTGCAGGTGCACGGCTTCATCGCCGTGCCGGCCGGCAATGTCATCAAGGTGCTGCCCGATGCCAACATGCGCCAGATGCCGGGTAACGATCTGCCCAATCATGTCAGCTCGACCTCGGATGAAGTGGTCACGCAGGTGTTGTCGGTCAAGAACGTGAGCGCCGCGCAGCTGGTGCCAGTGCTGCGCCCGCTCATGCCACAAAATGCGCAGCTTGCGGCGGTGACCGGCGCCAATCTGCTGATCGTTTCTGATCGCGCGGCCAATGTGAACCGGCTGATGCGCATCATCGCCCGCATCGATCAGACCAGCAACTCCGATATCGATGTCATTCCACTACAGAGCGCCACGGCGGCCGACACCGTGCGCGTGCTCACGACGCTGGTCGCGCAGGGCGGCGCCGATGGCAGCCCCAATGTGCGCATGGTGGCGGATGATCGCTCCAACAGCATACTGCTCAGCGGCGATCCGGCGGCGCGGCTGCGCATCCGCACGCTGATTGCGAATCTCGACACGCCGCTCGATACCGGCGGCGAGACCAATGTGCGCTATCTGCAGTTTGCCAAAGCCGAAGATCTGGCCTCCAAGCTCAAGGAGCAGATCACCAGCGCTGGCAGCGGCAGCGGCGCCGGTTCGGCAGCGGCGCTCAATCGCGCTGGCGGCGGCAACGCGGCGCAGCCGGCGGTGGCGCCCACCAACGCGGCCAGCGCCGCCTCGTTCTCGCTGGCCGGCGGCACCGGGAGCATCTGGGCCGACAAGGATACCAATGCGCTGGTCATCACCGCGCCGCAGCGAACCATGCGCGCCATCAACGCGGTGATCGACAAGCTCGACATTCGCCGCGCCATGGTGCGGGTGCAGGCCATCATCGTTGAAATCACCGCCGACAAGACCGCAGACCTGGGTGTGAACTGGGTGATCGATGCTTCCAACAGCAAGGCGGCGGTCGGCGGCTTTATTGCACCGGTGGGCGGCACCTCGATTCTCGATCTCTATAACGCCAGCCAGGGCACAACACCCAATCTGGGTGCCATCAGGGGCACCACCATCGGTATCGGGCGTCTGGCCGCAACCGGTGTGAATTTTGCCGCCATCGTGCGCGCGCTGCAGGGCGATTCGCGCACCAACATCATTTCCAAACCCGACATCATTGCCCGCGACAATGATGAGGCGAAAATTGAGGTGGGGCAGGAAGTGCCGTTTATCACCGGCCAGTACACCGGCAGCACCGGGCAGAGCAGTGCTTTTCAGACCGTACAGCGCCAGCAGGTCGGCACCATTCTCAGTGTCACGCCGCAGGTGAATGGCGGTGGCGATTCGGTGCTGCTGAAGATTCAGCTGGAGAGCTCGAGTCTGGCCGGCCTTTCCATTGGCACGGTCGATAGAATCACCAACAAGCGTACCATCACCACCTCGGTGCAGGTCCCCGATGGTGAGACGCTGGTGTTGGGCGGCCTGATCCAGGATAGCACCACCAATTCTGAACAGAGTGTGCCGTGGCTCGGCCGCATTCCGCTGCTGGGCGAGTTATTCCGCACCCGCGATACCGGCAAGAACAAAACCAACCTGGTGGTGTTCATTCAACCACACATCATTCGCAACGACGCGGAGGCGGCGGCCGAGACCAATTCCAAATACGATTACGTCCAGGAAGAGCAGCGCAAGATCAATCACGACAGCGCGGTGGCGCCGCTCCAGCCGTTTCAGAAGACCGAACCGCTGACACCGTTTATTCGGCCGCCGGCACCGGGACCGGCACCAATACCCGCGCCGACACCGACACCGGCACCGGCACCAGCGCCGGCGGCTGGCGCGGTGCCGGCTGAAAAGCCGACCAGCGACAGCGGGCCGACCCCTTGAGCGTACCGGCGAGCGTCGCTGCGGGCCAGGTCAGCAGCAGCGCGCTACGACTGCCCTTTGCCTTTGCGCGCCGCCATGGCTTGCTGGTGCGCAGCAATGCCGATGGCAGCAGCGAGTGTCTGTATCGACCACCGGTCACGGCCGCCGCAGTCGCCGAAGCGCGCCGCTACCTGCAGATAGCCTTCAAACTGACCGCCGTGGCACCCGAAGAATTCGACGAGCTGCTGCGCAAGACCTACGAGGCCGGCAATGAATCGATGCAGGCGGTCGAGGGCCTGGAAGGCAACACCGATCTTGCCTACCTGGTACAGGAGCTGCCCGAACAGGCCGATCTGCTGGAGAGCGACGACGACGCGCCGATCATCCGCCTGATCAATGCGGTATTGACCCAGGCAGTGCGTGAGAACGCATCCGACATTCACATCGAGCCCTTCGAGAATCGCCTGGTGGTGCGCTTTCGTGTCGATGGCATCCTGCGCGAAGTGTTGCAGTCCAAGCGCGCCGTGGCACCCATGGTGGTCTCGCGTGTCAAGGTCATGTCAAAGCTCGACATTGCCGAGAAGCGCTTGCCGCAGGACGGGCGCATCAGCCTCAAGGTTGCCGGGCGCGCGGTCGATGTGCGCGTCTCCACCATTCCCTCCGGTCACGGCGAACGCGTGGTGCTGCGTCTGCTCGACAAGCAGGCCGGGCGCCTGGAACTGGGTTCACTCGGCATGGATTCCGCAACCCAGAAGCTGATCGACGATCTGATCCACAAACCGCACGGCATTCTGCTGGTCACCGGGCCAACCGGCTCCGGCAAGACCACGACGCTGTACGCCGGGCTCGAGCGGTTGAATGACAACACGCGCAACATCATGACGGTGGAAGACCCGATCGAGTATTACATCGACGGCATCGGTCAGACCCAGGTCAATACCAAGGTGGAAATGACCTTCGCCCGTGGGCTGCGCGCGATACTGCGGCAGGATCCGGATGTAGTCATGGTCGGTGAAATCCGCGATCTCGAAACCGCGCAGATCGCCGTGCAGGCCTCGCTCACGGGCCATCTGGTGCTCTCCACGCTGCACACCAATACGGCTGCCGGGGCGCTCACGCGGCTGCGCGATATGGGCATCGAGCCCTTCCTGCTCTCCTCCAGCCTGATCGGCGTGCTGGCGCAGCGTCTGGTGCGGGTCCTGAGTCCCGAGACGCGCCAGGCCTTCCAGGCGGGCGAATACGAGCGACGGCTCCTCGGCCTCAAGGCCGACCAGCCCTCGCCCACGCTCTACCGGCCGGCGCGTGCCGGCGTTGGCTATCGCGGCCGCACCGGCATCTACGAACTGATCGTGGTTGATGATGCGATGCGCACCATGATTCATGATGGCGCCAGCGAGCAGGAGCTCGAGCGTCACGCGCGCCTCAGCACGCCTTCGATTCGCGACGATGGGCTCAGCAAGGTGCTGCGCGGCGAGACCACGATTGAGGAAGTCCTGCGCGTCACGCGCGAGGACTGAAGCGCGCCCGGACTCCCTGATGGGCGCCTTTGAATACACGGCACTGGACACCGCCGGCAAGGCACGCAAGGGCATGCTCGAGGGCGACACCGCGCGCCACGTGCGGGCGCTGCTGCGTGAGCGCTCACTGCTGCCCGTCACCGTCACTGAAGTGGCCGCGCAGGAGTCGCGCGAGCAGCGCAGCAGTGTGGCCATGAGCCTGTTCAAACGCGTCTCCACCGCGGATCTGGCCCTGCTCACGCGCCAGCTGGCCACTCTGGTGCGCGCCGGCCTGCCGCTTGAAGAGGGGCTGTTCGCGGTTTCGCAACAGAGCGAGAAGCCGCGGGTGCAAAGCATATTGCTGGGGGTGCGCGCCCGCGTCATGGAGGGCCACCCGCTGGCCACAGGCCTGGGCGATTTTCCGCGCGTGTTTCCCGAAATCTATCGCGCCACGGTGGCCGCCGGTGAACAGTCCGGACATCTCGACGCAGTGCTCGAGCGGCTGGCTGAATACACCGAGAGTCGTGAAGTGCTGCGCCAGAAGGTGCTCGGCGCGATGCTCTACCCGATCGTGCTGACGGTCATGTGTTTCATCATCGTCTCGGTGCTGCTCGCTTACGTGGTACCGAAAGTGGTCGCCGTGTTCGAAAACAGCCGCGCCAAACTGCCACTGATGACACGGGTGCTGGTGGCGGTGAGCGATTTCATCCGCACCCTCGGGCCCTGGGTGCTGCTGGCAATGGTGGTGGGCGCGGTGCTGTTCTGGCGCTGGCAGCGCGCGCCCGAGGCGCGCCGGCGCGTGCAGCTCACGCTGCTCAGGCTGCCGCTGGTGGGTAAACTGCTGCGCGGCTTCAACACCGCGCGTTTCACCCGAACCTTGAGCATCCTCACCGCCAGTGCTGTGCCGGTACTCGACGCGCTGCGCATTGCCGGTGAGGTGGTCACCAATCTGCCGATGCGCGATGCGGTGACCGCGGCCACTGCGCGGGTGCGCGAAGGCGCGCCGATCGGCCGCTCGCTGGCCGCCAGCAGGCTGTTTCCGCCCATGACCATCCACCTGATCTCCAGTGGCGAGGCCAGCGGCCAGCTCGAGAACATGCTCGACCGCGCCGCGCTCAACCAGGAACGCGAACTCGAAGGCCTGGTCACTGCCCTGACCGGGCTGCTCGGTCCGCTGCTGATCGTAGCCATGGGCCTGTTCGTCATGGGCATTGTATTTGCCATGCTGCTGCCGATCTTCGAGATGAATTCACTGATCCGATGACAATAGTGTGAACTGGAGCCGTTGCATCCGGGCGCGGATGGATTTATGTTTCGCGCATCGGGGCAACTGAACTTAAGGCACTTAAGTTATGGGCGCAAATCCAGAGACCGAAGAGTTTGATGACGAAGACGAGGTCGATGTCACCGTCGGTGACGATGATCTCGACGTTGATCGCGTCATGAAGGATATGGAAGTCGCCAAACGCCGCGCCGCCAAGACCGGCGAGCCCGCCTGGCGGCGCCTGGAACGGCGCATGGAGCAGAAGCACACCGCCGAACTGATCAGCGATTTCGAGGATTACGATATAGGGCGTTAAACCGCTCTCAGGCGTTAAGACGCAGCACGCCGACCACGACGCCCTCAATCAGCAGCGGCTCGCGCTGCAGATCGACCTTGATCGGCTCAAATTCCGCGTTCTCAGGCATCAGCCAGGCAATGGAGCCCTGCTGGCGATAGCGCTTGACCGTGACTTCATTTTCCAGGCGCGCGACCACGATCTGGCGATTGCGCACTTCGCTGGTGCGATGCACGGCCACCAGATCACCATCGAGTATGCCGGCGTCTTTCATGCTCATGCCCACGACCTTGAGCAGGTAATGCGGCTTGGGGTGAAACAGCGCAGCGTCGACACGCAGATGATCGACGATGTGTTCCTCGGCCAGGATGGGTTTGCCGGCCGCCACCCTACCGATGAGCGGCAAACCGAGCTGCTCGCGCAGAATATCTTTCAGGCGTATGCCGCGTGACGAACCGGCGATCAGCTCGATGCAGCCCTTGCGCGCCAGCGCCCGCAGATGCTCTTCTGCGGCGTTGGGCGAGCGAAACCCCAGTTGCGCCGCGATTTCCGCGCGCGTGGGCGGCATGCCCGATTCGACGATGGCGCGGCGTATCAGGTGCAGAATTTGCGACTGTCGGGGAGTGAGATCTGACATGGCTGTAATTATATACAGTTCGTGGCGGCGCACAAGTCGCTTCACCAAGTCGCTGTAAGTTCCCTAAGACGCTGAATTTCTGTCGCTTTCCAACGACATTGATGCAATCACCTATTGCTTTCTTACGCCATATTTGGTCAAGTTGCACCTCCGCTGAATTCACGTGGCAGCAATGCAAAGCTGCGTGTTGAGGTAGGAACCTACATGCATGCACTTAAGGGGATTGGAAAAATGAACAAGTCAATTATTGTAAAGCTGGCTGCCGCTGCCGCCGTCGTCGCTCTCGCGGGCTGCACGGATCTGAAGCCGTTGCAGGCCCAGGTTGATACGCTGAAGAGCCAAGTTGCCTCACTGCAGACCGATGCGGCTGCAAACAAGGCTGCTGATGGTGCGACTGCTGCTGCCGCGGCGAAAGCCGGTTCTGACGCCGCCGCTGCCGCCGCTGCTGCCAGCAGTGCGCAGAGCACGGCCAACCAGGCGCTGGCTGCCGCGCAGGCTGCGCAGTCGGGCGTCGATGCGACCAACGAGAAGATCGATCGCATGTTCAAGAAGTCGGTGTCCAAGTAAGCCGACTGTCAGCTATCTGCTGAAGGAAACGCCGCGCACTGCGCGGCGTTTTTTTTGGCGCGCCTTTTCAGGACACCGCGTAAACCCCTGCGGGCAGAGTGCGAGGGGGCGCACCTGGTTCAAGTCGCTCCCCGATACTCGCTTGGTTGAACCAGGTGCGCCCCCTCGCACTCTGCCCTCACGCGCTCGCGCTGGATTGAAGAGGCGCGCCAGAATCGCCCCGTGGGGCGCGACGTTCCCCTGCGCCCTTACGGGGCCAGGGTCTGTCGTCGCGCACAGGGTGCACGCTGCTCGCGTGTCGCAGCGCATCCCGGATGCATTGGCCGTATAGGTTTGCGTGCGGCATGGGCGCGGGGGGGGGGGGGGGGGGGGGGGGAGGGGGGGGGGGGGGGGGGGGGGGGGAGGGGAGGGGGGC
>Ga0315268_10003342_pt1 | contig 17707 bp, 18 predicted proteins | sample C1_top_MG_FD_204535 | JGI IMG/M metagenome (GOLD analysis project Ga0315268, IMG submission 204535) | Sediment microbial communities from Yellowstone Lake, YNP, Wyoming, USA - C1_top | ecosystem: Environmental > Aquatic > Freshwater > Lake > Sediment | place: USA: Wyoming | collected 2017-08-01
GTAACTTACAACACAACTCAGATGGCTTCAGAAGAAGAAGTTGGAAGGGATAGGTATTGGTTTCCTGGAATTCATGGTTTAATAAATCTTTATGACTCATTCTATGTACCTGGTACATTGACTTCTATGAATGCCTATCTGCATTATTACAATAACCTTAAAGTAAACAACACCAATGCTACTATATACTTCTTCATAGGAAATAAGAAAGTATTTAAAAGTAACGAGACTGGCGAACAATCCATTACTTTAACTTATGATAATATCACACAAAAATTCGGTAGTGAACAAAATTTAATCAATGCTGCCAGTAATAAAACAGTTCCTATAAGATTGGGTACAGAAATTGTTAATGAAAGTATCGGAGGTAATGCCGACATAATATTGATCACAGACTTGTCTGGTAGTATGAATTGGTGTATCTCAAACACTAGCACTAATTGTCCACACAACATACAATGTAACAATCCAAGTATAAACACATCGAATCAAGATAGGATTTCTAAAGCAAAATGTTTGGATAAAGAGTTTGTCAATATAACACTAAGTAATCCAGGTAATAGGGTAGGATTAGTTGGATTTGATGGGACAGGTGCATGTATAAAAAGTTATACAGCATTTGCAAATATTTTGACTAATAACACAAGTGGTTTAAACTCAGAAATTAACAAGTATACAGCTGGAGGTTCTACATGTATAGCATGTTCTATAAATAGAGCATACGATATATTAAGAACTCAAAGTGATTCCTCCAGACAAAAATTCATAATTGTGATGACTGATGGTTTAGCAAACACCGATCCACAAACTATGAATACATCAACACCTTGTATCATTGGAAGTAGATGTAACAACCAGTGTGGAGATACTGTATGTAACACTTCAGTAAATAATTCTACATATGCAGCATGTAGAGCATACAATAATCTTAATGCTACTATTTATTCTATTGGTTTTGGACCAATTGTCACTTGTGCGATTGGTAATTATACACTTCAAGAAATAGCGAAATGTGGAAAGGGATCTTATTACGGAAGTAATAATGTTACTGATTTAGAAAATATATACCGTGCAATAGCAAAGGAAATAGTGGCACTCAGTTATAAAGCGCAATTGATAGAAATAAAGGGTAATGTTCCTTTGAACAACAGTCTCTATCCAGATTCTTACATAGAATTCAACTACACTCCAGTTATCATTCCGTATGAATACGGAGAAATATCCTTGACAAGAGAGACAGCAAGATTAAAAGATTTGACAGGAGATACTATTGATATACCATACAAGGAAGGATGGTTTAACTTATCTGAACAAGTGAAGATTGTTGATGCGAAGATAACTTCATATTCCTCTGAGTACTGGACTGATAGACTTTATTTTGATTCCTCTAAAACAGGAGGTTGGAACAACGTATATTGGTTAGAAAATTATGGGACGAATTATCAAAAATTGGGAGATCCTTATATCATTCAAATACCCGTTAACATGATAACATCAGGGAATAATTCGATAAGAATTGGAACAGGATTAACATCTTCAAACGCAACTGGTGGTTCTCCAGATGACAGACTCATTTACACGATGAGGATAAGTGGCTCTGTAGGATTTGGAAATGTTTTCAACAGTTCTGATGAAGCAAAAGAAGATGCTCTGAATAGATTATTAACTCAAACTGGTAGTTATGTAGATAGCAGTTCAGAGGATGTAAGGATAGAGAACAAGACTATAAAAGGAATTCAATGGCTTTGGGGGCCAGGTCTTCTATCACTATCAATATGGAGGAGGTAAATGGATGGAATGATTAATGAATTAAAAAAAATGATATTCCCGATTATAATTTTTGTTTTTCTGAATCCCCTAGTTCTAGCTCAAGTAAACATGACACCTGGAAGCAAGGAAGAAGCTGAGAACATCGCCAAAGATTTTCTCCTAGACATGCCAATAACTAATGAAAAGGCTACAGAGTTGGCAAAAAATTTAACCAATACTGATCAAGAACCTGAGCAATCTGATATAATCATATATCACCATAAAGGAAAATCCATTCTTGCTTGGAATTTTTCTTTTGATGACAAAGAAGTTTTGATAGATGCAACAAGTGGAAAATTAATTAACGTGAAAATGAAAAAATTAACTCTTTTAGGAGTTGTTGGTAATCCGATCTTCATAATGATTAGTGTTGTAATATTTTCTTTCACAATCATTTATTTGTTCAAAATTCTGATGGATAAATACTTCAAGAAGAAAGAAATACCGATTTTTTATGAAGAAGAAAAGATTTGATAAAGATGAAATATTTCTTTTAAAAAAAGAAAGGTATTAAAGAGATAAATGAAAGGTATAATGTTTAGCTTTGTCATGGTATTCCTGACTATAACTCTTCTGACACTAATCGCTGTTCAAAGAAGTCTATTAACAGAAAGTAGAGAGCAACTCTTCTTGGAAACGAGAATCAATGGCATGAATGACTTGCATGAAAGCATTGTGAGAGATATAAAGAAGGCATTGGACATCATCACCACAAGGGCTATATCCGTTGCCATAAGTTATACCGTTATTGAAGGTAATACGTTGCCAGATGCCGATCATGCACTTGAGGACCTCATTCAATTTGGTACTCTAAATGGTCAACCACAGCCTTTGATGATAAACGCAACTTTTGGAAACTGGACTGACAAGATAGCAGAAGTTGGAAATCTCAAGGGATTTTATGTGAACATAAGTCGTATCGATTTAAAAGTTAAACCGTATGATAGTTGGAACTTGGAAGTTGGAATTAACTTAACAATAAATATAACTGATTTGCAGGGTGTGGCTTCTTTAAACAGGAGTGAAACGATAAATGCACTCGTTAACTTGGAAGGTTTGGAAGATCCACTTTATCCATTGAATACTGGTGGACAAACGAGTAACTTTATAACCAGAAATCCTTTTGAAGGGAATTTCACACAGCTGCTTTTAGATAATGGAAAGGGTAAAGGATACGTTTATGGCGAGGTTGTAAATGTACCTTGGAACCAAGCTGATGGTGTCCAAGATAAAAGCAGTAAAATATTAGTAACAGACAATGCAGCAGCAGTAGCCTTAAGCGATTTGAACAATTTTAAAGGAATCGTATCAGATGATGGGATAAACACAGCAACGGTTACACCATATGTTAATGAGACTGGAATTGCGACAACAAAATTATCCAATGGAACGAAAGTACTCATTGATGGCGACAATGGAAGGGTTTGGTACATAGACAATTTTATAAAACATGTAGAAAATTAATACTATAATGCAAGTAACAAGGGCCCAAGTTTTCTCGACAGACTTGAGAATAAATCTGTGATTCAGAGTAAATATTCGAGTCAAACTTCAAACACGATAGGGCTAGAAAGTTTCGTCAACAAACACAATTTCTATTGGTACTATGGTATAAGTATTGATCAAAACAGGACTAACATAGACTATCTCTATTTCAATACAAGTATTGATGTGGATAGTAAGGGCGTAAAAGGATTAGATCCTCAATATTTCATGATAGATGATATACATGATGTCGCCTACAACGTCTCAGAACTATTGATACCATAAAAATTAAAATATATTTCTTCTCGTGAACAAGATAATTTCATGGAACAAGATAATTTAATGGAAGAAATAAAGGAACTCAAGATATCTAGAATATCTTTCATATGGAATTATGTTATTGGGTTGTTTTTGCTTTCATACTTATTACTTTCATTTGTTATGATTAACTTATCACTAACATTGACTTTGTTTTTTATATTACTAATTTTATTGTTTTTTCTAGAACCTGAATCGATAATTGTGTATTACACCTATTTTATGGATCCCGACAATATAACGGAAATTAAAGGGGTATTTACTAAAACACAAGTATCTATACCATATCGAAGCATCAGTGGCGAGAAACTGAGTAAAGGTTTTGTAGGCAGGATATTTAATTATGGGAATATAATAGTTACGAGCTCTAACAATCAGATTAATATCAGGGGGATAAGAAATCCAGAAAAACTGTACAGGATGATTGAAGAAAAACTAAACAAATACAGAAAAGAATAATAAATAAATTTTTCTGAATACCATCTAACAATATGAAAAAGGTTTACATAGAGACATTTGGTTGCTCATTTAACCAAGCAGACTCTCAAATAATGAAAGGTCTTCTTAACAAAAATGGTTATAGAATTGTGGTTAATCCCCAAACAGCAGACGTACTCATAGTCAATACATGCTATGTGAAAATTCCAACACAGGAACGTGTTACATACAGAATTCAAAGTTTGCAAAAAACATTTCCCGAAAAGAAGTTGATAGTTGCTGGATGTATGACTGAAATTGATCCTGAAAGATTAAAAAAAATAGCAACAAAAAATAGTTGGATAGGCCCACATAGGATAAAGAATATTGTAGAAGTTGTTGATGAGACTTTAGAAGGAAAAGTAATTAGATTAATTGGCGAAAGTGGAGACATCAAAGTTAGTTTACCTAAAATCAAGGATAACCCATTGATAGATATAGTACAAATATGTGAAGGTTGTAGTGGCTGCTGTAGCTATTGTTGTACTAGATTTGCAAGGGGTAAATTGTTTTCATATCCTGTAAATGCAATAGTCAATGAAGTAAGACAAGCATTGAAAAATGGTTGTAAAGAATTTTGGATAACAGCACAAGATACAGCAGCATATAAATTCAACAATTTTAGATTGCCAACTTTATTAAATGAACTGACAAAAATAGAAGGTAAATTTTTTGTCAGGATAGGTATGATGAATCCAATGCATGTAAAAAATATTATTGATGAACTCATTGAATCTTACAAATCAGAAAAAATATTCAAGTTTTTTCATTTACCTGTACAATCAGGATCAGACAGAATACTTAAAATGATGAACCGAGGGTACAAAGTTAACGACTTTAAACAAATAGTAAAAGAATTCAAGAAAGAATTTCCATTACTTACACTTTCAACAGATGTGATAGTGGGGTTTCCAGGGGAAACTGAAGAAGATTTTCAAAAAACTATTGAGTTGATTAAAGAAACAAATCCAGACATCGTAAACATCTCAAAGTTTGGGGTAAGACCAAGAACTGAAACCGAAAAGATGAAACAATTATCAAGAAGCATCATCAACAAAAGAACTAAAAAAATTAATGAAGCCGTGGAAAAAATAAAAATAAAAAACAGTAAAAAATGGTTGAATTGGAAAGGTGAAATTTTAATAGATGAAGTAGGTAAGAAAGGTGGGATGATAGGTAGAAATTTTGCTTATAAACCAGTTCTAATAACAGGTAAAATAGGAACATTTTGTGAAGTTAAAATAGATAGAGTTCGACCAACCTATCTCATAGGGAAAATGAAAAAATGAAAAAAACAATAATCTTATTCAAGCAGGAAATTATAATACTTCTTATCTGCATTTTCATCTGCTTCTTTTCTTCTTAGCGCCCTTTCTTTTTCTTGCTACCAATTATTTCACCTATAATATTATTTGTTAACGTTACTATTTAATATTATCGATAAAATTTTTTTCTATTTAATGAAAAATTAGAGTTATTTGAGAAAATTTTCGAATTACAATGTCAAGTAATTTTTTTTCTAAGTTTTAATATTCCATTCAACAATTAAAATGTATGAATTGGCTTTTGTATGCTTTCTTAGCTCCTACATTTTGGGCTTTCTGTAATGTTGTAGATAAGTTTTTGTTAACTGAGAAATTTAAGAATCCATATTCATATCAAGTTTTGTTTTCCTTAATGGATTTAATTGTTGCTCCATTGTTTCTGATTTTATTCAAAATTTCATTTTCTTATCCATTTTTTATTCTTGGGATAATAATTGGCATAATAGATGTAAACTCTGCCTTCAACTACTACAAGGCAATGAGAATTGAAGAAGCATCTAGGGTAATTCCACTTTCTTATTTGAATGTTTTGCTTACTGTTCCGTTAGCATATGTTTTCTTTGGAGAAGATATTGGAATTCAAAAATACATGGGTATTTTATTCTTTTTAATTGGTGCTATATTGATTTCGTACAAAAAAATTAAAAAAAATAAATGGACATTTTCTTCTGCCATTAAATTAACTTTAATCGTCGCTTTTTTGTGGTCATGCATCAACATAATGGATAAATATGCACTGAATTTCATCGATCCCATTTCATTATTCTTTTGGATGACCATAGGGTTCGTTATTGGGGGTTTGTCTACGTTATTAGTCCCAAGAGTAAGAACAGATTTTATTATAACAGCCAAAAAATTAGATAAAAAATATTTACTGTTGGCTACTATTAGTTTATTTTTTGCCTATTCTGCATTCATGACATTTCTTACAGCAATGTCGACAGGTTATGTCTCTTTAGTAGTTGGTATAGCATCAATTCAACCATTCATTGTTTTTATTTATACCACATTCCTATCATTGTTTTTTCCGAATATAATAAAGGAGATAATCGACAAGTCAACAATATCGCTAAAAGTAATAGCAATACTTTTAATAATAGCTGGAACTTTCTTAGTAACTGTTTGATTTTACTTCTCTCTTTTCAATCTAATGAGTTTACCAACTGAGTAGAAATCTTCACCAGTCGTTTGGATGATAGTCTTTAATTTTTTCAAATCTGGTAAAAAATTATCTTTAACATCTTCTGCGTCTGCCGCTACTATCTCTCCAATAATTATTATGTGATCTCCTGTATCCAATTCTTTCACAAATTTACATTCAAGATGAATTTTTGCTTCCTTGATTCTCGGTGGTTTAACTTTCTCAGAATCATACCAATTTAATCCAACCTTTTCAAGTTCATTTACTCCATAAGGATATGCTTTCTCACAAGCAACTGCTTTCTGAGCAAAATCTTCGTTGACTATGTTGACAACAAATTCTCCTGTTTTCATAATGTTTTGATAAGTGTGTTGAAAGGCCCTTACTCCAACATAAAGCAGAGGTGGGTTGAAGCTTAGAGGCCCACAAAAAGAATATGGTGCTGCGTTTATCCTTCCTTTCTCATCAACACTTGTTACTAATACTACTACTCTCGGTGATAATAGTTTATACGAATAATTCAATGGAATCTTCATTTGATCACCAAATAATTATGTGTTATTCTAATTTATCCATTTTGACAATGTTGTTTGATGTATTTTGTTTATATCGATAAAAGGACTGGCTCTCTTGAGTATAACACCCAAAGATTTTAATTTTGAAGCATCTTTAATCGGTCTATTTTCTATTATTTTCTGAGCAGTCTTCAAGCCAATACCAGGAATTTTTATTAATTCATCAAATTCAGTTTCGTTTATATCGACTATCAATTCTTTCTTTTTTGCAATCTGATATTTGGGATCTTGACTTAAATTCAATCGATCATTATCGTCAAAGACAAAATCTTTTGCTTCAAAATCATAGTCTCTAAGAAGAAAAGAAGATTGATATAATCTGTATTCTCTCAAAGGAGTTTCAGGTTCTTTATTCTCGAGAGGAGTATTTTTAATCGGTTCAAACCTTGAATAGTAAACTCTTCGAGCATTCAGCCTGCTATTAAGCCAATCACTAACTTCAATTATTTCCTTATCGGTTTCATCAGAAGCCCCAACAATAATCTGACTATCCAAACCAGCTTTACATTTTTCTTCTTTCTGAATTTTTTTAATCTCTTCAGCAGTCCATCTGAGTCTTTTAATAATGTCTTGTTTAAAATCAAGAAAAATTTTCATATCATTATAATACTCAGCTTTAGGAAATTCTAAATTAATTCCAACTCTGTCTGCAATTTCAACTGATTGTTTTATTAATTCTCGGCTTACAGAAGGCATTAACCTCAGATGAGAATATGCAGTAAACCCACTTTTTCTTAAAATTCTAATAGTTTCAATTTCTTTCTCGACAACAAAGTCAGGATCCTTTTCAACAGAAGAACTAAGGAATATTCCTTGAATTTTACCTTTTTTCCACAAATACATCGTTACCTTTGCCAGTTCGGATGGCTCCCATCTTTCTCTAATTGTTTCTCTCCCATTCCTAAAAGAACAGAATTTGCAGTTATTGTGACAATGACTACTCATGAGTGTTTTTAGCAGAGGTACACATTTGTTTCTTGCGGACGCTTCAAAAATGGGTACGGTATGTTTATCATATCCTACTTGAGTAGAAAGGAAATGCCATTTATCTCTTTTAATCATAAAAATAACCAGCGAGCTTCATTGCTCGCTAATTGTAGATTAATTTCAATAGATACATCACTTTTGAAAGAGTAGAGTTGTGATGAATGTATGAAAAAAAGGTAAACATAAACTAAATCTTCAAATCAAAGAATTTAACGGCACTTTGAGTCGTGATTCTATCTACTTCTTCTGAGGTAATTTTTTTAATTTCAGCTATCCTATTTGCAACAGCTATCACAGCAGTAGGGTCATTTCTCTTTCCTTCCAGACCAAACCATGGTGAATCTGTCTCCAACATAATATTTTCAATAGGCATATCTCTTATAATCTTTTTGTGTGTCTTTGAACGTTGTGCTATTGGACCAACAGATATTGACCAGTTATTTTCTATAATTTTTTTAACCAAATGACGTGCACCAAACAAATGCATCAGAACATTAGTTGCATCTTCTTGTTCCAATGTTTTTACGGCATCATCAATGGAATCTCTTGAATGAATGACTATCGGTTTTTTCAATTTTTTGGCTAAAGATATGTGTTCTATAAAAAGTTCTTTCTGTTTTTCTCTCCATTCATTTTCTTTAACATGAAAATAATCTAGACCTGTTTCCCCGATGCCAACGATTTTCTCTTTATTCTTATCGATTAGTTCAAAGAATTCATTTTTCTGTTCTTCATTGATTTCTTTTACATAAATAGGATGAATGCTGAAAGTGGCAAAAATAAAATTCTTATGTTTTTCCATTATATCCATGGTTAATCGAAAATCATTAGGATGCACACAGCAAGTTATAACAGCATTCAATTTATGTTTACATGTCTCAATAACTTGATCTCTATCAGAATTATAGTCGGGCTGTTCCATGTGTGCATGAACATCAATCATAAAATCATCTATTTGATAATTAATTTTTACTACTTATCTATAATTTCGCTTATATGTTTTTCTCTAAAACAACAATGATTTCAGAAAAATCATTTAACAATTTTTATATTCTCATCTAAATTTTCATTCTTGAATTTTGATTCATGGAAATCAGTTTATAAACAAAACATGAATTTCATCATGGAGGGGGTTGGGTGTTATGTAAATATTGTAATGGACATTTTAGTTACAGATTTCATCATGGGCTAACAGTGACAGAGATATGCTTGAAGTGTGGAAATGTTGAGAACTGCAACAGAATTTTCAGAAATTTAATTTGATTTTCTTAGTTTTTTTATGTAATCCAATAATTCTTTTGAGAATTCATTACCTTTTGTATTAAAATCAAAAAATCCTGATAGTTCTGAATTTTTTATATTTTTTCTATATTTTTTCTTCTCGTACAAATATGCTTGGAATGCCGTATCCAATTTATCCGCTTGCATCACGATTCGCGATTCCTTGGTCTTACCTTCAATCAACTCTTCTATCAAATTTTCGATATTTTTTTTCAGTTCTTTGGGTAAAATTTTTTTCAACTTTGGCACAGCTTTTTTTTCTAAAATTTTCTTTTTATTGTACAAATCATCATGAGGTGTTATATCTCCAGTTATTCCCTCTAATAAATCATGAATCAAAGCTAATTCTATGGTTTTATTAACATCAACATTTTCTTTCTTTGCCAATATCCAAGCAAGGAAAGCAACTCCAAAAGAATGAGAACCAATGGTTTCTCTTATTCCTGACACTCTATAAAAGTCCCAGCCAGCCCTCACAGTCAACTTAAGTTTCGAAATATAATTCAGAAAGTTCACTAAATCTTTCATACAATCATTAACAGTAGTTTAGATTCATTTATTTATATTTTAAGAACAATTTTTACTCTCATGGCAATAGTAGACGCTGAAAGATTATCCGATGTATGCCCAAAATGTGGATCTAATGATGTGGATGTATCATACAGAAGACTTGACTGCTCTAAATCATCTGTGATAACAAAAAAATGGACTAAATGTAATTCATGTGGGTATGAAGGTTAAGATTAAGGCTGGAAAAGCAATAGTATGCCACACATTATCATTAATAGAATAAAAACTTTTCCCGTTTCCAAGGTCATTTTCTTCGTTCCCAAGGAATTGACTAACAACCACTTTGATAGTGTGTTAGTTAAACATGCTAGCATTATACCTTTCACAGCAGTCTCTATCGTTATACTAGAAAAGGCCATGTAACTAAGAGTAATAGTTATGGCATTTACGTCTATCAAACCAGAAATAATGCTAATAGGATAGATGCTTATTTCTCCAAAGTACTGATTTGCAAGATGAGAAACTAATAATAGAATAATGAAAAGTGAAGTAAATTCAACTGCCGGTTTTATTGCTAATGGCGAACTTATCTCTATCCTTGCTTTTTCTTTAATACTTTTTTTCCAAGTGAAATAACTCATAAAATATCCAAATGCACTCAACATAAAAAACGGTATGAAAATCATACCAGCAACATGATAATTAATAAGGTATGATATCATTATAGTTTTCAAGAACATGGTAATAGAAGCTAGTGCGATTGAAAAGGATGCAGAATAAAGTATATTTTTATTTTTTCTAACTTTTTCGCACATATCAAGTGTCACAGCAGTGGAACTGGCTATTCCTCCTAATAAACCAGTTAGGCTTAACCCAATGTTAACACCAAAATTTTTCATTAAAATGTAACCAATGAAACTTATTGAGATTACTATGACAAGACTCAACCATATAATGAAAGGATTTATAATACCCATGGGATCAATAGTCTTGTTTGGAAGTATCGGCAATATTATGAACACTATTATTCCGAATATGAATGTATGCCATAATTCTTTTTTTGTTACATTCTTGGCGAACTTGTGCATTTGCTCTTTTGAAAACAGAATTACTGCTAGGATAATGCCTAAGGTTATAGGCAGAAGATAAGGAAAAGATTGATAATATATGAGTAAACCTATCAAGAATGTTACAAAGAATGCTATCTCTGTAGTTTGACCAATTAATTTCTTTTTTATAAAAGTGAAGATGTAACTAGAGATAATTAATAATGTAACTGCAAAAAAAGACATTAGAATGAATAAATTAGTTCCGAGAATGTCAGAGAAAAGACCTGACAAAAGACCAAAAAGACAGACCAACATAAAAGTGCGGAAACCAGCGACTAGAGTTTCTTTTCCTCTCCTCTCCCTTTCAATACCTATCAATGCGCCAATAGCTAGAGATAAGACAACTTTTTGTAACAATAAATAATCTCCAATCATAATCTAAAAATAGGATTTTTGAGAGTATAAAAATTATCTAACTCCTTATAAGCGTCTATGAGAAATGAATTTTTCAAACACAAATTTAGCAGGGTTACTTTAATAATTTTCTATACAAATATCTAATTTTCCCTAGTCCCTTATAATTTTCTTCAAAATATTTTATACTAGTATCAATTTTTTCTATTTTCTTTTCAATTCCTTCGCATAAATAAAAATGTTTCTTTTTGTAAGCAATTTTCTTTTTAATGAAAAAACTCTTGATTTTCCTTAAGATTGATAGATCTTTTATCTGATTTAAATACCCAAATTCCTTTTCGATTTGTTCATCTATTTCTTTTTCAATTACAATTCCTTCTCTAGAATACTTTTCGATAAATTTAATTTCTTTTTCAAGATTCAATTTATTGGGACTAAGGTTATAGTATTTTAGACTTATTATTTTCAAAATATCATCAATTTTTTCAGAGATATAGTCAATTTCAATATTTGGGTGCAATTTCTTTATCCAATCTATTAAAACCTGTTTTTCTGATTCTTTTTCAATTTTTGAAATTCTTGTTTTAATATTATCCATATTCTTAATTCTATCACTAATTTCTTTCAACTTATCAAGTCTTTCATAAATGCTTTGCATGTTTGAAATAGGAATCGAAACAAAATTCACATAATTTTTTAATTCATTAATCCATCTGCTTTTAATCTCAGAAGAACCAATTATTATTATCTTATTCCTAGGTCTTGTTAAAACAACATTTAATTTGTTTAAATCTTCAATGGCAACATGAGAATTGTTCACTGTTAAATCAAAAATTATTATATCTTTTTGTCTGCCTTGATACTTATTTATTGTACCTATTTCTATTTCATCGATCCATTGAAAAATTTCAGGAATTCTTAATATGGTTTCAAAGGGTTTATCCATCTTTCTAAATTTTGGATCAATTTCAGGATTTTCAAATAAGAAGTTTTTTAATAGGTTATATTGAGAATTAAAAGGTGTTATAATACCTATTCCATTCTTATAAGAATTTTTGAAATCTTGATGATCTGAAAGGGTTTTATAAAAAAGTTGAAGAATTTCAACTATAATGGATGCGTGAATTGGGTTTAATGCTGAATTTTTAACCCATTGAACCCGGTTTTCTTTAAAATTTTTTGTATCAATCCAAATGATAGTTTTTTTAGGATCTATAATATCTTTAAAAAAGGAATCGAGATTACCAATCATTTCACTTAAGAAACCATATTTAGATAGTACTTTAGGATTAACTTTTGTTTCGAGTTTGTTATTGTACACATGTTTGTTAGAAAATTTTATAATGTCTGGATGACTTCTATAATTGTTTTTGAACATTACATGATAATCATTATTTTTGTCCTGCAAGTTCTCTATTAATCTGACGAAAAATGGTTTTTCGATAAAATCTCTTACTATTGGTTTAACCTCTTTGTCATCACAGAAAGGCATCAATTGTTTTGGATCGCCTATAAGTACGAATTTAGTAGATTTTTTAATTCCTAATAATAACTTAGTTGTTTCAGCCATAGAGGCTTCGTCGACTATAACTAAATCAAATTTTTCTGTGTTTTCAAAATCTTTTGTCCCAAGTTTATCAAGTGTTGATCCTACCACTGCATGTTCATTTATAATATTGTTGGGGGTGTTTTTTGGATCCTTGAGAAGTTTTTTCTGAATTGATATTTTATCTACTTTTGGAATTTTTATTTTCCCTTCTGCAACAACTCTAAGGAGTTTATCTTCTAAATTTAGGTCTAATAATTTTTCCATGACATTATCCACGGCAACGTTCGTAAAGGATGTTATAAGTACTCTTTTATCCAAATCAATACATTGTCTAACAATTTCAGTTATTACTTCAGTTTTTCCAGATCCAGGTGGACCAAAACCAAGAAAAAAGAATGTTTCTTTGTCATCCAAAAGTCCCATTGTTTTAAATATAAAGTCTTTTTGATCTGTATCTTCAGTCAATTTCTTGTTATAAAAATTAATTTCCTTTATCTTTGGAGGGTTAATTATAGAATTTTCAATTTTTATTGGTATCTGCAATCTTCCTTCCAGATAAACTTTTTTTAATAGTTGACAAAGTCTTTTATTTTCTTTGTTTTTTAATACGTCATTAAAGGCATCATATTGGTTTTGTAACAGAAACCTCTCATCGTCAGATTTATAGATTTTTACTTCATTTGATGGAGAAATGTTAAAATTTTTACCTAATCCAACAACCCAACAATCTTGTTCCCGTAAAATGTTTATTATACCACTATATTTCTCATTTGCTATTTCTATCCTAATTATATCCTTTTCTTTGAAATTTCTATCTAATAATGATCCTTCTAATGATGACAGATGAATATAATTACCATTAACCCTATCGATTTGACAATTACACTCAATTTTTCTTTGGGAGGATTTATTTATTTTTTCCTCAAGGAATTTTCTCATTTCCTCTATTGAGTCTAATGCATCATTCTTTTCTAGGAGATTTTTCATGGAACCTAAAATAAAATAAACAGGTAAATGTTTATAGATTATCAAAATAGTTAAAATTTAGCTAAATTTAGTTTTATTTTAAGATTTTTTCTCTTCGATCATGGTGGCATTTACTAGTCCATGATTGAAAAATCGGTTACTGATTTCTTCTGAGAATATTATGTTGGCTCATGTATAAGTATGTTGATGTTATGTGGTGATGATGTTGTGGGTATGTTGCGTTATCTAAAATTTTGTGTCTAATTCTATTTCTCGAATTTTGATTTAGACCCGATGGGACTCATACTCAAACAGGTTCGAACCCACCTTGAATTTTTTCTATCTGATAGACTTTGCCAAAAAGTAATGGTTTTTTTGAGTTTTTGTGCAAGATGTGGTAATATCGATAGAAAGGATAAAAATTATGGTAAAGATTGTTGGGATAAATTACAAGAGTTAGGTAGAAAACTCAAAGGTAAAGAGATGTTCCATAAAGAATTTGTAAATTTGATTAAAAATAATTCGACTTTTTGTAAACCAATTAAAAGAGAATTTCATGAGTGTTCAATATGTAAAGCCTTAGGTATACCTCAGAAAAGATACTAAATAGCTATATTTTCAATTTTGTGGCTATTTTACTTTCAGCTTCTTTTAATTGGTCATATGATTTTATTGGGTTGATATTATTGATTTTTCTTATTTGATTGAATCTATCTAAACATTCTTTATGAAAATCAGATACATGTATTTTCTTTTTCATGCGTCTAGAATATTTTTTTGATAGCGTTGTCAAATCCTTATTTTCTATATGTAAAAGTTCATGAGTCATGATATTTTGTATAACTTGTTTCCTGAAGTTATCTGGTTCTACTTTTTTCAATTTTTCATTAATAAAAATCTGGTACGAGTGTTCTTCTTTTGTTTTTGTGCTGAATTTTACTTCACCATCAAGGAAAATTGATTTTGGTTTAATATCTCTATATCTTTCTACTTGACCTTTTACACGACCTAATACGTTCTTCCCTAATTTTTTGTATTCAGATGTTATTGTGAACCTGTCTAATTTTGGAAAAGCTTCTCTGCACTCTAATATCCATTCAGTACACTCATCAGACATAAAATAATTTTTGTGAAAAGAATTAATATAATTTTTAACGTTATGAATATAATAGAATTATATGAAAAATATCTATGTTTTTAGAGTTAAGTTAGTTGGAAGTAAACATGCGTGGAGAATAATAGAAATAAGTGGTAACAATCAATTACCCAAACTTTACTCAATAATTCAAAAGACATTTGATCATGAACCTTGTCATTTGAGTGAGTTGCAATTCAAGAATACAATATTTTTAGATGATGAAAGTCTGAAGGAAAGGGGAGGTTTTAATGATTTTTTAGTTAGTTTCTCTACTGACAAGAGTAATATTAAAAGAAATTCTCCAGAGTATCATTCTGATAGAGTTAGAATAGACTCAATAGGTCTTGGTCTAAAGGACAAAATGAAATACATCTATGATTTTGGTGAAGATATAAAACATACGTTAGAATTAATTGAAATTAAAAATCCTGAAGCTAACAATAAACATCTTATAGTTAGTGGTGGCAATACCAACGCTAAATGCGGAAAGTGTAGGTCAAGGCAAGCTATATGGTGGTGCCATAGTTGTGGTGGACAATTTTGTGATAGTTGTGTAAAAAAAACATCAAAACATTGTATAGAAGGGCATTATCCAACATTAAAAATTTTTCACGATAATCGAGCTTCACAATGGGATTAAATAAGGGTTAAATTCAAAGAAGAAAAAATATTTCGACCATGTTTTAAGTTTGCCCTAAGTTTTTCCCTAAATTTTACCTTAGGTTTTTTCTTTCTCTAAAATAGTGGCATTTATAAGTCCATGCTGAGATGGCCTTGAAACGACTTTTGCTTCACCCAATTCAGTCTTAATTATTGTCCCTTTAGTTATAATGCTACGTCTTACATACTGTGGGTTTGCCTCATTCTTGAGTATGTCGAGAATCTTGACTTTCTTGGTTTTATTAGTTTTTGGATCGATAACATTGGCGAATTCAGTACCAACAAATCTGACCTTTTCTATCCCACCTCTTCTTCTATCTATCCTTTTCTTCTCTTTCCCGAGCTTTGTTAACAAAGGTAAAGAAGTCCTTTGAAACCTTCTTTTTTTCCTATGTAAGTGTATCTTTCCGCCTGTTACTTTTCTGCCGGTGTTTATATTCCATTTTGCCATACAATCAACCTTATCTTAAGATTAATAGATTTAAATATATCATTTTAAATAAATTTGGAAAATAGGTTAAAAAAGTAATGGTAAAAAGTATTTAAATGTTGATATCGACAAAGTACATAAGTGAAAGAATGCCAGAAAGACCAATCGATGCATTAGATAAAGCAAAGGGGAAGAAAGTTTTTGTTAAATTAAAGAATGGTGAGGAGATCACAGGTACTCTAGTCGCTTTAGACCTACATCTGAACCTATGGCTGGAAGATGTGGAAATACAAGGAGAAAACAAGAAGAAATTCGGGACCATCCTAATCAGAGGGGACACAATCTTATACGCTTCTCCTGTTTAAGTTCAAAGTGATGTGAATGAGTAAAGGTACACCATCTTTTGGTAGACATCAGAGAAGAACTCATATCCTTTGCAGAAGATGCGGAAGAAGGAGTTTTAGCATAAAGAAAAGAAGATGTTCTGCTTGTGGTTATGGTGCTATTTCTAAGATCAGAAAATATAATTGGCAGGAGAGGGATATTCACAGGAATAGAAAGAGGTAGTTCGTATTAAACAAAGCTTTTAAAGTTTTAATTTGTCTTTTTCTCATATTTATTATAAAGATTATTGGGCCCGTAGCTCAGCATGGTAGAGCAGCTGATAGTGAGCTGAAGCTTTTAACCATGCATACTGAGAAAGACACCAGTTAGGTAAAACCTGGAAGGTCCCGCGTTCAAATCGCGGCGGGCCCATTTTTGTTAAATTATTGTCAGCATATGATTAACCTATTAATTATAGTATATAAATTAATTTAAGCATAATAATGAAATATAATTATTATGAGGAAATCCATAGAAGTCTTAAACTACATAAAATATACAAACAAAAGTTATAGGCAACTTATTTTAGTTGTTGATAAAAAATTCCAAATAAAAATAGGAAAATCTTTAATCAGTTATTATAAGAGGAATAAACCAAGAATAATTCCTGTTAATTTTAATAATGTGAAAATATGGGAATTAGAATGGTTAAAGGGGTTGTATTTTGCAGACGGTTGTAAATTTAAAGAAAGTTTCAGACATTATACTATAAAATTTGCTCTTGATTCAAAAAGAGATCAAGATATAACAAGGCGATTAATTAATATTTTGGGAAAAATTGGAGTAAATTTAATTTTCCTTCATCAAAAAAATGCTTTAATTATTAAGATTCGTTCAAAACTTTTGTATGATTTTTTGCCAAATAAAAAGAAAATATATTATCCAAAAAATCTTTATGCGTTTGTTTCTGGATTAATAGATGGTGACGGAAATGTATGCAAAAATAAGGTTATAATTTGTCAGAATAAACATAGAAAACTAATGGATTATTTAATAAAGAAACTTGGTTTTAATTATCACAAATACAAAACAAAAAGTAAATTCATTGTTAATTATTATAAGACTATATATTATATTCCAATAAAATTATGTTGTATTATCCCACATTAATGTCCTTCTAGAAAATAAGATAAGAAATTCCGATTTAGCTTTTCATATGTTGAAGCTAAACAAGAGGAAGATTAGGTGGATTATGAGGCAGATGGATAA
>Ga0315268_10003343_pt1 | contig 17703 bp, 11 predicted proteins | sample C1_top_MG_FD_204535 | JGI IMG/M metagenome (GOLD analysis project Ga0315268, IMG submission 204535) | Sediment microbial communities from Yellowstone Lake, YNP, Wyoming, USA - C1_top | ecosystem: Environmental > Aquatic > Freshwater > Lake > Sediment | place: USA: Wyoming | collected 2017-08-01
CCAGTGGGCCAGCCAAATCACAGGGCGAACGGTGCGCTTGCCGAGTGAGGCCGAATGGGAAAAGGCAGCGCGGGGCACAGACGGACGTTTGTGGCCCTGGGGCAACGAACCGCCGGACGAGAAGCGTTGCAACTTTAATATGACCGTCAAAGACACCACGCCCGTGGGGCGCTACAGCCCACTCGGCGACAGTCCCTATGGTTGCGCCGATATGGCGGGGAATGTGTGGGAATGGACGAGGAGTCTCTGGATGGCTTATCCCTATAACGCCAGCGACGGGCGTGAAGACCCGAATAGCCTTGAGGCGCGGGTTCTGCGGGGCGGCTCGCTCTACAATGCGCGGCGGGACGCTCGCTGCGCGTTCCGCTCGCTAGGCGATGGCCCATTCCTCAGGCTCAACAACAGCGGTTTTCGGGTGTGTGTGCTTCCTCTCTCTCCGTAATGTCGCTGCGGAGAACCCGCGATGGAAGGTGATGTTGGGCGACGGCACCGTATCAACCCCGACCGAAGGGCCTGCCACGCGATGGCAGCGGTGGGATGCCAAAGCACTAGCGGCAATCTTCCAGTTCCGCCTGGCTAGCGTCACTATTATCTGTCTCACGCTGTGCCTGCTTTTCTGGGCGCAGAAACCCAACGTTTTCCTCAAACCAGCCAACCTGGCCGTCATGATGCGCTTCGCGGCCACCATTGGCCTGCTGGCTATCGGCGAGATCCTGGTGATCATCACCGGCGGCATTGATCTCTCGGTTGGCTCGATGACGGCCCTGACCGGCGTGCTGGCCGCCCTGCTGATGATGCGGGGCATCGCCTTCATTCCTCCTCTGGGCATCGTACCGGCCATCGTGATCACACTTGTTTGTGCGGCCTTGGTGGGTGTCTGGCACGGATTCTGTGTCACCAAGCTGCATATCCCACCTTTCATCGTCACGTTGGGCACCTGGCTCATCGTGCGCGGGCTGGCGGCCTTTATCACGCGAGGTTATCCGATCCTCTTTCCTTCCGAGTCTCCTTTTCTGATCCTGGGACAAGGTGAAATCTATAAAATTCCTGTCATGTTCATCATCCTACTCCTCGTGGCGTTGATCGCCTCCTACTTGCTCGATGGCACCACTCTGGGGCGTCATATCTACGCAACCGGTGGCAACATCGAAGCCGCGCGAGTGTCGGGCATCAACGTAGATTACATCCGTATCTTTTGCTATGCTGTCAGCGGTCTGATGTCCGGCGTGGTCGGTATCCTGTTAGCCTCGCGCCTGGGCCAGGGAACTCCTACGGTAGGTGAAGGTTATGAGTTGTGGGCCGTCACTGCCACTGTCGTCGGAGGCGCCAGCTTGATGGGTGGCGAAGGCTCTGTGGCCGGGACAATCCTGGGCGCTGCGACCATGGCCATCATGGCGAACGGCCTGGTGCTCGTCAACTTTTCATCCTACTTGCAAGATGTGGTGCTCGGCGCGGTCCTAGTGATCGCGGTCGCCTACGACATGTGGCAACGGCATCGCCGCCTCTAAACTCGCCGCCGGCTGTTGGAAAGATCATGAAACGCTTGCTTCTATTGATTGTGGCACTATCGCTCACGTCGGCCTGTGCGCCCGTCGCCACCTCGGCGCCCGCCGAAGAGTTCAAAATCGTAGTGATTGGCAAGTCGGTGCACTCTTATTGGAGTAATGTGGAAAATGGCGTGCGTGCGGCGGCCAGGGACCTGGGGCTGAAGCAGGACCAGGCCATTTTTTTCGTGCCGCCCAAGGAAGACGTAGCCACTCAGATGCAGACGATGGAGACCTACATTGCCCAGGGTGCGACGGGCATCGCCATCGCGCCTTCGGATCCGAATGCGCTCGAACCGGTCATGAGGAAAGCAACCGAGCAGGGCATCTTGGTCACGACGCTGGACACTCCACCCGTCAAAGGATCTGTGTCGCTTGTCTATATCGGCACAGACAACTTTTCGGCCGGCAAGTCAGCGGGAGTGACGATGGCTAGGCTCTTGCCGGACGGCGGCAAGGTCGGCATTGGGCGCGGCTCCGATACAGCTCTCAACGCTTTGCAGCGCACGGACGGATTCAAGGAGGGCATCCGAGGTAGCGGGATAGTCACGCTGGAGCCGGTGAATGACCGGGAAGATTCTACGCTGGCTCTGGCCCTGGCGAATTCGATCATCTCTGCGCACCCCGATCTGGCTGGTGCGTTTGGCGTGTATGGCTACAACGGCCCGGCCTGGGTCAGCGCGATCAAGGAGGCCAAAAAGGTCGGCCAGATCAAACTGGTCTGCTTTGACGCCACCACCGACATCATCAACGGCATCAAGGAAGGCGTGATTGACGCCACCGTCGCCCAGCGCGAGTTCGACATGGGCTACAAGTCTGTGCAACTCATCCACAAGATGTTCAAGGACGGCAAGGACAAGGCTATGGCGGAGATGGGCGTGAGGGACGGCGTCATTGATACTGGCGTGGACGTGATTACGGCCTTCACCCTGAAGGACTATGAGGCCGCTCTCGATAGGAAGGGCATACCGCACGATTGGAATACCAAGGGCTGGGAGCCGAAGCAATAGAGGGCGGTATGCAACCCATCTTACAGGTGATCAATCTCTGCAAAAACTTTGGCGCGTTGCTCGCGTTGGCCCAAGTCAACCTGAACGTATCGCCCGGCGAAGTGGTGGGCCTGGCCGGGCGTAGTGGCTCCGGCAAATCAGTGCTCATCAATACGCTGGCCGGGTTGTATGATCCCAGCAGCGGCGATGTGTATTTCGACGGACGGCGCGTGAGCGTTTTTAGCCCGCACGTGATGCGTGCCATGGGTATCGAGGTGATTCATCACAAGGCAGAGCTGGCCGAAAACCTGGATATCGCGAGCAATATTTTTCTGGGCAGTGAGCTGGGGCCTGCATGGGGACTGTCGTGGCTGCGCCGGCCCGACCAGAAGCGGATGGAACGCGAAGCTGCTCACATCCTTGGCCGGTTGGGCGTGCGCTTCGAGTCGCTGCGCGAAAAAGCGCACAATCTTTCCGGCGAACAGCGCCAGATCATTGCCATCGCGCGCGCGATGGTGCGCCCGGCGCGCTTGATCGTCGTGGACGAACCGCTGGTGACGAGGAGCTTTGCCATCAACAAAACACTGCTGAACTTGATCCAGGAATGGCGAGCCAATGGCACTGCCGTGATCGTCGCCAGCAGCAGCCTGGACGACTTGTTCGCCGTGACAGACCGATTGGTTGTCCTCCGCGACGGGCATAAAGTCGCCGAGCGCCTCACCGATGCGACAACCCGCGAAGAAATCGTGTCCATGGTCGTGGGATCACCTGAACATGAGCCGGTCACGCCCATTATCTGGGCGCTGGATAGCTACTACCGCGCGCGGGAGCAGGCCGAGCAGTTGCGTCACCAGCAGACATTGCTCGAAAGCAGCCTGGCGGCGCAAGATTCACTCAACCGTCAGCTTTTGCAACAACTGGCTCAGCAGTTAAGCTCATTGGACAGTGTCAACGTTGCGTTGCAGGAAGCGCAACGGCGCTTGCTCACCGAACGCGAGGAAGAACGCAAGCTGCTGGCGCGTGAATTGCACGACGACGTCATTCAAGACCTGCTCAGCGTGAGTTATAGCCTCGAGGAGATTGCCAGACAGTTTGGACCCAGCAACTCGGCGAGCGACGAGATGGAAGAACTGCGCGCCACTATCCGCCAGTTGATTGCCAATCTTCGCCGTACCTGCGGCGACCTGCGTCCACCCACCATTGACAGCCTCGGTCTGGGCGCGGCCATCCAATCCTACGCTCGAGATTGGGCAGAGCGAACCGGCATCTCGCTCAATCTGGAAATTGCGCCCGACCTGGGCCGCTTGCCGGAAGACACCGAGCTATCCGTGTTTCGCATCGTGCAAGAAGGACTGCGCAACGTCCGCAAACATTCGGGCGCAAGCGATGTGATGTTGCAAGTCGAACACACCTCGCCGCGAAGTTTGCACATCACCATCTGCGACAATGGCCGCGGCGTGCCGGAACCGTTCGATCCGACGACACTCGTCAAGCAGGGACATTATGGCTTGCTTGGCGTGAGCGAGCGCGTCGCCTTGTTGGGCGGTCGCTTCCAATTGCGCAGTCAGCCCAGCGGTGGACTGACCCTCGAAGTCGAAATCCCCCATCCGCGTGTGAACGTGGGATAGACCTGATAGGTCTGCCAGACTTTCGGGTCTATACCGTGCTCTTTTCAGCCCTTCGGGAATATGCTACAATCGTTGCCAGTCTTGGTGCGACAAGCAATAAGCGCAGGCAACAGGTAAACTGTGGCAACCGATTCGACTTATTTGCGGGCAATTCCGTTGTTCGCCTCGTTAAAAGACGAGGAACTGGCATACATCGGAAGCATCGTCAAACAGACCAAATACCCGGCTAACGAAGTCATCCTGCGTCAGGATGAGGAAAGCGAGACGTTCTATATCATCGCCGCCGGTCAGGTGCGTGTGCTGCGCCGCGACGAGACCGGCACAGAGGCCGTCATCCGCTTCCTGGGGCAGGGGCAGTATTTTGGTGAAACGGGGTTGCTCTATGGCGAGCCGCGCAACGCGACGGTTCAAGCCGCGACCCCGACGACGCTGTTGTACATCGAACAAGACGATTTCAATTCGATGGTGGCGCGCCTGCAAGGTGTCCGCAAGCAGCTCGAAGCATCAGCCGGCCGTCGCAGTTCAGTGATGGGATTGGGGCGCTTTGACTGGCAGATGTCCGACGAAATCGTGTTGTGGTTGGCGCAGCGAAACGTCGTCCCGCTGATTTTCGAGTCAATGGGCGGGCTGGTGTTCTGGCATTTCATCGCGGCGGTGTTGGCGGCTGTCTCCTTTACTGGATTGCCACTGATAGGAAAACCCATGGGATTATGGCTGTGGGGATTGCGGATCACGGCGTCCCTCATCGTCGGCTCGGTGTGGACGTGGTACCTTGTGGACTGGACGAACGATTTTCTTGTCCTGACGAACAAGCGCGTGATCCATGTCGAGCGTTACGGCATCTTGCGCGAAATGCGCGAAGAAGTGCCGATTGGAGCCGTGCAGAATGTCGTGACGTCGCGAGCCGGTTTGGTGGATTTGTGGTTAAAGCTTGGCACGATCACCATCGAGACCATCGGCGGCAAGCTGGTGTTTACACACATTTCCGGCGTCCAGTATTTGCAGGAGCGCATTCTCGATCAACGCACCTATGTCCAGCAAGAAGCCCGGCACGAAGAGCGCGAGGCAATTCGCCAGGAACTCAGAAAAATTCTCAAGCCCGAGTCCTTGTCAGAACCGGTTCCAGTTCCGCTTCCGCCGGACGCGCCGGCAGCTTTGGCCAGGCTCCGGCCCCAACCACCTGCCAAGCCCTCGCTGGCAGAAAGATTGCGATCCTTGCGTTTGATGCGCACGGAAAAGGGTGGCGAGATTACCTGGCGCAAGCACTGGTTGGTGCTGATGCAACGGCTTGGGGGGCCGCTTCTGTTTGCGACATCGAGTGTGGCGTTGTCTTTGGTGCTGTGGTCCTCGCCCCAACTCTTCGGCGCGCGGCCAGTTCCCTGGCAAGCTGCCATGGCTCCACTCTTGATGCTCTTGCCAGCGATCCTTTGGGGATGGTGGGAATTCCTTTTGTGGAGAGGCGACATTTACATCCTGACGGCGAGCCGGATTGTGGACATCGAGCGTTGGCCTCTGGGCTTGCGGGAGACGCGGCGCGAAAGCGGCCTTGACCGCATCCAGGATATTGATGTAAACATTCCGAATCTGCTGTGGAGAACGTTCGGCGTGGGCAATGTGTACATCAAGACGGGCGCGGCTGGCAGCGATCTCACCTTTCGCTCGGTGGCAGATCCTTACGAGATTCAGCGCGACATTTTTCACCGGCTGGGCGACCAGCGCCGCAGACAAGACGAGTTGCGTCGCCGCCAGACGGTGGACGATATGACCAAGTGGCTTACAGTGTATAATGAGTTGACGACCAAGCTGGAAGCTGAGGCTAAAGAAGAGTCTGAAGAGGAAGAGGAGTAGGAAGAGTAAAGCGATGGCACTGAGAAAGATTATCACGAGCGAGAATCCGATTTTGCGCCGCAAGGCAAAAAAGGCGACCAAAATCATGCCCGAGCTGAGGGCGTTGGCCGACGACATGGTCGAGACGATGCACGCAGCGCCCGGCGTCGGGCTGGCCGCGCCGCAGGTGGCCGAGTCGGTGCGGTTGTTTGTGGCAGAGTTGGAAGCCAGCGAAGAGAACCCCGGCAGCGGCAAAACGTACATCATCTTCAACCCGGAATACGTTTGGAAATCCGACGAGTTCGTGGACGGTGTGGAAGGCTGCCTGTCCATCCCCGGCTACGCCGGCGAAGTGACGCGCCATCACAAAGTCGTCGTCAAAGGTCTGGACAAGTCCGGCAAACGCATTCGCATTGAAGCGGAGGGATGGCTGGCGCGCGTGTTCCAGCACGAGATGGATCACTTGGACGGCGTGCTGTTCACCGACCGTATCAGCGATCCAGACAAGATCTGGCCGATCAAGGAAGGGGAGGAAGAACAAGTCGGAGCCGAACGTGCCGCTGTGCGCGCCGCCTGATGCCTTGCTCGCCCAAGACCCGGCGCGCAGATTAGCGGGAAAGCCGGATGCGCAGACTGCCCACAGAACCGAGGGATGAAAGGCAACGTTGGCATGGAAGCTGCTGGAGACAAACAGAAGATCGCTTTTGAGATCGTCCGGCTCAAAGCCAGCGTAGAGCAATGGGAATGGGATCGCCGCAACGCCGACCGTGATCGGTACTATGCCTCGGTCAGCAAGCTGGCCGGCGCAGGCTTGTTGGCGGTGGGCCTGTTGGTGGTGCTCCTGTCCTATACGGTCATGGGCACGTATATGTGCATAGTCGGCATCGGGATAGTGCTGATTTCATTCATCAGAGAGGGAGGCGCTCGTGATCGTCTTAGGAATCTGGACGGTCAGCTCGTGTATGGCAAGCGCAGGCTCGCGGAATTAGATGCGCTGCTGGAACACCAGTCACAGCAAGTAACCGAGACCTCCGAGGTTTCCTAAACCTGGGAGGTCTCTTTTTCACCGCACGACTGAAAACACCTCCGCCGCCGTATCGAATCGCCCAAACGGCGGCATCAGATAAACGCCTGCCCCAAGCTCCCGCAGTTCCATCAGCAATTCTTGCGCGATCTTGATCCCCTCTTGCCTTCCCTTGTCGCCCGCCAGTCTCATCCGGTCGAGCACCGCGCTGGTAAGTGTGATGCCGGGCACTTCGTTGTGCAGGAACTCGGCGTGACGCGCCGAGGCCAGCGGCAAGATGCCCATCAGCAGCGGCAGCTTGAGCGAGCCGTGCAGTTCTTCGTATCGCTTGAGGAACGCGCGCACGACCGCCGAGTCAAACACCGGCTGAGTGAGCGCAAAATCCGCGCCCGCTTCGATCTTTTTTCGCAACGTCTTGATCTCACGATCTGTGTCGGGTGAGCCAGGGTCGAGCGCCACGCCAACGGTGAAGGAGCACGGACGTCCGATAGACGAGCCTGCGCTATCGGTGCCGTGATTGAAATTCTGCTTGATGAGCTTGACCAGGCCCGAAGGCACGACATCATAGTTGTCTGTCGCTTCGGGATAATCGCCGATGGAAGGCGGATCGCCCATCACGACGAACAGGTTCCGAACGTGCAGCGCGTGCGCGGCCAGCAGATCGCCCTGCACGCGCAAGAGATTTCGCCCGCGCGTCGGAAAGTGCAAGACCGGTTCGATGCCGACTTCAGTCTGCACCAGATGCGCCACTGCCCACGGACTCATGCGCATCCGCGCGCGCGGCGAGTCGGCGATATTGACCACATCCGCGCCTTCTTGTTTGAGCATCAGCGCGTTGGAAAGGACGCCGCCCACGTCAAAGCCTTTGGGCGGACTCATCTCGACGCTGACGACGAACTGGCCCGCTTCCAATTTCTTTGCCAACTCGGTCGGCGGCTCGGGCGGCAATGGTTTTTCTTCGCGCCGAGTGGGCGTGGGCGCAATGACGGCAGCATGGGTGAGGCGATGGGGCGAGAGCGCCAGCGCGTTGAGCGTGAGTCGCATGGCGCGGATGTGATCGGGCGTGGTACCACAGCAGCCCCCGACGATGGTCGCGCCGGCAACGACGAATCGCCGCGCATAGTCCCCAAAATATTCCGGCGTGGCTGGGTACATGACGCGCCCTGCCGCCGATTCCGGCCAGCCCGCGTTGGGTTGCGCGGAAAGATAGGGAAGACCCGAAGGGTCTGGAGCATCCAATGCGGCGCGCATCGCCTGGATGACCGGCAGAATACGCGCCGGGCCGACGGAGCAATTTGCTCCGATAGCAGCCACGCCCGCCTCGGCCAGCGCCAGCGCGACCACCTCCGGCGTATGCCCCATCGGCGTGCGCGCATCAATGGTGAACGTCATCTGCGCGATGATGGGCAAATCGCACGTGGCCTGCGCAGCGCGGATGGCGAGTTGAATCTCCACCAAATCGCCGAACGTCTCCAGGATGAGCACATCGGCCCCGGCATTGCACAATGCCTCAATCTGTTCACGAAATGCGGTCGTGGCTTCTGCCGGATCAAGCGGCCCGGTCGGCGCGAGCCGCATGCCTAGCGGCCCGACCGAACCGGCGACAAACGCCGTCCGTCGCGCCGATTCGACTGCTTGCCGGGCCAGCTGTACACCCGCTGCATTGATGGCGGCCACTTGATCGGCCAGGTTGTGCTCGTCCAGCTTGAAGCGATTTGCGCCGAACGTGTTGGTCTCGATGATCTCGGCGCCGGCCGCAAGGTACGCACGGTGTATATCGGACACTAATTCTGCGCGCGTGAGATTGAGAGATTCAAAGGACGCTTCAAAGGACGCACGGTGTGCGTAGAGTTGTGTGCCCATTGCTCCGTCACAGAGAATGGGGTCGCGCGCCAGGCGTTCAAGAAATGACTGGCTGGTCATGTCTCCTCCTTTTGGCCTGTGAAGAGACGGCGCGGCGTCTCTACAATGGATGATGTATATCTCACTTGGGCATTGCGCGCAAGGCGTTGTAAGCGGGGCGGACGCGCGTTTCGGGGAAATCGGGATAGGTAATGGCCCACCAGTATTGTTCGTCGTCTGGAGTGGAAAAAAGATTCGCCATGGACAGCGCCATCATCGGCCCGATCCACGGCGACCAGTGCGTCTTGGCGTACTGGTAAGCGCGCACGAGGTAATCGGCCTGCTGCTCTTCGGTGACGGCATGCCAGCTATAGTCTGGGTTGACGATGTCTGTCGTCCAGCCAAATTCGAGCACGGCCACTTGCTTGTCGCCGTCGCCGTAGCGTTCCATGATCTGGCGCAAGTCTTCCACGTGGCGGAAGCAAAAGAAGCGATTGCCGTTGTATTTGGCCGCCGCTTCGTCGGGCGAGGTCTCCGGCGGCTCTTTGTATCCGGCGGCGTGAACGCCGAGCAGGTCGAAATAGGGCGCGGCGCCGGCCTGGTACATCTTTTCGACGAACTGATCGTCGGGGTTGGCTTCGGGCAGGCCACTGCCGGTGGGCGCCATGCCCGCCGAGATGACCAGCGCCTGCGGGTCGGCCGTCTTGATTCCAAGGTAGCACAGTCTGAGCATCTCGGTGTAGCGTACCGGGTCAGGCTGCTGGTTGCCCCACTCGCGCGCGAGGTTCGGCTCGTTCCAGACTTGATAGGCGCGAATCCTGCCTTTGTAGCGATCTGCGAGCGCATGGCAAAAGTCGCCAAAGTTTTGCAGGTTTTCCGGCGGCGCGTTTTCCAGCGGCTCCGTGTTGGGCACTTGCGACCAGAACGGTTGGTGATCAATCCTCGCTATCATATTGAGTTTGGCGCGATGGACGGCTCGGACCATTCGATCCGTGTCGTACCAGTCGTACTTGCCTTTCTCCAAGCCCTCGATGTCGCGCCACGCGATGGACTGCTTGACCCACGTAAAGCCCATGTCCTGGATGAGCTTGATGTCGCGGTCGGCGGCTTCCCATTGCCAGTAGAGGAACGCCTGGATGCCGTATTCAGGCGAAGCCAATCGAACTCGCGGCCAAAAAGTAGGTGTGGGCAATGGCGCTGGCGCGCCGACCGGTCGCGCAGGAGCGCACGCGGCGAGAAGAAATACGGTCAGGAGGAGGCAGAGGATAGGTCGGCGCAAGCGCATCGGTCACTTGGGCATTTTGCCCAGCGCATCAAACGCAGGTCGTTGTGTTCCGTTGGGAGTGAGGATGCTATAGATGGCATTGTCCGTCGTGGTCGGATCAGACGTCACAGTGTTAAAGTTGAGGTTCCACAGGAAAGCCATCTTGACAAAGCCCCACTGCTTCATCAATTGGAACGCTTTGACGATATAGTCCGCCTGATCCTGGAGCGAGTTGTCTTGCGAGAACCCGAACCCTTCACGAACCGGCGTCGCGATGCCCTCGGAGCTGGGCCAGCCGAACTCGGTGATGCACAGCGGCTTTTGCCGGTTGACGATCTTGGCATATTCCTGGAGTGTGGTGTTAAAGCTCCAACTGTGATGTGGATTGTCGAACGGGCCTCGGAACGTTGCCGTTTGCGCTTTGGGAATCTTGGGCGCATCCTGATAGGGGACGTCCGGCGGCAGATTGATGCCATTGTGATGGACGCCGATGCAGTCGGCAGTGCTGGTCAGTCCCTGGTTGACCAATTGCTTGAGATAGTTAAAGTCGTCCACGGCGTTCACGCCATCATCCACACCCGTGGGTGAGAGCGCGCCGCTGATGACGACAATGTTCGGATCAATTGCCTTGACTTTTTGGTAGGTCAATTTGAGCATTTGCATGTAACGCGCTGCGTCAATCTTTTGCGGATTGGTGCGCCACTCGCGAGACAAGTTCTGCTCGTTCCATATTTCGACGGCATGCACCGGGTAGCCCTGGTCTTTTTCGTGCTGAACCACTTGGGCCACAAAATTGGCATAGGTGTTTGGGTCATCCGGCGGAGCCTTGATGCCATTCGGGTCATCCTTTGGATCCGGGCCGATAGCCGGATGCGACCATGTGGGCGCGGTGACGATGCTCAGCATGATCTTGAGATTGGCCTTGTTCGCCTTGCGGACGATGCGGTCAATGCCAGACCAGTCCATGTTGCCTTTCTCGTATTCGAGCGAGCCCCACACGACCTGTTGCTTGATCCAGGTCATGCCCAACTGCTTGGTCATGGCGATAGAATCGTCGGGGCTATCAAAACCGTTGACTTGAATGCCGTAGCCGAATGTCTCGTTGATCGGCAATGCAGTCGGCGCGGACGGATTAGCCGGTTGGGCTGTGGGCTGAGGATTCGCGGCAGGCGCAGTCTTGGCGGGAACCGCCGTCGGCGCAGGTGCGCTGGGCTGAGTGGACGCGGGTTTCGGTTGGGTCGCCGCGCCGGTCGCTTTGGCAACCGCCTTGGTTGGCGTGCTTTGGACTGAAGCGGCCTGGTTGCTATCACCCGAAGGAGCCAGCAAGGCCCAGATCAAACAGCCTGCCGCAAGGACCACGGCTAGCACCCACGCCACGACGAGCAACGAAGTCGGGATTCTAGAAGAAGAGGGACGATTCGGTAGCTTTATGCTCATACACTTTCTGTCCGATCACTGATCACTGACCACTGATCACTATTTACATCCGTTCGCCGCGCACCAGCCCTTGACCGCGCCGTACACAGGCCGCTTGAAGCCATTCGGCGTGAAGAAGCTATAAAGCGCGTTGTCGTTCACGCCAGATAGCCAGCCATAGTCCAGGTTCCACAGAATGACCATGCGCGCGCCCCAGTCACGAGCCAGTTTCATGCCCTGCGTCACCCAGTCGGCTTGGTTCCCTTCGGTGTTATCCTTGGCCCACTCAAAGCCAGCCACATGTCCCACGTTTTGCTCCGAGGCCACGCCGAACTCGGTGATGCAGGCCTGACGGCCCATGATAGACTGATAGCCTTGCACCGTGTCTTTGAAATACCAGCTGTGGTGCGGCGGGTTGAACAGGTTGTCGTACTGCCCGCCCAGGGCAGCATCCGGCGGGACGCGCAGCGCGTTGACGTGCGTGCCCACGCAGTCCATGTACTTGTCGGCGCCAGCAGCTTTCATCTGTTGCAGGTATTGAAAGTCGTCCATGCAATTGACGCCGTTGTTGCAGCCGGTGGGCGCCAACGCGCCGCTGACGACGATAATGTTGGGATCAATGGCCTTGATCTTGTTGTAGGCGGCTGCCAGCATGGCCGTGTAACGCTTGGCATCGAGCGACTGCGGGTTGCTGAGCCACTCGCGGTCAATGTTCTGCTCGTTCCAGATTTCGATGGCGATGCCGCGCCCGGCATAGTGCGAGGCCAGCTCGCCGGCAAACTCCGCCATGGCGTTCGGGTCGTCCGGCGGCGCGTGCGTGTCGCCCGTCCACGGGTGAGTACATGGCGGCGACGTCACAATGCTGAACAGCACTCGCTCGCCTTGGTCGCCGGCATAGTTGATGACCTCGTTGGTGTGGTTCCAGTCAAAATCCGATCCGCCCGTGCAATCGTCGTAATAGTCTTCTTCGCCCCAACGCACCTGAAGTTTGGTCCAACCCAGCCCCAGGTCGGCAGTGGTGGACGCGGTTCTGGCCAGACCGGTTTCGTCGTTGTACACAGCGGCCCAGTGAGCGTGGATGCCGTACACTGTCGGGCCGCTGGAAGGCGGCGCGACGGGGCCGGTGTTGGCCTGCGGTGGCGGCGTCGGTTGGGCTATTTGAGGATTGCCGGCGACGATGACGACCGAGAGCGAGCCAAACTTTTGGCTGCCGCTCCTGAATTGCCACAAGCCCGCCAGGTTCGCCGCGTCCTCATTTGGCGCTTTCATGTTCACGGAAATGTCTTTGGTGTCGCCCACCTTGACCACACCGACGGAAATTTCGGTTTGCGCTGCCTCGAGCTTGCGACCAGAGACAAAGACCAGCTTGGTATCGGCAGGCCAATCGCACGCGCCCGAGTTTTTGACGCGCCACGTCTTGGTAAACGCCGCGCCCTTATCGAACTTGGTATTATCCGGCACGGTCACATCGCTGACAAAGCCGGCCTTCAATTGACACTCGACCGAGGTGGCCGAGGTCGTCGTGCCTGTCGTGGTCGGCGTTGGCGTGGGAGCGACCCCGCCGACGAGGACATTCGTCTGTCCGCGTGAAATGCCCGCGATAGAAGCGCCGAGCGTATAGGTGCCGGGATTAGCAGGAGCGCTCCAGACAATTTGCGTCTTGGTCAATGGCGAAGTGGCGACCGGGGTGCCTTGCGCCGTCCATGTGATTTGTGGCCCTGCGTCAGTGGGCTGAGTTTGCGAGGTGTACTGTTGCATCGCGGCAAACACGGCCAGATCATTGCCCGCATCCAGCAGTCCGTTGATCGCCACGCCGCGCACGCGATACTTGAGCGCCCAATTCAATCTGGTCGCCAGTGACCCACCGCTGCCGAGAACGACGGTGTGCGCTTGATTGTTGGCGTTATAAGTGTAGCGGTAGGCCTTGAGCGCATTGTCAAACGTCAAATCTTGCACGCCGCCGTCCAGCGTCACAGAGACCGCTGCGCCAGCCGCCACCGAACCGTCTGGCCCTTTGACATTGCCAAGCGGCTTGAGCGCCTGGTCGAACGAGACAAGCGCAATGTCTTTCCCGGCCTGATCCACGCTGAGTGAGGTCAAGCCCAGGATCAGCTTGGCACGGCTCACTTCGCCGGTGATCCAGCGGACAAGCGCCTCGGCAGAGCTTTTGCCGTAGGCTGCCGGGTCAATCGGCAAATCTACTAACACCATGTCTGCCGCCGCGCCAATGGCTTGCCAGTCATAACCTGCTGTATCCCAAGTTCCGTCATCCTGCGGCGCGGGAGCGGGAACGGCGACGACGAGTTTCTTGTTGATCTTGTGGAGCGAGTCGCTCAGTTGAGTGATCAAATCGGCAAATGCCGCGCGGTCATCTGCGGTCAGGCCGCGATAGTCAATCTCGACGCCCGCGTAACGCGACTTGGGCAAAAGATTCGTGACCACTTTGACATGCGTCTGGCGGACCTTGGCGTCGGCCAGCATGTCGCTCACCATGCCTGCGTTGAAACGGCCCGGCCTGGCCCAGTTGCGGATCGCAACATACTGCGCAGCCGTTGTGTCGTCGGGCGGCCGGGGCAATGCTGCCGGGTCGCCATTGACGCCGCCGTCGTCGGCAGGCAACAGGCCCGGCACAAAGACCATGGTGACCAGTTGCAGCCCCTCGGACGCAGCGTTTCCGTTCGCCGGCATAGTCGAGGCGATGACCGAAGGCGTCGCGGCTGACTGCGCGACGACGACGTTCTGCGGCACCTTTGTGACCTGCGCGACAATTGTGTTGTTATCCGTATCCACATGTCCGCCGAACCATGTCCAGTTTTTGCCGTTCCAGGTCAACAGGTCGAGCGATTCAGGCTGGTCGGCGTCTTGGGGAATCAAGACACTCACCGTGGATGGCACATCAGGCGTGCCGCAGGCCGCAATCTGGAACACGGGACCTTTGGCGCTATACCCTTTGGGCAGGGACTTGAGCGCGGTCTTGAGATCGTTCGGCAGATTATCGGATTGGAAGCTGGCAAGTTTGATCGCCAAGGTGCCCTTGGCGCTCGGATCGAGCGAAACGCTCAACCCATCTGAATTGTCGAGCGTCGGGTTCTTGGCCGAAAGCGTCTTGCACCCGCCCGTGATCAATCTTAGCGGCGAGGACCGCAAAATCAGCCACAGACCGGCGATCACCAACACGACGATGATCACGGCCAATCCGATGACCAGGATGCGGTTTCGGCCCCCGGGCGTTCTAAGGGGGAGGTTCTGACTCATGGGGATCTATACTCCTTTGGGGCAGGGAATGACGTAATGCGTCCCTGCGCTCAGGATTTCTTTGCAGGAATATCAAAATGGCGGCCCCGCACTGCGCCGCCAATGTCATGCCTGTAGAATGACTGCGATTCTATCATGTGAGTTCCCTTTTGGCAAACATCCGCCAATCAGTTCCGTAAAGTTGCGATTCGGCAGATTGAGTGCGGGCCCAGTCCTCAAAACATGGCAGGTTTGGCCTCGTGATTGACTTTCATCAGGGCGGTGTTATACTTTGCGTATGTGACCTGTGTGCTCTTTCCCCCGACGAGAAACGAGGTGCCGATGGAAGCCCAATTCTTGCGAGCCGTTCAGCTGGAAAACAAGCAGCTCAAGGAAGAAGTGAGCCGCCTGCGTGACTATGTCCACAGTTTGCAAAGTCTCTACCAAGCTGCTCAGCGATTGCTGTCCGAAAAAGACATCATGGTGCTCCTGGACAAGACGATGTACTATGCCGTGACAGTGCTGGACGCGCAAGACGGGTCACTGCTGGTGTACGACGAGGACACTAACCGACTGGTGTTTGTGATCGTGCAGGGAACCGTGCGCGAGCGATTGCCGGGGTATCGCATTCCGTGTGACGAGGGCATCGCTGGGTGGGTCTTTTCCAATCGCGAGCCGGTCATCAGCAACAATGCGGGCGCCGATCCGCGCTTTTCGCCGCGCATAGATGAAACCTTTGGCTTTGAGACGCACTCGTTGGTGAGCGCACCGTTAGTTGCGCGAGGCCGGGCGTTGGGTGTGGTCGAAGTGCTCAACAAGTCGAGTGACCGCCCGTTCACCGAGGCCGACCAGGATTTGCTTTCGATCCTGGCTCTCATTGCCGCGATAGCGCTTGACGATCTGGCGCGCGAGCCGGCCGGCGAAGGCCAACCTGTGGAGGCAAAACCCGCAGCCTGAAGGCCCACACGAGTTTGCAATCATCAACCGCGCACGGCGCTGGACAACCTAACGTGTTGTTCGATGCAGCGCCGTGCGCGGTGTTGTTTCGGGGCAGGCGAGGAGATATACACCGATTTCCGCATGACGCCCAGCAGGTCACGCTTAAAACGTGACCTGCTGAACTCTTGCGTTAGAACGACTGGTGCTCCGTCCGGGCAATGATCTCGTCTTGCAGCGCCTTGCCCAGGTCGCAGAAATAGTCGCTATAGCCCGCCACGCGCACGATGAGGTCACGGTATTGTTCCGGGTTCTTTTGCGCGGCGCGCAGTGTGGCCGCGTCCACCACGTTGAACTGGATGTGATGGCCGTCCAGCTTGAAATACGTGCGGATCAGTTGCACCAGTTTGTCCAGCCCTTCGTCGTCTTTGAGCAACTGCGGCGTGAACTTTTGATTGAGCAGCGTGCCGCCGGTGCGCGCGTGATCCATCTTGGCCGCTGACTTGATGACGGCGGTCGGGCCGCAGCGATCCGCGCCCTGCACGGGCGAGATGCCTTCCGAAAGCGGCGTGCCGGCCTTGCGCCCGTCGGGCGTCGCGCCGATCACCGAGCCAAAGTAGACGTGCACCGTGGTCGGCAGCAGATTGATGCGGTACGCGCCGCCTTTGGTGTTCTTGCGCCCGTCTATCGCGCTGAAATAAACCTCGAACAGATCGGCCATCACGCGGTCGGCGTAATCGTCGTCGTTGCCAAAGCGAGGCGTCTTGTTCAGAAACATCTGGCGCACGCGCTCGTGTCCGACAAAATCTGCGTCGAGCGCAGCCAACAATTCGTTCATCGTCAACGTCTTGTGATCAAAGACGTGATACTTGATCGCCGTCATCGCATCGGTGAGCGTGCCCAGCCCCACGCCCTGGATGTACGTCGAGTTGTAGCGCGCGCCGCCATCGTGATAGTCCTGGCCTTTAGCGATGCAGTCGTCAATCACCAGCGAAAGGAACGGCGCGGGCATGTACGCGGCGTACAGTCTTTCGATCACATTGTTGCCGCGCACCTTGATGTCAATAAAGTAGCGCAGTTGCTTGTCGTAAGCTGCAAAGAATTCTTCAAACGAGGTGAACTGCGCCGGATCGCCCGTCGCCAGCCCGATCCGCCGGCCCGTTCGCGGATCAACGCCGTTGTGCAGCGTCAGTTCCAAAATCTTGGGCATGTTGAAATAGCCCGTCAGGATGTAGCTTTCTTTTCCGAACGCGCCCACTTCCACGCAGCCGCTCGACCCGCCGCTGCGCGCATCGGCCACCGACTTGCCCATCCGCACCAGTTCCTGGACGATGAGATCGGCATTGAACACCGAGGGCTGTCCAAAGCCGGTGCGGATAATCCTGGTTGCTCGCTTGACAAAGCGGTCGGGATTCTTTTTGCTCACCTGGATGGAAGAGCTGGGTTGCAGCAGCCGCATCTCCTCGATCACGTCCAGGATCAGGTATGTCACCTCATTGACGCCGTCCGAGCCGTCTTCGTTGATACCGCCCGTGTTGATCTGAGCAAAGTCGGTGTACGTGCCGCTTTCCGCCGCCGTGACGCCCACCTTGGGCGGCGCGGGTTGATTGTTGAATTTGACCCAGAAGCACTGCAAGAGTTCCTCGGCCTGCTCGCGCGTGAGCATTCCCTCTTCGATGCCCTTTTTGTAAAACGGATTCAGGTGTCGGTCGAGGTGACCGGGGCAGAAGGCGTCCCAGGTGTTGAGCTCGGTGGTCACGCCCAGGTGAACGAACCAGTAATACTGCAAGGCTTCCCAGAAATCGCGCGGCGCGTGCGCGGGGACGCGCGAGCAGACCTCGGCGATGTGTTCGAGTTCGGCGCGGCGCTGCGGATCGGTTTCCTGTTGAGCCAGCTCGCGCGCTTTGTCCGCGTGCCGCTCGGCAAAGCGAATGAGCGCGTCGGCGCAGATGTCCATCGCTAAAAGCTCTTGTTCTATGGCATAGGCTTGCGGGTCGGC
>Ga0315268_10003344_pt1 | contig 17702 bp, 17 predicted proteins | sample C1_top_MG_FD_204535 | JGI IMG/M metagenome (GOLD analysis project Ga0315268, IMG submission 204535) | Sediment microbial communities from Yellowstone Lake, YNP, Wyoming, USA - C1_top | ecosystem: Environmental > Aquatic > Freshwater > Lake > Sediment | place: USA: Wyoming | collected 2017-08-01
TGGAGCTGTATTTTTGCTTATTTCGGCGTTAATTATCTTAAACAGTAAAACTGATAAAGTCTTCGATGACAGTTTGGAAAAGACTAATAGCATTAAAATACTGAAAGAAGATCCAGGAATAAGAAAATTAGTTTTGATTTTTATGATTGCAGGTACCGGGATGCTAATAATGCTCCCTGCAATTCCTATACTGGAAGTAAATTTACTAAAACTTTCTGATGCAAAAATAGGAATTCTTCTCGCAGTAAATAGCCTTGCTTATATATTGGGTATGGAGATTTGGTCTCGTTATGTTAAAAGCATCTCGCGTCTTTACATTACGTTCACCATTGGCCTTATTGCCATAATAGGGATGGCTTTGATATATACGTTGTTGCCAAAATATTTCATGCTGGTTATTGCAAATGTTTTTTGCGGCATAGGAGGGTCCTCCATATCCTTTTTCTGGCAAACCTTCTCGATTAGCAACCCTGATTATCGCACCGAAGACCTTTCATCTCTCCATCTTTTTACATGTGGAATTCGTGGCATCTACGCGCCGATACTTGGAGCCTTAATAATTTATTTGTTTAGCGTAAAGGTAAATTTCATTTTTTCACTTATTCTTGTCATAGCAGGCTTGGCAGTTTTCCTGCTGAAAGGTAAAGATATTTTTGCCGTATAGCTTTTAAAGTTTCTTTTCTTCCATAAATTTTTCGCTATCTAGTGCTTTTTTTAAATTCTCAATGAGGTTGTTAGATGCAAGGTTATTGCATACTTTTATTGCATTTTTTATTGCAACTCTCTTTGAGCGTCCATGCGCTTTTATTGAAATACCGTCAACACCAAGGAGGGGAGAACCGCCGAAGTTTTCGTAGTTGAGTTTATTAAAAGCGCTTTTTAAAGCAGGCTTTAAAAACTTTGCTGCAATTTTTCTTGCAAGTGTTTTGTTTATCTCATCTTTTATTGCTTCAATCAAGAACTCCGCAGCACCTTCGTATGATTTTTGTAGAATGTTTCCACTGAATCCATCTGTAACGATTACATCAACTTTATGGTCAAGCAGTTCATGAGGTTCGACATTTCCTTTAAACTCCTTGAAATTTTCTTTCAGAAGCCTATGAGCTTCGAGTGTCATCTTAGAGCCTTTTTCTTCCTCTGCACCGATGTTCAGAAGCCCGATAGTGACATTGCTATCTCCCCTAAATGTAGAGAGGTATACTTTTCCAAGAATTGCAAAAATGAGATATTCCCTTGTGCTTATATCAACACTTGCACCCACATCAAGTAGAAGGCCTATGGTGCCATCTTTATACGGAAGAGGTATTCCAATTGCAGGCCTTGTAACGTTTTTAAGTCTTCCAAGTGTGAACAGAGAAATCGCCATATAAGCTCCGGTGCTTCCTGCTGTTACCATTCCTTTTGCGTAACCATCTCGAACCAGCTCAATAGCTTTGTGCAATGATGATTGTTTTTTCTTTAAGAGGGCGTCTCTTGGCTTATCATGCGTTGTTATAATCTGTTCGGTTGGAATAATCTCTATTTTTGAGCTGTTTTTAATTGAAGAAATCTCTTTTTCAAGGAGTGTTTTATTGCCTGTAAGAACAATCTCAAGGTCATTCACTTCATCTAAGGCAAGATCAATTCCTGATACAATCTCTTGAGGGGCAAAATCACCTCCCATGCCGTCGATTGCAATTTTCATATTGCGCGCTCCCTACTCTTTTGTTATAAAGCTTATGCCAACTGATTCAGTTCCAAGATGCGTTCCAAGAACCGGTCCTATAATGTATTTCTTAACAGGCATTCCAAGAACTTCTTCTGCCCTTTTTCTGAACTCTTCGCCTTCCTCTCCATTTGCGCTGTAAATTGTGTCAATCCTTTCGAATCCACCTCTTTTGTTTGCAACTTCCTTTGCAATTTTAAGAAGCTCTTCCTTTGACCCATTGCGGGTTCTTCCAAATTTGTTTAGGTCAATTTTTCCTTCGTTCATATAAAGGATAAAATACAGTTTTAGCGCAGTGGTTATTTTCCCTTGAAGATGACTTATCCTGCCACCTTTTATTAGTAGGTCTATATTCATTGGAAGGAAGTATCCGTGAACTCTTGGATGAAATTTCTCTATTTCTACTGATATTGCCTCTCTTGAATAACCTTTCTGAATTAGTTCGTGTGCCTTGAGGACATTGTATAAGAGGCCCACCGAAGAGGATTTTGAGTCAACTACTGTTATTTTATCTGTTCCTAGCAATTCCTTTGCCGCATTTGCAGCGTTCACTGTTCCTGAAAGTATGGCAGAGATATGAACCGAAATAATTTCATCTTTATTTTCAATAATAGGCTTATATGCTTCTACGAAATCGTTTGTAGATGGTTGTGACCTTCCAAATTCTTCACCTTCTTTGAGTCTTCTGTAAAATTCTGCATCAGATATTTCGATACGTTCCTTATATATACCTTTACTTGAACTCACATAAAGAGGTACTACAGTAATGCCATACTCTTTTAACTCTTTGTCTGTAAAATACGCAGTTGAATCCGTAACGATCCTGATCATTTATTTACCTCCCTTTTATTTATTTTGCAAAACAAAATCTCCTGATATTATTATAGACAAATGCTTAAAATTTCAATTTTTTGGAAAAATCTCGAGAATTTAGCCTTTGCAAATTAATTATTTTTTTCTTTAAGTCAATATGTGCTGTAACAGCGTAGCCTTTCAATTCTTTATTTATTTTTTTCTAAACTTCACGATTCCGCTCTATCAGGAGCTTGAAATTGATGCTCGCTGGGATGTGTAATAGGAGATGGAGAAAGATTTTTGACCATAACAAAGAAAATTCACAATACCATTCATGGAGTTAATGTTAAAATTACAAATGAGAAATTGAATCATTTTCTTGAAGTTAATACGGAAAATGCAAAAAGCCTGGATTTGTATAGAGATATTATTTTCATCCTCGACCTCCAATTGATTGCCATAATTGACTAAGGAGGAGAAATAGGCAAAAAGTGGCTTTAGAGATCATCTCCTATTGATTTTTCTAATTCTCAGCCAGGGATTTAGGAATTTCTAAATACTATTATTGAGAAATATAATGAACTGATTTTCTCTGCTTCTGCATTTGCTCGCGAGTTTAAAATGCCCCAGAGTTCTAATTTCCTCATCGACAGACTTTCTTAGTGATAAAAATAGAGAGCTTACAGGAGAAGAAATAAAGAATATTTTTGAACGGTTTGTGATAGCAAGACGCGTGCATATAATAACGCAAATTTTAAGATGTGATTTTCTTTAGGACCTGTGTGAGTAATTGAAACGAATAAACTTGCAAAGAAAGAAATATATTGTTTACCAGCTTATATTCTTGCAGAAGATTCTGCAAATGATGATCATGAAGGAAAAAGATGTTAAATGAAGTAAGGGAAAAGCTTCAGGGAAGCAATAAGAGATTAATGCACTTCAGAGGGGTTCTACAGTTTTGCTCAGAAATCTTTAAGGGAAGGTTTGGTTTGACTGTCGCAAGGCTCTCTGGAAGGCAAAACCTGTCATAGCATCGGCAGTTGGTGGAATACCTCTGCAGAATACCCATAAGTTTTCAGGTATTTTAACTTCAACAATTGAGGGACTGCTTAATGGATAAAACAATTAATCCAATCTCCTGAGTATGCCTTTAATTTGGGAAGAAATGGAAAAGAACATATAAAGAATAACTTTTTAATAACAAGAAATCTCAGGTATTATATGCTGACTTTCCCTTTCCTGTTCCACGAGAGGGATGTAGTTAAACTGTAGAAAAGTAGTTTTTTTGTTAAGTATCTATAGAACTATTATTTAATTGTTTTTATTATTTTTCCATCTTTCATTTCAAAAATAACATCTGCAAGGGAAGCTATTTTTTCGTCATGTGTTGCCACTATTACTGTTTTTTCTTCTTGAGAGAGTGCTTTCAATATGTTTATTATCATTTTGCCGTTTTTAGAATCAAGGTTTCCAGTAGGTTCGTCTGCAAGTATTATTGCTGGGTCATTGGCAAGAGCTCTAGCGATTGCAACTCTTTGTTGTTCTCCTCCTGAGAGTCTTGCAGGAAATCTTTTTTGCTTTTTTACGTCAATTCCTACTTTTTCCAGTGTTTCACTCGCTTTTTTTGAAGCGGACCTTGAACCTGAGAGTTCCATAGGAAGAACCACGTTTTCAAGTGCGTTAAGAGTGGGGATAAGGTAATAATTCTGAAATATAAAGCCAACTTTTTTTAACCTGTAATTATTTTCCTCACGACCACTTAGAGCAGAAACATTGACATTATCGACATAAATGGAACCAGACGAGGGTTTTTCGAGGGCGCCTAATAAGTATAGTAGAGTTGTTTTTCCACTTCCACTTGCTCCCTTGATTGCCACAAACTTACCTCTCTGCAGGGAAAAACTCACGCCATTAACTGCTTCTACAAAAGCTGAGCCAGATTTGAACTTTTTTACAACGTTTTCAACCACAATTAGCTCATTATCATTATTCATACCTGAGTACCTCCGCAGGTTTCACTTTTGATATATAAAACATTGGGATTATGCTTGAAACAATTGCAATAGCTATTGCAAAAAGAATCGCATAGACAAATATCTCGGGAGAAACAGCGATGTTTATGCTCCCAATTCTTGTAAACCCACCTCTAGCCATAAAGCCTTGACCTCCCATTAAATTTCCGTTACTTATCATAGACCCAGCTGAAAATAGCAGACTGCTAATTCTTTGAGCAAGAGGGAACGTTAAAATTGCTCCAATTAATGTACCTAAAATACTCATAAAAAAGGTCTCAAGCACGAATTGAAAACCTATTCTGAAATTAGAAGCACCTATTGCCTTTAAAACTCCAACTTCTTTTATCTTCTGTCGAATCATCAGAATAATAGAAAACATTATAATTATCCCTGCAGCAATAAATGAAATGATCATTGCCAACCTACTAGTATTTATTGCATTTGTTAATGATCCAGAGATTCTTTGATAAGTGGAAGAGCTGGTTGTGATATCAGCGGTATTTTCATCAAAAATTTTCCTAATTTCTGCTACCACAGCATCTTCATTATTAGCGTCATCTACAGTAACAGCGGCTTCTGTAACGCCTGTTATATTAAATATTCTCTCCGTTGTTTTGATTGGCATCAGAACAGCGTTATTTCCAAAACGCTGTCCGCTATCAAAGATTCCAACTATTTCAATATCTGTATCGTTTATATTAATTTTAGACCCTACTTCAATGTTATTTGCCGTTGCTAAGTCTTTCCCAAGGATTGCAATATTTGCATCATCTTCTCCTAAAACGAAATTTCTTCCATCGATAACTTCCATGCTTACTCCGCTAATAAGCTCAGGTTTTAAAGTACTGGTGTCGTAGCCCATAACTTGAATTCCTACTCTTTGAGCTATTCCTTGGATAATTCTCTCATTATTAGTGCCTTCTGGTAATTGTCCTGTTTGATTTCCAAGAGTTCCTGGTTGAATTGCAGAAACGAGGGCATCTCCACTGTACCGTGTTTGTATTGATTTTGAAACGGAAACCACATGTTCTATTTTGTTAATTTCGTTAACTTTCGCTTCATCAAGAGGTTCACCGCCACCCATTGCCCCAAAAAAACCTGCTGGCCTAACAGTTACAGTATTTCCTATTTGGGAACTTATACTGCTAAGCTGATTTTGATAAGCACCTCCCACAGTTAGCATTACTAGTGACAAAGCAGAGCTTACAGCAAGTATCAGAACTAAGATAATTGTCCTTAAAGGACTTCTCATCAAACTTCTTAACGAATTTTTGATTAAAGATAGCATTTATAATGCCTCCTTAAATTCTAAGTTTAACTGCATAATTGTAACTTCTAATTGTGAATCAAATATGAATTTTGAGTGTTTGCTTAATCTTTGGCATTTATTGCAAATTAAACTATTTTATAAAACTGAAAATTTGTGGCAAAATTAAAATAGTGTAAAATTATTTAAAGGAGGTTGGCACGTTATGGAACCAATGTTGAAAAGAACTTTTAAGCTTGAATTTGTTGGCTTTGTTTTTATTGTGTTAGCTGGTTCTCTTCTTCATTTTGTTTTTGAGTGGTCAGGTAGCAGGACCTGGGTTGCGCTGTTCGCAGCGGTTAACGAAAGTACCTGGGAGCATTTAAAACTTGCTTTTTATCCTGCGGTCCTATTTTCAATAGTTGAGTTTCCTTTTTTTAAAGACATGACAAAAAATTTCCTTGTGGCAAAGACAGTAAGCTTTTATGTTATGCCGATCTCAATAATTATATTATTTTATGGATATATGCTTATTTTTAAGGAAGACTCACTTTTCTGGGATATATTAACTTTCATTTTAGCCATTGCAGCCGGGCAATTTGTAAGTTGCAGGATACTTATTTCAAGAAAATTGCCTGAATTGATACAAAAAGCTTCAGTAGTTTTCCTTGTTCTTATTTCTTTGAGCTTTCTTTTGTTTACTTATTTTCCGCTGCATAATTTTTTGTTTAAAGATCCCGTAACGGGTGGTTTTGGAATAATTAAGTGAATTTCTCATAATATTGTTTAGGAGGTAAAGGATTTATGAAAAGAATGTTGAGGTTAATTTTAGTGATTTTTATTTTACTTGGTCTTTTTGGCTGCTCTAAGGGTGGTTCCTCTAATAACACAAGCAACAAATCTTTTTCAGGACTTACCTCAATAGAAGCTTCTAAACTTGCGTATGAAAAGATAAAGAAAGGGTTTGAAAAAACTGTTATATTTAAAGCCATCCCAATTGATGATAAAGGGTCAACTTCTTTGCTTCTTGATAAAAATTGGTATGAAAATGACATTTCTGGTGGCTGGTTTTTCTGGTTTGCTGATGCAAAGGGGACAGACTGGTTTTTGGTAGGAATCAAAGGCAAATCAATTGATTATACTGATATTGGAACGAGGGAATTTCTTCCTGGAAATTTCCCTGAAGATTGGCCCTCAGAATTCTTCAAGGTTTCAATGAAAGAGGCTGCGCAAAAGGCTAAATCACAAGGAGCAAACCTTAATACTCTTACATGGATTGAGTATAACTGTGATTATCATGCATCATTAGGAGGGAAACCTGAGTGGGTTCTTAGCTTTTCAGAGCAAATTGGAGATTCTGCTTTAAATTACACTATTTTTATTGACGGTATCACCGGGGAAACTATTGGAGCTTTGAATGAAAAAGGAGATGAGTTTAGTCTTCCTATAGATAGAGAAGCTCTTCAAAAGCCACGTACGGAAAATCACAAGGAGGATGTTCAAACTTTCTTTAACTTAATAGATAAAAAAGATTATGATTTTGCATTGTTCCAACTTTCTTACAACCTCTGTCCTAACGATGCGTCAAGAAATATGTGGTTGGAAAATCTTAAAAGCATAAAATCCATTAAAGTAAAATCAATTGAGCCACACAGGCTTCCTGAGTGGACTGATGAAAGGGAGTACTACAAAGTGATTTTAGAAATACAAACCGATGAGCCTCCAGATAAGTATGGTTGGGAGAATGGCGCAAACACGCGCTGGATTACAATCATTCCTCAAGGAGCAGGTGCTTGGAAAATAGAGGAACTCTCAACAAGTCCATAAGAAATAATATATAGATAGCCCCGCTTATTGAAGTGTGTGCGGGGCTTTTTATTATTTAAGGCAGTAAGTCGTTAGTGAATGAATCTGATATTGTGGGCTTTTGATAAACGCAGTTTGCCTTTGCGTAATCGAATGCTTCTTCAATTGTGACAGAACCATCTCCGGTATTTGTATCAGCTTCATTATTAAGCATTCCTTCAACCGTGAAATAATATGTAAACTGTCCGTGCTTGATGTCTGAAAATTCATAACTAACTCCGGATTCAGAGCATGCCATATTGATTACTCTGCCGTCTGCTTTAAGGTCAGTCATTCCGCCTGAAAGGCAAGAATCAAAGACAAAAATGATTCTGTTTGTAGCAAAACCTTCAAATATCTTCTTAAGTTCTCCATCCCATAAGTAGTCGAAATCGCCGTCGTCTCCCCAGATTACAATTGATTCGTCAACAGCTTCTTTATCACCATCGTCAGCCCTTCCTTTTGCTCCGTGCCCGCTAAAGAAGAAGAAAACTTCATCGCCACTACTAATTGAAAGCCTTATACTATCGATTGCAGACTTAATGTTTGATCTTGTAGCATTTTCATCTGTTATGAGTTGAATATTAGTGTATTCATATTTAACAAGAGCTTCAACCATACTGTTAGCATCATTTACGCAGTATTGAAGGTCGTTTGCCTCACCAGGGTAATCGTTTATTCCTATTACGATTGCGTATTTATTACCGGTGCAATTAACCCCAATAGTACCCGTTGCAGCAGTTGGACTTGACTTACCTCCCTGAGGTTTTCCTTTGACTGTAACCTTTTTAACAAGTTCTATATCACTTGCGTTAATTGGTTTATTTGTGCTGATACTGAAAACAGAACTTGGTAAGGACATCACAACAAAAAGTGTTAACACAATAAGGCAAATTAAAATCTTTTTCATTTCTCCCTCCCTCCTTTTAGTATTTTACCTAAATAAGGAAAAAATTGAAAATTGTCAATTACAGTTCAAAGTCAATTTAGGATAGTCTTTAAATTGTCCACTCATTATGAATTATTCCAACAAGGTACCAAATATCGTTTTTCTTTTCAAAAATGAGGATTAGACTTCTCCAGTCCATCCCCTCATATTTTGGATCGAATCCAGGAAAATGATATTCCACTGTAATGCATCCAGGATAAACATCAAAGATATTATTTATAATATTCCCTCTTCCTATAATTTGGTTAAAAGAAACCACTCTTGCATTTGCAAAGTCCTTGTCATATATGAACCTATTGTAGTAATCATTGAAAGATAGTTCGATAGGTTGCCCGGAACCATCATAAACTCCCCACTTATAAACAGTGCTGTCTTTGGCTAAGTCTTTGACTTTCAATGAAGTAAACACAAGGTCATTTTGAACGTCAACATGGCCGTAAGGAGAAAATCTTACTCCTTTTTCAGGGTAGGCAAATCCTGCGAGTTTTTCAAAATTTCTATCTTTGAGAACATTTAAAACTTCTGTTGCAGTCTTAGAGATGATTTGTTCTGCCTTTTGAGGAGATATTGCTTGCACTTCCAATTCTGCAATTTTATTCTCAAGTTGAGATATTTTTTGTTCTTCTGAAGCATACGTTTCTTTGAATTCATTTTTTATATTTGTAATCTCTCTTGCATAAAAGAATCCCTGAAACACAGTAGCAGCGATTGTTAATATTAGTAAAAGAATAACCAGCTTTATTGATTTGTTTTCCATTTCGCCTCCTTTAGATATTTTATGTAGAAAAAACAAAATTCAAATCCAAAATTTATTTTGCATAGATTTCTGCTAAAATTTAGTTAAACCATTTGAGAGGAGTTGAAAATGAACAGTTTACAAAAGAGTAGCCTTGTAATAATTGACATGCAGTATGATTTTCTTGATAGCTCTTCTCCTCTTTTTGTAAAAGAAGGTCCTTCGATAATTCCTAATGTTAATAAAGTTTTGAGTTATTTTAGGGAAAAAGGCCTCCCTGTTATTTATATAAGAAGGATCCACAGAGCTGACGGGAGCGACGTCGAGAAACCTCGGTTAGAAATATTTGTAAAACATCAAGGTTTGTTAATTGAAGGTACTAGAGGTGCTGAGGTTGTAGACGAGTTAAAACCTTTTCCCTCAGAGATTATTGTTACCAAGAAACGTTTTTCTGCTTTTTTTCACACAGAGCTTGATATTATCTTAAGAAGGCTGAATATTGAAGCACTTGTTATTTGCGGCGTGCAGACCCCAAACTGCATAAGGGCAACCGCGGTTGACGCAATTTCCTTTGATTATGACGTAATTGTGGTTGAGGATTGTACTGCTTCAAGCTCGCGGGAAGTGCAACTTTGTAACTTAAACGACTTGAAGAATATGGGAATTAAAGTTTTAAAAAGTGAAGATATAATAAAAAAATGAATTGATGAAAGGAGATATTATGGGAAAAAATGCTATGCCTTCACATCATGGACCTGAGGACAAGTCAAAAAAGGAGTTTCCAAACGAGACCCTGAAAATTCTCTGTGAAAGGGGAAGCCTGCGTAATTTCTCAGAAAGAGAAATTACGGACGATACATTGAATTTGATACTTGAAGCAGGAGTTAGGGCTCCAACAGGAGGAAACCTTCAGCCCTATTCAATAATTAAGATTCAGAAAAAGAAAACTAAGAAAAAATTTGCAGAACTCTGCGGGCAGAATTTTATAGAAAAGGCACCGGTTGATTTAATTTTTTGCATTGATTGGCATCGATTAAAAAAATGGGCCGAGCTTGAAGTAGCACCTTTTACTGCAACTAGCTCTTTCAGGCATTTTTGGATTTCATTCCAGGATACTATCATTGCAGCTCAGAGCATTGTTGTTGCAGCAGACGCTCTTGGCCTTGGCTCTGTTTATGTTGGAACCATAGCAGACATAATACCTGAAGCTAGAGAGCTGTTAAAGCTTCCCGAAGGAGTTTTCCCAGTGGTACTTCTCTGTATTGGATACCCTGCTTCTTCAAAACCACTTCCGCGAAAAAAGCTTGGAATTGAAACAATTGTTCATTCAGAGAAATACCATGATAAAAAGGATAGAGAGCTTCTTAAAGTTTTTAGCGAAAAATATTCGGAACTGAAAATACCCATCACAAAAGAACGTCTTAAAAGGATTTATGAAGTTTGTGTAGATGTTCATGGACGTGAATTTGCAAAGAAATGTATTGAAAAAATAAAGCAAAATGGTTATATTAATGCGGTACAAAGATATTTCGGGCTTCATTACGTTGCAAACAAAATGCCTGAGAATAACGAGGAATATTTAAAGCTTATGGAAGAGGCAGGCTTTAACTGGTTTAAAAAATTTGAAACTAAAAATGAATAGGAGGAAAAATGCTAAAAGATCTCGTATTAAAATGCAGAAGTTACAGAAGGTTTTACGAAGATTATAACGTTGATTGTGAAACTTTGAAAGAACTTGTTGACCTTGCAAGACTTTCATCATCTGCTGGAAACAAGCAACCTCTGAGGTACATCCTTTCCTGTACAGAAGAGAAAAATGCAAAGATTTTTGATAATGTTGCCTGGGCTGCATACCTCACTGATTGGCCAGGACCTTCAGAGGGAGAACGTCCATCTGCTTATATCGTAATGCTTGCAGACAAGGATGTGCCCTCACTCCATTACAACTGGGACGCAGGAATTGCCTCTGAAGCAATAATGCTTGGTGCAGTTGAAATAGGACTTGGAGGATGTATAATAGCATCTGTTAAAAAGCCAGAGCTTGCAAAGGTATTGAACATTCCAGAGAAATATGAGATTGTCTTTGTGCTTGCCATTGGAAAGCCAAAAGAAGAAATAGTGCTTGAAAAAATTCCCGAAAACAGAGATATAAAGTACTGGAGGGACGATAAGCACGTGCATCATGTTCCAAAAAGATCTCTCGAAGAGATTATTTTGGACCTTTGATAATAAATGGGAATCATTGTACGAAAAGTCAAGGCTTCTGATAAAGAAAGAATCCTCGAAATTTCTTCAAGAATTTGGGGAGGATATGATTATATTACTTCTGTCTTTGACGAGTGGCTAAATGACTCACGAGGCTTTTTTGCCTGCGCAGAGCTTGATGGCTCTCTCGCAGGCTTTGGTAGATGCTTAAAAGTTAATGATGAGTACTTCTGGCTTGAAGGGCTTAGGACTGACCCAAAATTGCAGGGGCACGGTGTTGGCAAAGCTTTAACTGATTTCTTTATAGAACACGGGGCTAAGGAAAATGCTAAAATCTTAGCTCTTTCAACCTATATTGACAATAAGGCGAGCATTCACATCATTGAAAAAAGTGGCTTCAAGGTTGTTGCAAATTTCGTTTACTTTGAAACTCGAAGAAGAAAAATTATTGAGAGAGAGCCAGTTAAGGGAGTAGAAAATATCAACATTAATTTAGCAATGGATTTCATTTTAAATTCAAGATTTATTAGACTGTCAAAAGATTACTTTCCATATGGTTGGAAATTTGTTAACGTGAAATACGGCTTAGAGACAATTCTTAATAAAGCAGACTTTATATATGGGATTAGAAAAGACGGTAAAATTGCCGGACTTGTTTGTGGAGCACAGGTGGTGAAAGGTTTTGGAAACTTGAGTGTGTTTTTTATTGATGGCGAAAGGGAAGCGGTCTCAAAACTTGCAAAAGCAGTGTTTAATCTTAAGTCAGTTTACTCAGGAATTGAGTTTATGATCCCAACTCTTCAAGGAGAAACAACAGAGGCTTTTGAAATTCTTAAAAAATTTAAGATAAGGAATTACAATAAATTTGTTCCCGATGTCTTTGTCTACGAGAAAATTCTCAAGTAATACTAAAAATGCGTTTTTCTAACCTCCAACCAGTTCTTTGCCGAATTTTTGAACTCCATTTTTTTCAGGGAGATATTTCAAGTGTTCTATACTGCCGGGATGTATTCAGTTTAAATAATACCTCCGAGGTCTCTACATAGCTTACCTATCGTATCAGTTTTTTTGCTCTACTTTTGGAAGCTTTTTGAGTCTTCAAGTCTCTCCTGATAAGCTTTCTTACCCTTAATTCCTTACTTTGTAAATTATATTTATTCATATTTTTTTAATAATCGGATTTCTGCTACAATGTAGAGGAAATATTTGTTGAAAAGAACCAAGGAGGAAGCCATGATTAACAAGGAAGTTTTGATGATTCCGGGACCAACTCCTCTTCCACCAAGGGTTGTTTCTGCAATGACTCATCCCATGGTAAACCATAGGGGACCCGTTTTTCGAAAGGTCTTTGCCGAGATAAGGGAGTTAACCAAGACACTATTAAACGAGCCAGGCGAGGTTTTTCTTGTTGGGTCTTCAGGAACAGGCGCAATGGAACTTGCCATACAGAACTTTTCAAAGAGAGGAAGCAAAGTTCTTGTTGTTGATACAGGCTTTTTTGGCGAAAGATTCTATAAAATTGCGAAAGCATACGAAAGAGAAGCTATTCGACTTGAAATCCCATGGGGAAGAAGTGCAAAAAAGGAAGAAATTTTCGAATCACTTAAGAACAATCCAAATGTTGAAACTGTTTTTCTAACTCACAACGAAACGTCATCAACTGTCATAAATGATATCGTGGCCATTTCGAAAGCAATAAGAGGAGTTTCAAATGCTCTTGTAGTAGTTGATGGAGTAAGCTCAATGGGTATTGCAAGAATTGATATGAAGAATTCACCGATTGATGTTGTGTTAGGTGCCTCGCAAAAAGGGTTAATGAGCCCTCCGGGAATTGGACTTGTTGCGTTGAGCCAAAGAGCCTTGGAATATGCCTTAAGTAATGACTCTGGCTCGTTCTATTTTGATATCAAAGAGTTAAAAAGAAATGGAGATATGGGGGACCCATTCACAACATTTCCTGTTTCCACTGCCTTTGGATTAAGAGAAGGTCTTAAAATGCTTTTTGAAGAAGGTCTTGAGAATGTTTACAGAAGGCACGAGACTTACAGAAAATTGGTTAGAGAATCACTTTCAACAATAGGTCTTAAGTTTGTTGCAGATGATGTTTCTGCATCTCCATGCGTAACAGGAGTTTATCCCCCCGAAGGTGTAAATGCAGACGAAATTGTTGATTTAATGAGGAAACGCTACAATGTGGAGATTGCAAGGACACAGGGAAAACTCAAAGGAAAGACATTCAGAATTGGTCATATGGGATTTGTAAACTCAAACGACTTATTAGTTACAGTCGCAGCCATCGAAAGTACTCTTAAAGACTTAGGATTTGAATTTCCTTTTGGAAGCGCAACTTGTAAATTTATTGAAATAAGAAGGAACTTTGAAGTTTAAAAAAATCAAGGAGGAAACGTGGAAAAGATTAAAGAAATCTTAACGAGTAAGTTAAGCAACGAAGGAATCAAAAGAATTGAAGCTCTGAACAACTCTTTTCTTGAGGAGTTCATTGCAAGGTATATTGAAATTTTGCAACCAGAAAAAGCCTATGTTTCTATCGGAATAGATGAGGACTTTGCTTACATTCGAAAAAGAGCCCTTGAATTGTATGAGGAAATCCCTTTGAAAATTAATGGACACACTGCTCACTTCGATGCTTATGGTGACCAGGGACGTGACAAGGCAAACACAAAGATACTGCTTGAAAATGGTGAATGGCTTGATGAAGTCATTGTAACGGGCTCAAGGGATGAAAACCTTAAAGAAGTGCATGAAATACTTGCAGGAATTATGAAAGGAAGAGAGATGTTTATCTGCTTTTATGTTCTTGCACCTGAAAACTCCATTTTCTCAATTCCATGCCTTCAAATTACTGATTCGCCATATGTTGCACATTCCGAGAATATTCTTTATAGGCAAGGATACAACGAATTTAAGAGATTAAACGGATCAAACAAATTTTTCAGGTTTGTCCATTCCGAAGGAGAGCTTGATGAAAGGCATGTATCAAAGAACCTCGATAAAAGAAGAATTTACATCGACCTTAAAGGGGAAACTGTTTACTCTGTAAATACACAATACGGCGGAAATACCATCGGGCTTAAAAAACTTGCAATGAGACTTGCAATAAAGAGAGCTTCCAACGAAGGCTGGCTCACAGAGCATATGTTAATTATGGGAGTTCATGGACCTAATAGCAGAATTTCATACTTTACTGGTGCATTTCCCTCTATGTGCGGAAAAACTTCAACTGCCATGCTTGAGGGTGAAACTATTGTAGGCGATGACATTGCATACCTTAAAGTGAAAGACAGCAAAGTGTACGCAGCAAATGTTGAAAAAGGAATGTTCGGAATCATTCAGGGAGTAAACTCCAAAGATGACCCGATTCAATGGAAGGCACTTCATGCAGAAGGAGAAATAATTTTCTCAAACATACTTGTGCTTGAAGATGGCTCAGTTTACTGGATTGGCCACGACGGACAAGTGCCTGAGAAAGGTATAAACCACTCAGGAGATTGGTTTAAAGGGAAAACCGATGCAAAAGGTAAAGAGATACCACCCTCTCATCTCAATGCGCGTTTCACGCTTCACCTTGAAAGCCTTGAAAACGTTAACGAAAACCTACACAATCCCGAAGGGGTTCCTGTTTCAGGAATTATCTATGGGGGAAGAGATTCTGATACCTGGGTTCCCGTGTGCCAGGCATTTGACTGGGAGCACGGCATTGTGCTTAAAGGTGCTGCGATTGAATCGGAGACCACTGCTGCAACTCTTGGTAAAGAAGGTGTGAGGGAATTCAACCCTATGTCAAACCTTGACTTCCTTTCAATTCCCATTGGAAAATACATTGAAATCAATCTCAATTTTGGAAAGGATGTTCAGGAAAAGCCGCTCATATTCGGAGTTAACTACTTCCTCAAAGGTAAAGATGGAAATTTCCTAAACGAGAAAAACGACAAGAAAGTCTGGATAAAGTGGATGGAGTTAAGATCTCACAGGGAAGTTAAGGCAAGGAAAACACCCGTTGGATATATTCCTCTTTATGAAGACCTCAAAGAACTCTTTAAACAAGTTCTTGACAAAGAATATTCTTATGAAGACTATGTAAAGCAGTTTACCATAAGAATTCCTGAGAACCTTGCAAAGATTGAGAGACTCACAAACATTTACTCTAAGATAAGAAGCGTACCGGAGAAAGTTTCGGAACTTTTACAGGAAGAGAAGTCGCGCCTGCTTGAAGTGCAATCAATTTTGGGAGACTATATTTCACCTGATAAGTTTGAAGTGATTGAATAAGGTAATTCTCATTTTCATAGTTCTCGTAAAGCGGCCTTCGTTAGGCCGCTTTTTTTATTTTTTCTTTGCTAAGTTTTATTTCCTTCCTTAAAAATTCTTCCCAAATTTGTGGAGCTTTTCTAAGTTTTGAAGTCTTATCCTTTGTAATTGCCATGACTTTGGCAATTCTATATGTGGAGAAAGATTTGTAAGCTTAATCCTAAAATTTACTAAATTTTGAATACTAAAGTTAAAGTGTAGAATATATAAGAATTGGGATGGAATCTAGATGAGAATTTTCCTTGAAAGCATAAAAAGAAGTTTTAAAGAAGTAGCAGGCAGGTGGTGGTTTCTAATTGCGTTTTTATCCAGGGAAATTGTTGGGCTTTTAACTTCTTGTGTTGGCATAATCCTAATGTTCGCCAAAGGGGACATATATTCAAGTATAAACTATGATTGGACTATGAGCATTCTAAGAGGGAGTATGCCGCGTATAATAGAACAATCTCCGGATACGATAACATCATGGGTATTTGAGAGGAGCTTGTTACTTTTCGTAGTGTATTTAATTGCTTATTATTTCCTTGGTATCGTTGGAACAAAGCCAAAGAATAATGCCAATATAAGGCTAATCCTAAGAAATACTGCCATAGTTTTCTTCTTAGTGAATGTTATTATATCAATTGTTGCTCCTCTTATTGCTTATATTACACACGATGTTTATAATCCTTATTTACCGTCATTATTCCACTTTTTTTCTCCGTTTTCCTTTTCAAGTTATGTGCTTATAGGAGTGATCATGCTTGCTAAGAAAGAAGGCATTAGCGGGAAAATTGTTTTAAATCTTGTCGGCTTTGAATATTTGTTATTTGTAGTTGAAAGTGTAATTTATTATCTCACTCCAAAAATTCTTTGTCAAGAAAACACCAGTAACGCTGTTATAGTTAGTAGAATACCGACATTTACGGCAGACCGCATAATCATCGCAGAATTTGTTTTGTCCTTTGTATTATTCTTGTTTTCTCTCTTCATATATGCCTTCGTTATAGATGGCGAGAAATTTTTTCACTCTCTATTAAAAGGAATATCTTTCACTTTTAGACATCTACAATATGCACTCATACTAAGCTTAGTGGTATATTTCTTTACAGAGTTGGCATTTAAATATATAAGTATTAATCTTTTTCACATTGCTTGGCATCAAAGTATTAATTTTCACATAGAAAATTTTTACACGTTTCTTAACCAATATCTTCGAATTGCTACAATTACTATTGCTTATAATTTCTACAAGTTGAAGAAACTGGCAGTATAAAGAAGTTATATTGTTATGGATTTCAAAAACTTTTTTGATGTTTTGTGTTATTATGGCGTAACCCTTAGTACTATCGCTCCTTTTTCTATCTGTTCCTTAAGTATACCTGAAGACCTTTTTGCAAGGTCTTGAAGGAAAAGAGTATATTCTTTTTCGCTCATTAATTTTGGTTGGGAATTTGTTAGATCCACAGGAATAAGTACGAATTGGAGGCTGTCTTTGCCTTTAATTAATCCCACCGCGAGTCCTTGCTGAGTTTCTTTTGAAAAGTACTGGTCAAATATGAAATTCCCAAGTGAGTAGAAAATAAGCGAATCCTTTCCTTTTTCATCTGAATGGTATAGTTCTATCTCCTGAACAACATGCGGGTGAGAGCCTACAATCAAATCAGCCCCTGCATCAATAAATTTGTGTGCTATTTCTCTCTGAGTTGAGGAGCTTTTTTCAAAATACTCATCTCCCCAGTGGACTAAAACTATTATGAAGGAATCATTGTATTTTTCTCTCAAATCTCTAACTGTTGCGAATGCCCTCTGTTCAATGGAGTATGTAAAATTGAAAGAAACAAAGATAGTATCGTCTACTTTATATGAAAAATTATCAGTGTAGTCTGCGGGGTCAC
>Ga0315268_10003345_pt1 | contig 17700 bp, 22 predicted proteins | sample C1_top_MG_FD_204535 | JGI IMG/M metagenome (GOLD analysis project Ga0315268, IMG submission 204535) | Sediment microbial communities from Yellowstone Lake, YNP, Wyoming, USA - C1_top | ecosystem: Environmental > Aquatic > Freshwater > Lake > Sediment | place: USA: Wyoming | collected 2017-08-01
CGCATGCTCAGCAGGAGCAGAGCGGAAAGAGCGATGGAGAATGAGATTGGCGTGAGGATTAAGCGTCGTATGCATGTTTCTGCTAGGGTGGCGGTTAAAGAGATACTACCATATATTCGTGTGATTTTTCAGAGCAACCCCGAATGGGCGGCTGGACTGGTGCGATGGTTTGACTTTAACGCAGAAATGACCGAACACATAGCACAAGGAAAGAAATACACAAAACAAATACAAAAACACCTACAAACTTAGAAAATGAAGAAAAAACAAGAATGTATTTTATGCCCAAACACCATGAGCATTCTAAGTTTATTTCTTACCTTTAGGAGGCACGGGAACAATTGCATTTGTTGATTGGACTATATATATTGGATATCCGAATTGGTCATAGACTCCTTTTGCTTTGTTTACGGATGAAACTACAAGCTTAATTTTCAATTTCATTCCACTTTCGGGGATTTTGTATACGTTCCACTCTTCATGGAACGGATTGAACTCTATTTCTTCGGTAGGCAGCTGATTCAATTCGCTGGGAGGAATGGGTGGACTCGGCGACCCCATAAGCGCAGCAGGGCAACTAGAGACTACCACGACGGTTTGGAAAGACATCTGGAATTCTTCCTTCCGTACATTCGTTGGAACCGCCAATGTACTTGGTGGAACTCCAATTAGAGGAGTCTCAGTCTCAATAATTCTGGGTCTAAGAAGTTTAGTAAGAATTGTCCTCATTTTCAATGTAACACGATGCTTTCCATCTTCAAGTTCATATACATTCCATACTTCTTTTTCTATTTCAAAATCGACTTCTTCAAAGGGTGGAATTTTTTTGGACACTTTAATACACCTCAGAGAGCATAAGTGGATTAATCAGTCCACCAGCTCCTCTAAAATCGTCATCAAAAGTTGCTATCGCCTCAGCATTCACTGAGAGTGCAAGAGCCACATGAAGTGCATCAGCTCCTCTCATAGAATGCCATTTCCTGTCATACCTTCCTTTATATGCAGTGCATCTTTCAACTACATTCTCACATTCACTAAAGATTGCAGTTTTGCTTGCCAGAGAGTCTGAATCATAAAGCATAATGCCCATCTGTGTTATAAATTGCTCAAATTTTACTTTAATCATCGAGATTTCACTGCTGGAGACTTGCCCGTTTCTCTTGTTACACAGTAACCCCTTTGTCACGGCGAGGTACTCCGCTACAGTGAAGCTTGTGATTATACCAGCGTATTTTCCTTTTTCTATGTCCTTAAGGAAAGAATCTGATTTGAAAGTGAGATTTTTGGCACGTGACGAAGATAAAAAATGGTAGACAAAAATCATAGTATCTATATACACGGCTTTAGGAGTCTGTCTTCCTGTCAGAACTCATGCCTCTTTTTCTTGATTTCCTTTAATTCCTTTTCGCTTAAGTCCTTTAGCTCAGGAAAAGTCTTTGACAAATAACCCTTAAACCTATCTGTTGCTCCCTTAGATGCACGGTGCCATGGCTTAATCGGTCTCGGTAACTTGATTATTTTGTCGTATAGTCCTGCTTGGGTAATTGGGGACGGATTAAGGAACTCCAGTCTCAGCAAAGAATCGTTTGCAAAGGGCGGCTTCAAGTCTGGATTGTTTCCACTTGGTTCTCGATTAAGGATCCTTCTTTCAGTATAGGTCTGAGAGTTGACGGACATTCTTATCCTCTTCCTCTTACTAATAGATGAACGGCAATTTCACTGTTGCTCTATTAGAGTAGTTATTCAGCATATTAATTTATCTTTTGCACAACTTTCCACATGAACGAAAGATCGGTCTAGGAGCTTCAAACACACATTTTTCGTCCCAACTATTTATTTTCCATGAGAAAAAGCAATGATTAAATAGTGTACAAAAACAATCTTCGCATTCTAGTGGGTCTGTGAAATTATGCCAGAATTGCCTGAAATAATGGTGCTTTCTAGACAGATGAACAAGGAACTTAAGGGCAAACAGGTAGCCAGCATCGAATCCAAACAACCAAAAAACCTTAACATGCCAGTTCTAGACTTCACAAAAATAATCAAAGGCAAAACGGTCGCAGGCATCCAAGCGAGAGGCAAATGGATATTCATAAAACTTGACCCCAACTATTATTTACTTGTTAATTTGGGTATGAACGGTGACGTCCTCTACTTCGCGCCTGACAAGAAGGCTCCCGAAAAATACCACTTCAAACTCACCTTCACAGACAAAACAGGCTTCACCATAACATTCCAATGGATAGGACTCGTACACTTGGTAGCAGAGAAAAACCTCGACAAACACAAACTAACCGCCAAACTCGGAATCCAACCCACAGACAAAAACTTCACCCTAGAACACTTCAAACGCTTATTAGCCAAAAGGAAAACAATCATCAAAAACTTCCTACTCGACCAAAAGAACATCGCAGGCATAGGCAACGTCTACGTGCAAGACACACTATTCCGCGCCCGACTCCACCCAAACCGCAAAACAAACACATTAACACCACAAGACATCACACGCTTACACCATGCTATAAAAGACACGTTAAACTACGCCATCAAACTCGGCGGACTAGCCTACGAAAAAAACTTCTACGGACGCCACGGCAAACTCACCATAGACAAATTCCTAGTAGGCTACAAAACAGGCAAACCCTGCCCCAACTGCGGCACAACAATCATAAAAACCCGAACAGGCACCGCAGCATCATACATATGCCCAAAAGACCAACCACTCACGCCTACATAGATGCTATGCAAAAAATACCTAGACTAGAGAGACGCGTGTGTGTTCTCACAAAGAATCAGAAAAGAAAAGATAATGGAATGGATGCTTATGCGTGGCGTTGTCTATAGGAGTTTTATCGCTTCTTCCCTCGGAACGGCAACCATGGTTTCAGTCGTGACCACATCCGACGCGCTAATGGACATTTGCATGGCAGTTTTCTCGTTTGGAGCTTCGAAAATCATAACCGTGTCATAGCGTCCAAGAGTCCAAAGGAATTCACGAATCTTGATGCCGTGCGCCTTGAACTCATCCAGCATCTTAGTCACTCCAGAAGCAGTTTCCTTAGTGGGTTTCTTCTTCAGCCTTCCAAAACTCACAAAAATCAAACCAAACACCTCCAAACCCACTCGACTCTTTTTGATATATAAGTTTTCTCCACCAAAAATTGAACCATACAGATAACCCTATCCAAGTCTAGAGTACACGCACACACTGAGACTCACTTCAACATTGTGCTATGCAGAAAACATACTAGACCTAGAGAGCGTGCTGTCACACACAGAGCGAGAGCCTATTTGGAGCCTAATAGAAAGATCTAGTCCACTGTTGTGTGTGTGCACCGCCAAGAGCCTAAGCACATTTGTATCATGTTTGGATCCTAATAGTATCATATATGGAACGGGGTCTAGAGGAACGCAGCGCAGTGTCACACGTACGCTTTATTTTCGTACAACCTGCCAAACGCCCAAGAAAATCAAAACACCGCCTCCAAGAATAAGCAGATTCAGTTGTTCACCAGCGAACCGCACCGCAAACAACACAGTAACAACAGGCTCAGCAAAAAGAAACGAACTCGTAACCGCCGCACTCACATACGATAAAACATAAAACCAAATAAAATAACCCACCACCGAACAAGAAACAGCCAAGAAAAGAACAGCCAACCACTCATTAACAGTCAAAGACAAAACCCGACCCAAAGAACCCTCAGCCAAAGAAAAAGGAACCAAAAACAACCCACCCAACACATTCACATACGAAACAACCAAAAAAGCATCATAAACCTCCATAACCCGCTTCCCCACAAGACTATAAACCGTCCACAAAAAAGGCGTAGCCAACAAAACCACACACCCCAACAAAAAACTCGCACTACTCTCAAAACTCAACGTCCCACCAACAATAACAGTAAACGCACCCACAGCAGCAATGCCAACCCCAAAAACCTGACGTTTAAGCAAACGCTCCATAAACAACCAAGCAGAAAAAACCGCAATCAAAATAGGCGAAAGCAAAGTCACCAAAATCGCCGCAACAGACGCCCCAGCCAAACCAATACCCGAGTATTGGGCTAGGAAGAAAAACGTCACACCCGACAAAGCAAGAACCAAAAACACCGGAACATCCCTTCTGGCAATCAACAGCTTATGGCTTCTATTCCGCACCTTACTCACAAGAAGCACAACAACAAAAAGCACACCAGCAATCAAAAACCTAAAAGTCGCAATAGCAACCGGCGTCAACCCAGCCTCAAGCATAACCTTAACAACAACAAAAGAACTACCCCAAAACAGAATCAAAACCAACATCAAAAAAACAAACAAAGGCCTAACAGACACAGACACCATAACCAATACACCACACAACACAACTATAAAAATCAACCACACAAAAGCCAAAAAGTGCTGGACAGATCTGTAGCCCAATTGGATCCGCACATAAAACCAGCCTAGAAGAACGCAGCACACAGCACCATAGCGCCACAACCCTCACATGCACTTGGCTACAATTTTGTCTATGCTTAATGTTTTTGTGTTGTGCATAATCTGATTCAAAAACAGAGCTTAATATCCCAAATAATTAACCCAGCGTCAGTGCGTTGATATGGTTTGGTGATACGCTACGTTTATTTAAGCACAGAGCCACTATTTCCTCTAGACAAAGGCAACAAGGAGAGCACAACAGCATTGAACAAGAAGCCGTCCAAAGACGACGCACTAGAAGCATTAGATTTCATAATCAACGTACTTAAGGAACACGAAAAAGACCTTGATAGGCTAATCAACGAACTCGGCGTCATAACAGAAAAAATCGGCGACAAGGGCGAAAACAGCGAAAAAATCGAGCGCGTCGAAAACAGGCTCTCCTTAATACAAACCGAGCTTACGGAACTCATTAAATTCCTCAGCGTACCAGGCGAGAAACCACCAGCAGCGCTCGCGAAAGCACAGGCTGAAGTGCAGGCTAAGACGGAAACCACACAGCCAGCTTTTGCTCGGGGGCCGCCCGTGATTGTTAGATGCAGGCAATGGGAGGACTTTAGGCTCCTTGCTCAGGGTGCGGATACTGTGAGTTTTCTCTATAAGGATGCGGAGAAGAGTTTTCAGGCGGATGCGTTGAAGAATGGGAGGGTTTTGACGTTTAATGGTGTCTTGCCTGAGAGTGTTAGGCTTTTGAAAACGTGGCTTGCGCGTGAGTTGGGTACGGCTGAGGGCAGGATTTTTGAGGGTGTTTTGGCTATTGGCTAAAGTCTTGTGTGTATTAAGCGTGTATTAACAAAGTTTTTATTTAGGCGTCTTGTATAGTAATTCTTGCGAAACAATAGGGTTGAGGTTGAAAATTCAGCTTAGAATGAAGAGTGGATGTGAGGCGCACGCGTTTCTCTTAAAATTCTCGGGGCCTTCTCCTCTCTCTCAGATGAGGCGGCGTGCGCTGAGCTATCAACAGTCGATGACGCCCGTTGTGTTTCGCGTGTGGTGAGGCGCATTAAGTATGGAGAAGAATGAGGAATTTGCCGAGTTGCTGGAGCGTTTGCGTAGGGAGTATGAGGAAATCGAAGCCTTACGTGCTGCGGCGGATACTTTGCGTGTTTTGCGGGTTAGGTTTGTGGATGTGCGTTTTGATTAAGCCTTGAGCATCAGTGTTCGTGGCTGGTTTTTAGCTACATAAAGTGCTAATGCCAAAGCTGTGGCGATGTCGTCGTTCATGCGTGTGGGTGTTACGACTTCCGCATAAGCTTTAACCTGTTTTCCGTCGGTGGTTTTTGTGTATTGACGTCGTATGCTTTTGAGTTGTGTTGTGAGTTTTTGGTGTGGTGGTATTATGATTTTCTGCTGTTCGAAGCATATTGTCATCCATGTGTAGAGGTCGTGTTTTGTTTGTTTAGTGATGGTTATGGGCTGTATGGGTAAGCCTAAGTTTTGGAGGTCTTCGACGATGGGTTTTCCCAAGCCTGTTGCGTCTACGGCGATTCGTGTTATGCTTAATCTATCATGTGCATGTTTTATGAAGGCTGTGAATGTGCCGTATTCTTCGCCTAGTGTTTCGCGTATAAATGCTAATCGCCATGCGTTGGACGCTTGTTGAAGCGCTACGAATGCTGCGGGGTTTTGTTTTCCTCCTGGATCAAATCCTGCGATGTGTGTTTGTGTGAATCTGTGTTCTTCTATGTCTTGTTCTGTTATGAGCGCATAATCTTGGATGCAGTTGTGAATGTGCTTAGTGGCGATTAGTTGGTTGGATTCATCTGGAAGTATGGCTAAGTATTCGCGTTGGTATTCTTCTTCGGGGATTTGCTGTTGTTGTTCTTGTAGGAATTTTTCTCGTGCTTCTGGTGTTGGGATGGGTGCGATTGATGATGGGAAATGGTAGCGTGTGTATCCCCATTCTGTTGAGTGCATAAACGCTTGCATGAATGGGTGTTCTGCGTATTCTGGTGTGCTTATCATTATCAATGTGCCGTTTGTGGCTGTTATCATGGGCATCAAAACGCTCGTGATTATGCTGGGCTTAATGTAATTCGCTTCGTCAATGATGAGCAAGTTAGCTGTCAATCCGCGTATTGTTTCGCCCTCGTTTCCCGGTGGCAAGGCGATTATTCTGCTGTTTATGGGCTGTTTGAGTTCGATTTTGGTTCTGGTTGTGCCATGGCGTGGTTTTACGTGTTCCTTTAGTATTGGGTTGGCGTAAACCATGTCGCGTATTTTTTCGAACATCCACATGCTCTGGCGTAGTGCCTTGCTTATGATTATGGTTGTGGTGTTTGGGTTTGTGAAAGCGAAGTGTATTGCTTTGGCTGCTGCCATTGTTGTTTTGCCGATTTGTCTTCCACTACAGACTACTATGCGCTTGCTTTGATCTCGTAGAAATTCTACTTGAAAGGGCAGTGGACTGAACGGTCCAGTTTCTAGTTTTAGTAGCAAAATTGTGTATAACGCTGAGTCATGCTTCAGTGCTTCTAGTAACTGAGGGTGCTTCAAGAGCTGTTTAAGTTGTTTGTGATGATTTTGTAGCACAGTAGCAACTTGTTTGGCGTAATCAAGGTCTTTAATGAGTCTTCGGGCGAGTTTTGTCTCCTCTGACTGAGTTATTGTATCCATTTCTTAAGTTGCCTCACCAAACGATGGTGGTATTTTTTTGGGAGTTTGGCAATGAGCTCTGCCAGGGTGGTTTCGTCTTCTTCTGTGGTTTGTTGTTCTTTTCGGGTCAACATACGGTTGAGAGCGTTAGTGTGGAAGGCAAGACTGTTAAGAAGTTTGGCTTTTTCTGTAATGGAAATGTCTGATTGGTTTAATTGGTGGCGTATCTCTTCAATAATGTCCCACTCAATCGCAATAAGTTTATCAAGAGGATTAGATGGAATCTGATTCACCATAAAATTATGAGAAGTAGAAAATAAAAAGGAAAGTGCACACAGTAACAACGACACACTACTAAGCAAAAGAATTATTACTTATTCTTTATAATTTAGCCGCATGGAATATAATGATTTTATACGTAAAATGAAGCAAATCAAACAAATAGGTTATGTTCAATCACACCGAAAAGGTCCAACTGGAATAGGCAAAACTCTTGAAGATTTATTGGGGATAACAGAAAATAACATCGCTGGTCCCGATTTTTCAACCTATGAGCCAAAGACAGGCAGAAAGGAATCAGTTTCTATGATAACATTGTTCACCAAGGCACCTATGCCTGATAACGCCAATAGAAAACTTTTGGAAGTATATGGATATGCACAAAGAAAAGTGCCGAGAGATTACAAACAATTATCTTTAACAGGAGAGGAACTAAGCGGATCAAAAATTTCTGTTGAGGACAAAGAGTTACACTCAACACTTGATGCAATCAAACCCAGCAGTGTAGGTCTCAAGATAAGAATCACCAAAGACAGAATAAGCATCGAAAATGACAAAAATGTCGAAGCATACTGGGATCACGATACTCTAAAAGAAACATTTGAAGGAAAATATCACAAATTAATCTACGTATTAGCTGATCATAAAATAGAAAAAGGAAGAGAATATTTCTGGTTCAACGAAGTCCTCCTTCTGGATGGTTTCAGTTTTGAGCGATTTTCGGAACTAGTTGCTGCAGGCAAAATGAAAGTCGATATCAGGATAGGTCACTATCCAAACGGTCAATTACACGACCATGGAACTGGATTTAGAATATTGCCAAAATATCTGCCTCAGTGCTTCAAAACTATTGAGCGAGTACTTTAGAGCATTGTTAGGGCGGTCTCCAGAAGTCTAGAATATACTCCATTGTGGCACCTAAAGAGATGAAATTATTTGGCCATCCAAATATGCCTACATTGTTTACGAGGTCTCTTTTATCCCAAATGAATGTGTTTCTAAACTCGAATCCTGCCCTTTGTAACGCTTCTATAACATAAATGTGGGTCAAGTATCTTTTATTTTCCCACCAGACATCGTTTATGTTGATTATACAGTGAGCCTTGGGTCTCATGAGTGGCAAAATGCCTGCGTATATTTCTGTAAGTACCTTTGAATATTCCTCGTGATCCATTATTCCTAAGTCACGAGAATCACTAGAGTATTGTTGAACTCTGAGATATTGACCATTCTCTCTCATGTCACCTCTAATGCTCTTATTCAGTCTAGGCCGATTCAACATGTTTGCATAAGGCGGTGACGTTATGCACAAAGAAACAGTATTCTCATCTAGATAAGCAGGTATATTATGTGCGTCGTCAACAATTGCGAGTTGTTCGCTATGAGAACTCAGTGTAGATTGTGCCAATCGTTTTTTTGTTATTTCAACATATTCCACTTTTAGATCGAATCCAACGGCATTTCGATTGATATCTTTAGCTGCAATGAGGGTGGTGCCAACCCCAACAAAAGGATCCAAAACCAGTTCGCCTTCATGTGTGAGCAATTTAATAAAATGCGCTGGGAGAGATATTGGAAATACGGCAGGGTGCATGTTTTTGTCCCTTATGTCTCTGCTTGTGTAATAAAACGGTTGAATAGTCACCATACCTTTTACCCACTCCTTTGCCGTCACACAACTGATGCGATTATCTGGACAATTGCACGTCTTTGTATATCCTATCTTTAGGTGCTTAGTCTCTGTGACATTAGTCATCGTTTTTCACCGTATTTCCTTCAGCGATCTTCAATATTCTCTCTATGATTTCTTCGTAAGTCTCTCCTTTAGAGCCTAGTTTTTTAAGTTTATCCCTAAGTTCGATCGATATCCTGACCGTGGTTACATTCTTAGCCATGTCGAAACCTATAACCGTTATATCGGTTATACACTTTTATGTCTTATTGACACAAACGAATACCTCATACAAACCTATTTGGATCCTAATAGAATAGTCTAGTCACTGCGCCGAGAACACACTGCTCATAACTCTATCCAATACTCTTATACCCTCATCTAATGCTAACTCTCTTCTCAAGGGGAACCAAGCTATGGATGTTTGGAAGTTTTATAGTGTTCGTGAGAGGTTGCATACGTATTGTAATCCTGTGAATAAAGAGAGATTCGAGGCTCTTCTTCACCTACTTCGTTTGAAGCCTAATAGTACTGTTTTGGACATTGCTTGTGGTAAGGGCGAGTTCCTAGTCCGCTTAGCCGAATTGTACCATGTGACAGGTATGGGCGTGGACATCTCTCCCTACTTCGTACAAGAAGCACAAGCCAGAGCCAAACGTCGCGTCCCAAACGAGGCACTAGTCTTCATGCAAGTGGACGCTAAGGACTACAAGCCGCCCGAAGGCGTACTCTTCGACCTCACATCATGCATGGGCGCCACATGGATATGGAACGGCTACAAAGGCACATTAGAAGCCCTCAAAAACATGACCAAACCCAGCGGCACAGTAATCATCGGCGAACCCTACTGGCTCAAAACACCAGACCCAGAATACCTAAAAGCCGACAACATGAAAAAAGAAACCTACGCAGACACCCACTACGACAACATAAAGATGGGCGAAAACCAAGGCTTAACATGCATATACACCATGGTCAGCACACAACAAGACTTCGACCACTACGAAACACTAGCATGGATGGCAATAAACAACTATGCCCACGACAACCCAACCGACCTAGACCTACCAGAAATACTGGAACGCATGAAACACGACAAACACGTCTACCTACAATGGCAACGAGACACAATGGGCTGGGCACTGTACGTCTTCAGAAAACCCTAACCTCGCCTGCGCTTAAGCAGCACAACAGCCAACAACGTCAACACCATAAACAGTGGCAGAAAGACAAACGCAGGAAATTCTGGAATAGTACCCGTCGGAACCACCTTAAACAGCCCATACATGCTAAGGGTATGGTAAACGCAATAGTACGTGTAAGTTCCAACCGTATTTGTCGCCGTGAAGCCGTAATCAAGAGGCGAATTAGCGGGAGTTAGATCAGGAGACCGCGGGTCACCAGACACCCACGTCGAACTGTTAGTATAGCTCACAAAGAACGCATGCGTCAAAGAATCCGCACTCACCAAAACCAGATTCACCGTCTCACCCTGTTCGACCACAATCGTCGGACCAGGTTGACTGCCATTCCATGTGGGATAATTAGCGGTCAGAGTGAAACCGCGTATCGCAGCTGCCTTCACCTTCGGAACCGAAAACATCCCACCTAACATTCCAACCAGAAGCATCGCAATAGTCATTAACACAAGTTTTCTATTCATCAACACACCCACTCTCACGACTATCTTTTACTCTTTAAGCGCATATAAAAGATTCTCGCTCCATAAACCCATGTGACTGTAGCCAAACAGCAACAGCGCAACATACAATTTTTAAGCGTCAAACACCATAAACATCTAATTGGGGAACTACGAGTGAGGGAACTCTGCAGAAAAATAAAACTTCTAGAACCCATAGACGCCGACAAAATACGCATAAGCCGCGACCACTACTTCAAAGGAGCCTACGTAATCGACCTCCCACTCGACAGCGTGCCCAACCACGTCTGGCAGGACATCTTTGACCGAGAATGGAGAGCCAGCAGACGCATGTGGGACAGAAAACTCTTCATAGTAGGCAACAAACTCCGCCTCATCACCACAGCCAACGAACTAGAAGAAAAAATCACCTGGATCAAACAACTCATACAGCAAACCAACAAAGAAATAGACGAATACAACCAAACAACACCCGTAGAAAAACAACTCAAGAAAACCACAGCACTCGCAGAAGAAAAAGTAGAAATCGAAGCCGTCAGAGACGTGCTAAAAAGCAAACTAGGCGCATCCTTCTCGAGATAAACAAAACGCTAAGCCCTACGCCAACGCCCTTTGTCTTTAAACAACAAAAACCGCACAGAACCCACTAACCGCGCCGCACCATTCAAAAACTTCAGAATATAATAAAACGGCGAGTAAGCCAAAAGCCAACCCCAATTGAATCTACCATAACAAAAACGCAGAGCAACAGCCTGAAAAACAACACCCACAACAAGCGCATACGCCAAGAACAGTAGGAAATTGAGCGCAAAATAAACCCTGTCAGGCGCAAACCAGAACAAAAACGGAAACCCAGCCAAAGCCGCCACATCCACCAACGCTCCACCATACTCAGTGCCAAGCGTAAACCAAAGCAGCGCACTAATCCACATTCGCTTAAACAACAAGTCTTTATGCACACCTAAACAATTGTCCAGCCAACCCGTAAACCATCGCAGCCGCTGCCCCCAAAAACCACTCAGGCTGAGAGGCGCAACCGTGCCACCAAACGCTTCACTCGCATAACCCACTCCCAAACCACGCTTCTGAAACTCCAAAGTAATCTCCAAATCCTCAGTAACAGACCTTGGCCTACGCAGATTCAGCACATCACGCAGAGCATCAGCGCGAAAAATGCTAACAGCGCCAGGCACTACGGTTACACAATTGGCATAGCTTTGGGCGCACCTGTAAATTCCCAGTCCTTGGCTGTATTCAAGCTGTTGCAGAGTGCTGTAGGCGTTTGTTTCGTGTTTACCGTCTGTTGGGTGAACGTACCCCGTGACCGCTGCTTTGCCATTTGCCAGCATGTAATCCACAAGTCGCTTCAAAGTGTGGGGTGCCCACCAAGAATCACCATCAACAACGGCGATTAGACTGCCAAACGCTTTGTTCACACCCGTGCGCACTGCCTCTGTCTTGCCCAAGTTTGCTGAGTGGCGGACAATCTTGCCATGAACGTCTGGATATCGGCGTCTTCCAGTTTCTAATGCGCCCCACGCGACTTCATATGTTAAGTCAATGCTGCCATCGTCGACCACTATAATCTCGCACAAGCCAGAATAACGCGAAGCACACTCGAACAGACTCGAAACACACCGCGCGACACGTTTCTCCTCGTTAAAACAGGGCACGACAAAAGAAACCATAGGATAAAATACGCTTTTAGATTTGATGCCTACTTTTTTGCGTCTCACAAACCAAGCGATGACCACGAAGAAGCCAGCCACGCCTATAGCTAGGAAAGTGTACCACGTGTAGAAGAACCAGACCGCCACAAGCCACAGAGCACTCGTTGACTGAAAAACTGGGCGGTAACCCACCGTCTTGATTAGGTTTTCCGTAAAAACTGGGAACAACAGCCAAGAAACAAAAGCCATAACAAAAGGTAGAATAAGAAGCGTAAAGGCTAGCCTTTTCAGTTGATTCTTTCGTAAGCCAGCCTCGGTCAATTACGATAGTCTCCGATGTGCTCTGATTATTGGTTTCACTTATGGCTGTGAATAACTCGAATCGTGTCGCTTCCGGAGAATTTGAGTCCAGAAGTTAAGGTGCCGCTGACCGTCACGGTTACATGAGTAGATTTTCCGCAGTTCACGGAAACATTTGAATCAAGGCTTTCACGGATTAATGCAATCACTGCTTCTCTGCTGAACTTAACAATGAGGCCACCATGAAACATGTGAACGGGCGCGTCGGAGCTGACGGCAATGGTGTTGTTGAGCTTGATAGACGAAGTCTCAATGTCGCTGGCGTTGACTTTTGCAGGCAACAGAATTATACCAGTTATCCAGTTGCCATGGCTTTTCAAGTTTAATGTTCGGGGAAAGATAAACACATGTGCCTTTAAAAGCCATGTCCAGTGAATTGCCAGCAATGCCGCGTCTGAAATGTCGATTACTCCATCTTGGTTGAAGTCACAGCGGAGGTTGAAGTTGGTATCGCCGACTTGGGCCTGCCAAGCAGGAGCGAATATCAAAACGTCTTTAGTGTCGATTATTCCATCTTGGTTTAAATCGAAAGGCGAATATGTACATGCGCGTGCTGTGCTTACGGCGAAAACACTCAAAGCAGATGTTATTACAACCAGTACGACAATCGAAGCTGCTATTTTCAGTTTTAGATCTGACATTATGCCTTCTCCATTCTCTCGTTATCAAATGAAAGCTGAATGGATTCGAGCATAAAAGAAGGTATTCTCAAAAGAATGATATTTCTAGTTTGGAACTATCCGTCAGGAATTTGACTACACGTTTGTACAAAAACAAAAAAAGAAAAGAAGGTTTACCTTGATAGGTATCTTATTGAAAGAATGATGCCTACTCCGGCAAATAGGAGTGCAAAACCGCCTAAGAAAGCGAAGTCCATCCCCAGCTTGCCAAAGTCAATTGGAGAAAGAATAAGCATTTGTCTTACTGCGTCTGTGCCGTAGGTTATCGGGTTTATTCTAGATATTGTTTGTAACCAGTCTGGCATGAAATTTGTCGGGAACAGTGCGTTGCTGGTGAAAATTAGCGGCAGGTTCAGCAGGTTGACAACTGCCATCTGCGTTTCCCATCTGGTTGAGCGTATGGCGATGGCTAGGAACAGTGACGACAATCCGAGGCACATTAGGAATAGTGCAGCGAAAGCGACTAACAAGTTAAGAGGAGTGAAAGAGGCGCTGAACTGCATTCCAAGTAGCCAAGCCAGCATGACTACTATAGCAGCTTGAATTAACGACCTTAGCACGGAATTGAGAACCTTCGACATGATTATGGCGCCGCGTGCCACTGGGGTGCTTAGAGCTTTGTTAAGGAACCCTAGCCGCCTGTCCCACACGATGGACATTCCGCTGAACATAGCGGTGAACACGACCACAAATGAAAGCATGCCCACTGCCATGAACGAGAAGTAATCGTTAACGCCAAATGTGTTCTGCATTATTGCTCCAGAAAGTGATTTGAAATAGTTGCCTAGCAACGTCAGTTGCTCTGGAGTAAATGAACTAAGCAGTTGGGGTGGCAGTTGAATTGGGTTGTTTGTGAATATTGCGCCGAGGTTCATTGCTTTGCCGAATAGTCCCATCCACAGGATTGGCTGAATAATCGACATGAATAACAGTACGGGTTCTTTGTACCATTTTTTCAGGTCGCGGTTTGTCAGTGCCCAGAAGCCGTGAAACATACTTTTAGAGTTGTGATTTTCTTGCGTCATTACCTTGCCCTCCTTCCAAACATTCTTTGAAGCCGCATGTCTGTACCTTCTTCTTCACGTATGGTTTTCCCCGTATATTCCAGATAAACTTCATCTAGCGTGGGCTTAGAGAGAGAAAGCTTTGTTATCGTGATACCTTGCTTCATTAACGCACTAAGAATCGATGGCGCAGTCTCTTCTCCTAGTTCCACTTTAACTCTGTAAGTAGAGTCTTGCTTTTTCACTTCTTTTACCCTCGGAATTTTGCTAATTACCCCCGAAACGTCATCGTCATCTTCTTTCGTCGCGACTGTCAAAATGTCACCACCCAAACTCTCTTTCAGCGCATCAGGCGTATCAAGCTTGATGATTTTGCCATGGTCAATTATCGCTATTCGGTCACACAGGTTGTCTGCTTCTTCCAAATAATGCGTCGTCATAAAAATAGTCATGTCGAATTGTTCCTTGAGCCTCTTGATGTAGTTCCATGTTGCAGCTCGTGTCTGCACATCAAGTCCTAACGTTGGCTCGTCGAGAAAAAGCACACGCGGTCTATTGATTAAGCCACAAGCGAGCTCCAAGCGTCTTCGCATACCGCCAGAATACGTTTGAACCTTTTTATTTGCGAACTGCGAAAGTTCCACTAATTCAAGCAATTCCTTCGCACGTTTTTTCGATTCGCTTCTTGGAATCCCGTATAAATCTGCACAGAGCAGTATGTTCTCGATGCCTGTAAGGTCTTCATCTGCAGTGTATTCTTGCGGCACGACGCCAATGCAGTATCTGACTTCGTTTGGCTCTTCCTTAATAGAGTGCTCACACACGTATCCTGAGCCTTCGGTGGGTTTAAGCACCGTCGTCAGCATGTGAATTGTCGTGGTCTTTCCAGCACCGTTTGGACCGAGAAAACCAAAGATTTCGCCCTGATGAACACTAAAATCAACGTGATCCACTGCCGTCAGGGACCCGTTGAATACTTTGGTTAAACCTTCAACTTTGATTACATCTTCCATAAAATCACGTCTCTCAAAAATGCTTTAAGGGTTATTTATTTGTTCTCTTTTTGGTTGTCAATTCCTCGATTTTCTTAGTGGCTTCTCTCAAGATTTCCTCCACTTTAGAAGCAGTTTCCTCGGCATCTTCCTTGGCGACAGAGTGTCGAAGCTTCCATAAAGTGTTATGAAGCTCTATGTCGGCTTTCACTACTGCCCTTATGTACTCTGGCGCATTAAGCCATGGAGGTTCAAAAAAGAACCCAGTGCCGAACGATTTGAATCGTTCCTCCATCTTGCTTCTTCTCTTTTCGTGCTCTTGTAGGAATTCTTTGCCTTCATCGGTGAGTGAGTATCGCTTTATTCCAGGCTCTTCGGCGGTCACTTCTTTGATGTACTTGTTTTCTTGCAGCCACGCCAACAAAGGATAAACTGAGCCTGGGCTTGGTCTCCAGCGACCACCGCTCTTTTCCTCGACATGCTGAATAATTTCTGAGCCCGACATGGGTTTTTCGCTGAGCAGTCGGAGTACGTAGTATCTTATGAAGCCTTTTGGAACGAACGCCATGTGTCGCTTTAAGTGCCTAAATCGCCATCCTGGATGCCATTCAGATTCATCATCTTCGAACATGTTTTTCTTGCCTCAAACTTACTGTTGATATCAACAGCGATATCACATGTGATATTTAAGCGTTGCGAGCGCTACCGTAACGGATAAATAATTTCTGCACTTTGACTGCTGTGTTGTGCGTTTGCGTTGGTTGATGTTTCACGTTATTATACGTTGCTTCGTGATCCTGCGCGTCGGCGGATTGTGGAGATTCTGGGTGAGCAGGGTAAAATCGGCTTCAAGGAGCTGCGGCAGAGTTTAGGCTTGGGTGTGGGTACGGTTTATTATCATTTGGACATGCTCTCCGAGTTTGTAACGCAAGATAAAGAACGGAAGTATGTGCTCAATGATCGTGGCAGGCTTTTGTACGCGTCTTTGAAGGAGGGCAGCTTGCCGCCAGCGCTCGAGATGGGTGATGCTTTAAGCCATCGTGTGGGCAGGTGGATTTTTCTTTCGCCTGTTTTTGCCAAGTCTGCTAGGCCTTTGGTGTTGTTGCCCGTGGCGTTTGTGGTTCTCTTGTTGGGCGCGTTTGGCGTTGCTATGGTCGGCGTGCAGCCTATGTTGTTTTTTTATCGTCCCTTTACAGCGTTAGGTTTTGAGGCTGTTTTTGCGTTATTTATCGCTAATTGGGTTGGCTTGTACTTGTTCGGCGAGGTAATGGTTTATTTGTTCTTTAAGCGTTCTGGCAGTGACTTGCAGCTTTTTGTTTGCTTAGGCGTGGCGGCTTTGCCTTTGGCTGTGTTTCCGTATTTGTTCTTATTCTTGGATTATGCGGTGTTGCAGTATCTGTTGTTCGCGTTTCAAGTCTGGACGCTGCTGCTTTTGTCTGCGGCTTTCTCCTTTGGAAAGGGGATTCGTTTGGACAAATCGATTATTCTGAGCTTGGTTGTGATTTATCTTAACACTATGATATTGTTTCTTTTGGGGTTGTTGGGTTAGGTGCAGAGAGCGCTGTGGCACTGCGTGCTGTTTCTCTAGACCCAGTTCACTATGTGATACTACTAGAATCCAAATACGCCCAACACTTTCTCGCACTTTTCAGGCTTCAAAAATAAATGGAGAATTATCGATTTGCCATTTGGAGTTATTCATGCGTTAAGCATTCTACTATTTTTGGACAGCCGAGACATTCGTTGGGGATTGAAGCGTTTTTGGGAATAGTTCGCAGATGCCCAAAATCGTGATAGCATACGTGTTCGGGTTTTTCTGGCTGTGTGTTTTTTGGGTGGTTCTTCTCTAACATGTTGTTCTTTCTTTTGGTTTTGAAATTGTGCCTGTTTGAATTGTTCACGGCACCTGTCCTCCTTCAAAATGGAACGATTGGTACGAGCATAATCTACACTAACAGCACAAGCGCAAAAGTAAACACGTCTGCATCTGTTCCCTCATACGACTACGTTCTAAGAATCGTAAATCAAGCCACAGATACTTGGAAAATACGCCTGAAAGCCTACTCACAAAACAACATCGGGCGCCTCAACAACTGCACAATTAATTTTCATAATTCAACCGACAGCGCCTCACCACAGATACTCATAGCAAACGGCAGCTATACACAGCAGAGGGCTCATGGTATGACCTGAAGTCTTCTGCGACGGTTTACGTGGCTATGACTCTTCAAGCTTCAGACTCTCAAGTGTCCAAAATCTATGTCTATCTGGAAATCTTCACTCCAAATAGAACAACATACGCCCAATAC
>Ga0315268_10003346_pt1 | contig 17699 bp, 15 predicted proteins | sample C1_top_MG_FD_204535 | JGI IMG/M metagenome (GOLD analysis project Ga0315268, IMG submission 204535) | Sediment microbial communities from Yellowstone Lake, YNP, Wyoming, USA - C1_top | ecosystem: Environmental > Aquatic > Freshwater > Lake > Sediment | place: USA: Wyoming | collected 2017-08-01
CGGGGAACCAGTCCCGTCGGTTCCCCCCGTCGGAAAAACCGACGGGTCCCCCTTCCGCTACGGGGGCTTGCGGACGGCTTAGCGCCACCCGATCAGAATGTAACCTTAATATGTTTGACTTGAAATACCTTCTGGACCATATGCCGTGATCGCCGTTGAGAACCTAACGAAAAGATACGGGGGGCAGCTTCTCTTCGATAGCATCAGCTTCAAAATCAATCGCAAGGAGCGGGTGGGGCTGGTGGCAAGGAACGGCCACGGCAAGACCACGCTTTTTCGGATTTTGGCAGGGATGGAGGAGCCCGATAGCGGAAGCATCGCCTTGCCGCGGAATTATCGGATTGGCTATGTCGAACAGCAGCTTGAGTTTAGCGAGGGCAGTGTTTTTGAAGAGGCGGCAAAGGGGTTGGGAGCGGATGCGCATGATCAGATTTGGCGGGTCGAAAAGATTTTGAGCGGGCTGGGGTTCGAGAAGAGGGATTTAGAGAAGCGGCCAGAGGAGCTCGCGGGGGGATTCCAGGTCAGGCTGAACCTGACCAAGGTGCTGCTTGCGGATTATAATCTGCTGCTTCTCGACGAGCCGAATAATTATTTGGATATTACGTCGATTCGGTGGCTGGAGAGGTTTTTAATGAGCTGGCCGGGGGAGCTCATGCTGGTTACGCACGACCGGAGTTTCATGGACAAAGTCGTGACGCACACGATGGCCATCCACAGGCGGAAGGTAAAGAAGATCGCGGGGGACACGGGGAAGCTGTATGGACAGATTGCGTTGGAAGAGGAAACGTACGAGAAAACGCGAATCAATGACGAGCGGAAGCGGAAGGAGATTCAGGGATTCATCGACAAGTTCAGGGCGTCGGCGCAGCTGGTGGGATTGGTGAATTCGCGGAAAAAGACCTTGGCCAAAATGGGAAGGAAAGAGAAGCTCGAGAAACTGAAGTCGCTTGAGTTTGATTTTAATTACAAGAAGTTTAGCGGAAAGTACGTCATGAGCGTCAATGATGTGACGTTCGGATATGAGGCGGGGCGGCCGATTATAAAGGATTTTGGGATTAGTATCGGGGCGCACGATAGGGTGTTTGTGATCGGGCAGAATGGGAGGGGGAAGACGACGCTGCTCAAGCTGATGGCGGGCGTGCTTGAACCGGAGATGGGGGAAGTTACGCGGCCGATGGCGGTTGAGGCGGGATATTTTGAGCAGACGCACGTGGAGAATTTGGGCGATGCGAACACGGTGCTCGAGGAGGTGGCGGGGGCGGGAGCGGCGCCGGATATGGACCCGGCGCGGGCGCGGATGATTTGCGGCGTAATGATGTTCGAGGGCGACGATGCGCTGAAGAAGATCAAGGTGCTGTCGGGAGGGGAGAAGAGCCGGGTGCTGCTGGGAAAGCTGATCGCGGCGCCGATGAATTTGCTGCTCCTGGACGAGCCTAATAACCATTTGGATATGGAATCGAGCGACGCGCTGCTCACGGCGATAGATAATTTTGATGGGGCCGTGGTGATGGTGACGCACAATGAGATGTTTTTGCACGCGCTGGCGGAGCGGCTGATCGTGTTCCAGGATGACGGCGTAAGCGTGTTCGAGGGAAGCTACGAGAGGTTTTTGGAGAAGGTCGGGTGGAAGGGCGAGGAGGACCGGCCGAAGAAGAGGAAGGGAAAGGCGGAGGCGGAAAAGAAGGAAGGGGAAGGGGAAGAAGCGGGGGAAGAAAAACAGGAAACCGAGGCCGGCGGCATATTGTTGAGCCTTGGCGCCGTCGCGCATCATACGCGAGTTAAATCTTTCACTCACCCTCATGTCCGACATCAGGCCCCGGCACAATCTCACGCTCAAGATCGAAATCAGAAACAGACACAATCGGGGGCTCAGGGGCGAGGGCAGGCGCCTGATCTTTTTAAAGCTAAAGCCGGTGAGGAATCGATTACAGCCGGACTTCAGGGGGAAAAAGTCGGCAAAAAGGAGATGCGCCGGCTGCGGTCCGAGGTGTTGGCGGAGAAGGGGAAGGCGCTCAAGCCGCTGGAACAAAAAATCGGGGCGTTGGAGAGGGCCATCGAAAAGACGGAAGCCGACCTAAGCCGGATGAATCACGAAATCGTCGAGGCGTCGAAGGCGAAGGAGAGCGCGAAGATTATCGAGCTCAGCAAAGCCATTCACGAGCTGAGGCAGAACGAGGATGCGTTCCTCCAGGAACTCGAGCCGCTGCTTCGGGAATACGAGGCCAAAAAAGCCGAATTCGACCACCGCCTCTCCTCCCTCTAAGAACGGGGTCAAACCTACTCGTTATGCGCGATTTTCTTGGGAGGAAGGCGTAATGAGGATCTTTGACCCCAGTCTTTTCTTGACACGGACTAAGGCAAAAAGCTAAAAAAATAGAAATCCATTAGACAAGGAGAGATGCCATGCCGCTTATTGAAGTTCATTTGCTAGAGGGAAGAACTCCCGAACAAAAAAAGGCTCTTTTAGCGGCCATTACAAAGGCCGTCCAGGAATCCATTGGAGCCCGCCTAGAGACTATCCGTATCTGGATAGAAGAATTCTCCCCCAAAGAATACATGTCTGGAGGAGTTTGGTACGCAGATAAAAAATAAATTCAGGGTCAAACCTACTCGTTACGCATCATTTTCCAGGGGATACTGCGTAATGAGTAGGTTTGACCCCGATCTAATTTAATTTAAAGCGGACGGTCACGGTGAAGATGATGCCGCGGGGGCGGCCATTGATGACCATCGGCTCGTACACCCACTGGCGGACCGCATCGATCGCGGCCTGGTCCAGAAGCGGGATCGAGCGCAGCACCTTGATCGTCTGCACCCGGCCAAAAATATCGGTGGCCGCCTCCAAAATCACGACGCCATCGACGCGGGCCTGCCGCGCGATTTCGGGATAAACGGGCTCGATTTGCTTGATGAGCTTGGGTGGGATGACCTCTCCGATTGCCCGCACCGGTGCTTCGGGCTTGGCAATAATGTTGCTGAGCACAGTCCCAACAACGCCTTCAAGGTAACCTCCGGGAATCCCACCTTCGACCCCTCCTTCCTGGCCGCCTTCAACGCCTGCAGTGAAAAACGGGATATCGACGATAGCATCGGGAATTGCGCCGGGTGCAACGAGCCTGCCCGCTTCAAAAATCGAACGGGCGAGTAACGGTTTGATCTTCCCGGCTAAGGATTGCGATCCCCGCTTCGGAGGAGGAGGCGGCGGAAGGTGAGGCGGGGCGGGGAGAATGAGGGCATTCTTCACTTCCAAGCGCGGCAGCTGACCTGTATTGACCAAAGGGATAATTACGAGCAGCGCGGCAATTGCCGCATGGACGGCTGCCGAAAGGGGGAAAACCCAGATTTTTGTGCCAAAGTTCCTGTCCCCTTGCATTAGAGCGTCTTGTAACATCTTGGCCTCCTTGGGGCTTCTGTCCCGAGCCTTCACTTAGAATACAATTGAAATGCAGGAATATTCCCTAGGGGTTGATCGATAGGAAGGAGTTGGCAGAAGAGAGTGCCGAAAATTGGCAAAAAAATGGGGTCAAACCTACTCGTTACGCGTTGTTTTCCAGGGTAGAGTGCGTAAGAAGTAGGTTTGACCCCGGATTAACTACTTCATTTCAAACGTAACTGTGACCGTGAAAATGACGCCCCGAGGCCGACCGTTGATGACCATCGGTTCGTACACCCACTGCCTCACCGCGTCAATCGCCGCCTGGTCGAGCAGCGGGATGGACCGCAGCACCTTGACGGTTGTCACCCTGCCATAAATATCGGTCTGGGCTTCCAGGATCACGATGCCCGCCACGCGGGCCTGCCTCGCGATTTCGGGATAGACGGGCTCGATCCGCTTGATGAGCTTGGGCTGCTTGATGTCGCCGATCGCCCTGACGGGCGCTTCGACCTCGCCGACGACGCCTCCTAGCACGCCGCCGACAACACCGCCCAGGACGCCGCCAATGACGCCGCCCTCGACTCCGCCTTCGACTCCGCCTTCAACGCCGATATCGGAGATCTGCTCTTCGGCGATGGCGTCGGGGATTTCCACGGGGGCCACCAGCTTTCCGGCTTCGAATGTCGTCTGAGCTTGGACGGGCTTGATGCGCTTGACAGTGGAGGAAGCGGCCTTTTTCGGAGGCGGCGGGGGCGGAGGCGGGGGAGGCGGCGGGGGAGCGAGGAAAGCGCTGTAGACTTCCACCTTGGGCAGTTCGCTCGTAGTCATGAGGGGAATGACGATCAGCATAAGGGCAATGATGCCGTGAGCGAGCAGGGAAATGGGGAAAACAAGGGCTCTCGTTCCGAGGTTCTTGCTTGGGCGAATGAAGGAATCCTGAAACATGGTGACCTCCTTCTTCACGAGCTGGGATCCGGCCTGTTGCCTCTGGATCCCGGACTTTATCCGGTCCGCAAAACCGTCCCAGTACTCTTCGTTTCTCTTTATTTGTATCATATTTCGGGAGGCCGTGTCCAGTTGCCGCAGCAAATAGAGTTCCCGCGTGCAGGCCGGACAGGCCTTCAGATGTTTGTCAACGTTTTGCTTATCTTTATCCTGGAGCTCGCCGTCGAGGTAGGCGCCGAGAAGGTTAAGAGTCTTCTTGTGGCTCATGCGCGCCTCCTTGCCAAATAGTCCGCCAGGGCCTCTTTCATCTTTTTCCGGGCCCTGTTCAGCCGGGACATCACCGTTCCCTCCGAGATATCGAGCGTTTGGGCGATCTCGCGGTAGCTCTGGTTTTCAAGGACGCGCAAGACGAAAATCGCTCGCTGATCGGGAGGAAGAGCCTTTAGGGCGTCCTGAAATTTTTTTTCAATTTCATTTTTTTGGAGCTCATCCTGAGGCAAGTCCTTTATGACATTGTCTCGTCCGCCCAAAGGCTCTTCCCTTTTTCCCGCTTTCAAGTAGTTCAAGCTCGAATTGACGGCAATCCGGCGGATCCAGGAGTAAAAATTCATCCCGTCCACAAAGCTGGCCAAGGCGAAGTAGGCCTTGATGAAAGTTTCCTGGGCCAGGTCGTCTGCGGCCTGAGGCCTGCCGGCCATCCGCAGGCAGAGGTAATAAATCGGCTGCTGGAATTTTTTCACCAGGAGTTCAAAAGCCTGCATGTTGCCTTCTTTGGCCTGCTTGATCGTTTGGCGCTCATCCCAGGGTTCCATCTGCCTCATCTGAGCTCTCAATCTCTATACAATCGAACAGCCACTTTATTCCCTGTAATACATTAAAAAGCATTCTAACCTAAAATACGCTTCATTTCCAAATACTATTTAGTCGGGGGTCAAACCTACTCATTACGCACTCTGACCAGGAGATTTTTGCGTAATGAGTAGGTTTGACCCCAAATATTCATCATTTGCCTTGAATTTTCGCTTGTGCTATAAATAGGAGGCAAGGTTTCGGCGGTGCATCCAAAAAGTCCACCTCATACGACTTTCCATTGAAGGGAGGGGCATATGGTTGAGACCATCAGCCAAATTTTTTTGAACATCCTGAAAGCTTTTCCGAAGCCCGACCTTCTCCTTTATAAAGACCAAGGCCGATACATCCCGATCTCGACCGAAGAATTCGGCAGCCGTGTCCGGCTCTTCTCGGCCGGACTGGCCAGCCTCGGCGTCAAAGCCGGCGATAAAATCATCATCCTCTCCGACAACTGCCCCGAATGGGTGATGGCCGATTTCGCCAACCTCTGCCTGGGTGCCGTGACCGTTCCCATCTATCCGACGCTCGTCCCCGAACAAATCCGGTATATCATCGACGACTCCGACGCCGCCGTTGTCATCTATTCCGGCCCCGAGATGTGGAAAAAAATCGAGGCTGTCAGGAAAAATCTCACCAAAGTCTCTCATTTCATTACCTTCCAGCCAGCCCCCCCTGAGGACGTCCTGTCACTGCCGGCGCTTATGGAAAAAGGCCGCAAATACGATCGGGACATTCCCGGCCGCTTCGAAAGAGTCGCCCAGGCTGTGAAGCCCTCCGACCTGGCCTCCCTCATCTATACTTCCGGAACTACCGGCGTCCCCAAGGGCGTCATGCTGACCCACGGCAATTTTGTGAGCAATATAGAAACCCTGGCTTCGATCGTCCGGTTCGGCCATCCCGATTATGTCCTGTCTTTCCTGCCGCTCTCCCATGTCCTCGAGCGCATGGTCACATTCGCTTTTCTCTCCCGGGGCTGTTCGATCGGCTATGCCGAGAGCGTTGAGACCGTGGCTGAAAACCTGCTTGAAGTCAGGCCGCATATAATGGTCAGTGTCCCGCGCCTTTTCGAAAAACTCTATGCCCGCGTTATGGAAACGGTTCTCTCCGGCTCGGGCCTCAAGAAAAAAATCTTTTTCTGGGCGGCCAGAGTCGGGCTGGCCTACAGCCATAAAACGCTCAACAGACAGCCGGCCTCCGGCTGGCTCAAGTTCCGGCGGAAGCTGGCCCATACGCTCGTCTTTTCCAAGATCCTCCAGAAAACCGGGGGACGCGTCAGGTTCTTCGTCTCCGGCGGCGCTCCGCTCTCCAAGGATATCGCCGAATTTTTCCACGCCCTTGGGCTCGTCGTCCTCGAAGGCTACGGCCTGACCGAAACCGCTCCCGTCATCGCCGTTAACACGTTCGAGAATATTAAGTTTGGAACTGTCGGCAAGCCTATCCCCGGCGTCGAAGTGATGATCGCGCCGGATGGAGAAATCCTGGTCAAAGGGCCAAACGTCATGAAGGGGTACTACAAGAAGGAAGCCGAAACGCGCGAAGCTTTCGAGGGCGGCTGGTTCCATACGGGAGACATCGGCCACCTCGATGAGGAGGGCTTCCTTGTGATCACGGACAGGAAAAAGGATTTAATAATTACGGCCGGGGGCAAGAACGTCGCTCCTCAACCGATCGAAAACCAGCTTAAGAGAAACCCCTATATCGCCAACGCCGTCGTCATCGGCGGCCGCCGCAAATTCATCTCCGCCCTCATCGTCCCAGACTTGGAAAAACTCGGCGCCTACGCGAGCCAGAACGGGATTATCTACGCCAGCCCCGCCGAGCTCGTGGCCAAGGAAGAAATCAAGAAGTTCCTCCTGGACGAGGTCGATCGATATACGCCGAACCTGGCGCCCTACGAAAAAATCAAGAAAATCCTGCTCCTGGACCGTGATTTTGCCGTTGAGCTTGAGGAAATGACCCCGACCCTCAAGGTCAAGCGGAACATTGTGGAGGAGAAATACAAGGACCTCATCGACGCCCTCTACAAGGAATGAGATGGAGAATATCGGCAAGTACAAGATCATCGAAGTCCTGGGCAAAGGGGCGATGGGGATCGTCTACAAGGCCCTGGACCCCGATATCAACCGTGAAGTGGCCATCAAGACCATTCACTTCGACACGGCCGCCGAAGGACAAGAGCGGGAAGATATGCAGCAGCGGTTCATGCGGGAGGCCCAGGCGGCCGGCCGGCTGACTCATGCCAACATCGTCATGATCTACGACGTCGGCCGCGAAGGCGGCATGACCTATATCGTCATGCAGTTCATCGAGGGCCGGAGCCTGGCCAAGATGATCGGCGGAGAGCGGCTCCCGGTCGAGTATATCGTCCGGCTAATGACTCAAGTTTGCCAAGCGCTCGATTACGCCCACCAGAAGGGCATCGTCCACCGCGACATTAAACCCGCCAATATTCTGATCGACAAAGGCGGCAATCCCTTCCTGGCGGACTTCGGCGTGGCCCGCATGGAAACGTCAACGGTGACCCAAACCGGGACGGTCATGGGAACGCCGAGCTACATGTCCCCCGAGCAGGTCATGGGGAAGAAAATCGACAAGCGGTCGGATATCTTTTCGCTGGGGGTGATTCTCTTTGAGCTTCTGGCGGGGAAGAGGCCGTTCGCCGGCGATAGCATCACGACCGTCATGTATAAAATCGTCCACGATGTGCCGCTTTCGCTCAAGGAAGTCTGGAAGGATGTGCCCTCCGGGTTCGACTATATCGTGAGCAAGGCCTTGGCCAAGGACCCCGAGCAGCGCTACCAGAGTTGCCTGGAGCTGGCCTATGACCTGGCCAACGTCGCGACGCTTCAGACAAGAACCATGACCATGGGCGTGAGTCCGGTCATCCCGGTTGCCGTGCCGGTCGAGGAAAAGCCGAAAAGGAAGGTCGGCCTCATTGCCGCCGCAGCCCTCATTGTTGTCATTGCCGGAGCGGCGGCGATTTATTTTTTAGGTTCGGGCAAGGGAGGAGGCGCTAAGACCGACCTTTCAAAGCAGGCTGTCGGCTCCAAAGGCAATCAGACTCTAGACAAACAGGCCGGCCAGACGCCTGGCACTGCGGCCGGTGCCCTCGAAGCAAAAATCAGCGAAAAGCTTCAAAAAATAAAGGACAGCTTTGACAAACAGCTTTTCGCGGACGCAGCCAAACTCTCTGATGAGCTGCTCAAGGAAGCGCCCGGAAATACGGCGGCCCGGGACTATTTGACGAAAGCGCGGGCGAAAATTAGCGCGGCCTCTGTCGGGCCGCTTGTCGCCGAAGGAATCGCCAGCTTCAACCGCGGAGATTTTACGAAAAGCCTGCAAACCATGCAGGAAGCCCTCAAACAGGATCCCGGCAATAAAGACGCCCTGAACTATCTCGGGCTTGCCGATATGGAGCTTTCCAAACGGGAGATCCAGCAGATAATCGAACGGCAGCTCAAGGCGGAAATGGACAAGGATCTGCTCTCGCTCCTCGGCGATATCGGTTCGGCGGCGGCGTCCGCCCAGCGCAAGGATGATGCTGTGCTCATGTTCAACAGTTACGACGGCATTAATTCGCGCATGTCCGGCCTCTCCTTTAAGTTCAAGACCAGGGACCGCGCCGACGCCGCATTTTCCCATATGCTGACGGGCGTTTACAAAAAGACGGGCGGGAAAAAAATGCTGTTCGAAGGCGTCAGGACCTGGTCGTTCCAAAGGCAGGGAAGGGCTTGGAAAATCGTGGATTTTAATGTAGAGTAGGGTGTAATTATTTTCGTTAATAAGCGAGAGGAAGAATGAAGAGAGGGCTTTTTATTTTTCTTGTCATCATCGGCTCGATAGCGGCTTTGGCGGCGCCCGTCAAGGTCAAAGTGACGGTGGACAATGCCAGCCTTAAGGCCACCCCGGAAATCCAGGCCAAGACCGTGGCCAAGATCCCGCTGAACACGATTCTTGAATCCGAGGAAAAACAAGGGGAATGGTACAAGGTCACCTTGGACCGAGAAGGCGTCAAGATGAGCGGCTATATCCACGAGATGCTGGTGACCGTCGTCACGGACGAGGCTGAAGCCGGAGGGGCGGGCGCCGGGTCGGCCGGCGATAAATCGCAGGATCAAATCGTAGCCGAGATTTCGCTCAGGATCGAGGAAAACCGGAACCTCGTCCGGAGGGACGGCAAGTACGAGGAAGCCTTGAATTCGCTGTCGCCGCTGGTCGCCAAAACCTTCAACGTAACCGATTCCAAGAGGCAAAAGGAGCTGGCGACGGAGATTTTCCTGCTCAGGGGCATGGCCCAGGCCGGACGCGGTGATGATCTCGCCGCTCGCAAGGAATTCCGGAACGTCTTCGAAATCAGCCCCGCTTTGGCCCGAAACGCCCAAAAATATTTCGACCCGAAGCTGCTCGTTCTTTTCCAGCAGGCGGAACGGGAGTTCCTGGGATTCATCGTCGAGTTTTCCCTGGCTATCTCCAGCGATCCGTCCGGCGCGAAGATCAAGATCGACGGCAAACAGGTCGGCGTCACGCCCGAAATCTATAAGACGTCGAACCCCAGAGTTGTGCTGGAGATCGAGAAAGACGCCTACAAAACGATCCGAGAGGAGCTCCAGCTCAGCCAGCCGGTCGAGAAAAAAGATTACAAGCTGGAATTGGCCGGCGCCTTCGTCACGTTCAACTCCATTCCCGAAGCGGCCAAGGTTTACCTGGACGGCAAGGACACGGGCAAAGCCACCAGCTGTCAATTGATCGTCGTCCCCTTTGGCGAACATCAGGTCAAGCTGACCAAGGACAATTATCTTGATCTGGAGACGAAGTTCGAGATCCTGGAAGGAAAGAGCGAGGTAACGCTCGACCTGTTGATGGTCGGCAAGGCTTATATGTTCTCGAACAAATGGGGTGATGTGAAGAGCACGCTTTTCCTCAAGCCGACCGGCATCGCCATCGATAAGGACAACCGTCTTCTCGTCGTGGATGAAAGCGACGTCAAGTTCAAAGTGCTCGGGGCCGACGGCGGCGTCTTGGCCAGCGGTGCGCGCGGCGCCAAGGAAGTGCGCGATCTCAAAGGGCCGGGCGGCGTGGCTTCGGACAGCCAGGGGGCCATTTACATCACCGATACAAAAAGAGATTCCGTACTCAAGCTCGACGCGAGGGGGAATTTCGCCGGCTATTTAGGAAAAACGAACCCCGGCGACGACGGATTCAGCTCGCCCGTCGGCATAATTGTTGACGCCTCTGACAATGTCTATATCGCCGACACCGGCAACAGCCGCATTAAAAAATACGGCCCGGACGCAAAGCTGATTAAGACCTGGGGCCGGCCGGGCATGGGCAATGGCGAATTTCAGGCGCTCAAGGCCGTGGCCGTGAATCCGAAGGGGCAGGTCTTCGCCCTGGACAGCCAGCGCGTTCAAAAGTTTTCCGGCACGGGCGAATGGCTCGGGGCCTGGGGCCGGGTCGGAAAAAAGGATGGGGAATTCACGACCCCCATGGGAATCTTCGTGGACAAAACCAACAGCGTCTATGTCGCGGATGCGGGGAGCCATCGCCTGCAGAAATTCGACGAGAATGGGAAGCTGATTTGCGCTTGGGGCGGGTTCGGCACTCAAAACGGCCGCCTGAGTTATCCCTTTGGCGTGACGGTGGGTATTCGTGGGAATGTCTATGTGACGGACCGGGACAATAACAGGGTGCAAATATTCGTTCCCGGCACGGCCGCCCTCGGCGGATCGGAGTACTGACCATGCGTGTCTGGCTCGCCTGCGGATTGGGCTTAGCCCTGCTGCTGTCGGCGGCCTGCATCATTCCCTTTGTTTATTATCCGGGCGGCGGAGACTGGGGTCAGCGGGTGCAGACGTTCCACAAAGTCATCGCCCTCGGACCCGGGGGAACGATTTCCCTGGATAACATCAACGGCGACCTCGACATTCGCGGCTGGGACGGGGAGGAGGTTGAGATCACGGCCGAAGAAAGCCGAAGCGGTCTGTTCGACATGCGCAGCTGGGATTTTTACGGCCGGAGCGAATTCCGTCCCAAGGTCGAGGTGGACCAATTCGAAAAATTCGTCAAGATTCAGGCGCGCGCTTCAGAGGATGAGACGAACGCCCGGCCCGTCCATTTCAGGATCAGTGTTCCCCATTCCATAAACCTCGATGATATCCGGATCAGAAGCGGCGCCGTTTTCATCGCCGATCTCTTTGGAAACGCCAGGGTGGAACTCGAGGAAGGGGACATTACGGTGGAGAATTTTTCCGGCTCGCTCGACCTTTCGCTTTGGAAGGGATCCGCCGACGCCGAGGTCCTGGATTTGAGGAAGGACGATGACGTCCGGATCACGACCAGAAAGGGCGATATCACGCTTCACCTCCAGGACGGGGCGAATGTCCGGATCGAGGCGGCGACCGAAGATGGCGAGGTCACGAGCGAATTCGACCTTGGCCAAAAGCTCCCCGCGCAGAAAGTTTCCGGCCGGCTCGGCGCCGGCGAAGCAACGGTGTCCCTGACGACATTGCAGGGAAACGTGAAGCTAAGAAGGGTAAAATGAGCTTAACAGAACCAGAACCCGTGGACGAAACGAAGAAGGTCTGGCGCACGGCGATAATCATTATTTTCATCCTGGCCGTGGCCGTAGGCATCTATTACTTTTTTATTTCGGGAAAGGCAAAAAAAAAGGGCCCGGCCGAGGCGCCGATCAAGTCCCAGCAGATGATTGCCGAAGAAGCGGCGGCCAAGGAAGGGACGGAAGCGACGGCCCTCAACATGCCCCTTGACCAGAGCGACGACCCCGTCCGGAAGATCGCCGCCGAACTTTCTTCCAACCCGACCTTCGCCGCCTGGCTGAAGAATAAAGACCTGGTCCGCAAATTCGTGGCGGCCGTCGACAATATCGCCAACGGCCTCAGCCCGCGGCCGCAGATGGATTTCTTCGTTTTGGGCGAAAAGTTCAAGGTGATCGATCGGGGCGGCAGGACCGTGCTTGACCCAAACGATTACGAACGCTACAACATTGTCGCCGACGTCCTCGACACGGTCAGCACGGCGGGCTGCGTCCGGCTCTACAAGGATTCTCGGCCGCTTTTTCGGCAGGCTTACCGTGAGCTCGGATATCCTAAAGAGGACTTTGATCAGACGATGCTGCGGGCGATCATCGAGATCCTCAAGACGCCGGTCGTCGAAGACCCCATCGCCCTGGAGAAGAAAGTCACGACGTATATGATGGTCGATCCCGGGCTGGAGAGCCTGAGTCCGCCCCAAAAGCACATGCTGCGGATGGGACCGGAAAACGTCCAGCTTATCCAGGCCAAGCTCAGGGAAATCGCTCTGGCCTTGGGCTTCACGGAAGGCCAGCTTCCCAAGTCGGTGCTCTACAAGCCGGTCAGACGCTGATAAGCACAATCCGAAAATCGTAAAAGCAACGATGTGGAGACGTCTGCAGCGACTATGGAGGGTTTAGCCTTTCCGAGCCTTCTTTCGAGGGAAGCCCGCTCGGAAGTAGCGGGCCGGCGAAGGTGTCTGAGCTTCCCGGCGAACATCCGTAAAATCGAGGCCGGGAAGCGAGTTCTTCGCCGCCGAGAAAGAAGGTTCGGAAACGGCGTTAAAAACCCGGATTAGGAGCCAGGACGTCTCCAGATCGTTGCTTTAATGCCACTTAAAGGGATCAGGGCGGCTGAAATCCGGGACAAGATGCTCGCCGGGGGCAAAGCCTTCCGGCTGGATGAAGAGCGTTTCGAACCCCAAATCTTTGGCTTTCTTTAGGATGGTCTGGTATTCGTCTGGGGATAGCGGCCTCTGAATTTCTGGAGGAGCGTTGAAGCACGGGTGATACTGACTCATGAGACTCAGTGGAACCGAGAGGGGGAGGTGATGGGCCAGCCAGTCCAGGATGGCCAGCGAGTCCGCCGTCTGGCCGGGGAGGGCGAGGTGCCTGATGATGAGGCCTTGTCGGGCGATGTCCTGCTTGTCAAGGACCAGAGCCGGCTGCTGACCGAACATTTCCTGGACGGCGATATGGGCATGGGAAAAATAGTTTGGCGCACCCGAGAATTTACCGGCGATCTCGGGTGAAAAATATTTCAGGTCTGGAAGATAGACATCGATGATTCCGGCCAGCTTCTCGACGACATCCACTTTTTCGTATCCGTTCGAGTTATAGACGATGGGAAGGTCGAGTCCCTGCGAAAAGGCGAGTTTTAGAGCCCTGAGGATGGGCAGGACGAGGTGAGTTGGGGAGACGAGGTTGATGTTGTAAGCTCCCTGATTCTGAAGGTCGATCATTATTGCGGCCAGTTCTTCGTCAGCGACAATGCGCCCTTGGACGAGCCAGGAGAGCTGATAATTTTGGCAGAAGAGGCATTTCAGATTGCAGCCTGTGAAAAAAATGGTTCCTGAGCCGCGGGGAAAAGATGGTGCGCTTCCCCTGGTGCCATCTGAGGGGGATGCCGAAGTAGCTTGCAGGCTTCCGCTGAGGACCGGCTCTTCGCCGTAATGAAGAAGCGCGTGAGAAACGGCGGCCCGAGCGCCGCTTTGGCAGATGCCCACTTCGCCTTCTTTCCTGTTGACACGGCATTCGCGGGGGCAGAGTGTGCAGCAGGATTCATTGTGGGCGAGCGACTCGAGGGCGCGTTCGATGCGGGCGATTTTAGGATGCATGGCTGGGCACTTATTTTAACAGAAATCGTGCGGAGGCTCATCTCGCATCTCTTCTGGTGTTGACAGGCAGGCAGGGGATAAGTTATAAAGCGTTTTCTGCCCAAACCGAGGAGCCTCTATGGAGCTTCTGAAAAAGCTTTTCGACTTCGTCATGCACCTGGACAAGCACCTGAGCGCTTTGATCCAAAATTATGGCCTCTGGACCTATCTCATCCTGTTCGTCGTCATTTTCTGCGAGACTGGCCTGGTTATAACACCCTTCCTTCCGGGCGACTCTTTAATCTTCGCGGCGGGCACGTTCGCGGCCGCCAAAGCCCTTAAGGTCGGCTGGCTCTTTCTCATCCTCAGCGCCGCGGCCGTCCTCGGCGATACCGTCAACTACTGGATCGGAAAAATCGTCGGCCCCAAGGTCTTCCACGAGGAAAAAACGCGCTTCTTCAAGAAAGAATATCTCGACCGGACGCACGAATTTTACGAAAAGTACGGGGCTGAGACGATCATCATCGCCCGGTTTGTTCCCATCATCCGGACCTTCGCCCCGTTTGTGGCCGGCATCGGCAAGATGACGTATCTAAAATTCCTGAGCTACAACGTCATCGGAGGAATTGGCTGGGTAGCCTTATTCACGTTCGGCGGTTACTTTTTCGGTAATATCCCCTTCGTGAAAAAGAATTTCTCAATCGTCATCATCGCTATTATCCTGATTTCGCTTGTTCCCGCCGTCTTGGAGTTTCTCAAACATCGAAAAAAGAAGCCAGGCTCTTGATGGCCGGAAGCTTGAGCGCCCGATAATCCGTCATGTCCGTGTGCAGGGGACTGATGGAAATATATCCCTGATGGGTTGCCTGGACATCGGTTTCCTCATCGCCGATGAGGCTCGGGCTTCCCCGGCCCAGCCAATAGTAGGCGCTTTCCCGGGGATCTTTTTTTTCGATGATTTCCGGGACATAGCGTTTTTGCCCAACCTTGGTGATTCTCACGCCCTTGAGGGGAGGCGGAGGCACGTTGATGTTGAGCGTGACGCCTTCCGGGAGCCGATTTTTGAGCATGTGGGCGGCAATTTTATGGACGAACCGCGCGGCTTCCTGGTAATGAAAGTTGCCGTCCCGGTCGGCAATGGCAGAGACGGCGATGGCCGGCACCCCGAAAAATGTACCCTGGATGGCCGCTGAAACCGTGCCCGAATAGCTGATATCCTGCTGGCCGGTATTCGGCCCCGAATTAATGCCTGAAATAATGAGGTCCGGGATGCGCGGGAGGAATTTTTTGAGGGCTAGATAAATGCAGTCGGCCGGCGTTCCGTCCACGGCATAAACTCCGGCCCGTATTTTCTGGACGCGAAGCGGCCGGCGCAGGGAAAGGGCCAGCGAGCTGGCGCTTTTTTCCCGGTCGGGAGCGACGACGTAGATTCTGCCCAGCGATCTCAAACCCCGGTCCAAAGCCTGGATGCCTTCGGCAAAAAATCCGTCGTCATTTGTCAGCAGGAGAAGCGGCCTGCGGGATGCTTTTTTGTAAATCGTCCACCTCGCGCGTATTTTGGCAGGACTCAAGAACGGATCATGATGAGAGCCATCTTGAATTTTTTGACGGCCTTGAGAGAGTGGGGCTCACCGGCCGGCATAATGATCATCTCGCCGGTTTCGACCCGGTGCGTCTCGCCCGAAATCATGATATCCGCTTCGCCGTCGAGACAAAAAATGAGGGCGTCGAAAGGAGCGGTGTGTTCGCTCAGCGCTTCGCCTTTATCGAAAGCGAAGACGGTGACCGTGCCGGTCTTTTTTCTGACGATCTCCCGGCTGACGACGGCGCCCGCCTGGTATTGAACCAAGTCGGAGAGTCGAAGCGATTTAGCTTTCAGGTCTTCGGGGCCTTTTTGGCTTTTCGTTTTTTCCATTCTAATGCCTATCTCCTTGGCTGAGGGGAAAATGGTCGGGACGGGCGGATTTGAACCGCCGACCCCATGCACCCCAAGCATGTGCGCTACCAGGCTGCGCCACGTCCCGATCAAAGGGGACAGAATTATATCAGAAATGAAGATAATTTTTTAGGCTTTTTTTGACCGCTTTTGGAGCGTTTCGGAAATTTCCTTGAGTTGGTCCCGGACCTGCCAGAGGGCTTTTCTCAGCTTGTCCGGATGAAGCGGCTGGGCGGGCTGGAAGCCGAATTCCTCCTCGATCTTCCGTTTGGCCCCGGCCAGGGTGAAGTTCTGTTTGTCGGTGAGCTCCTTGATGCGGAGGATAATGTCCAGGTCTTTCTGGCGGAATATCTTTTTGCCGCCGCCCGTCAAACCGGGCCGGATAAAGGGGAATTCTTTTTCCCAAGTTTCGATAATGTTGGGATCGAGCTTGGCCAGACGGCTGATTTCGTCCAGCTTATAAAAGAGCCTGCCCTGGGCTTTGTCCGTACTCACAGCTATCTCATGCTCAGACGGCGGATGCCGAATCTCCCTTAAAATCCGGATTTACAATAGCATTTAAGTCCCTGGGCGTCAAGAAAGTAAACCCTCCATGGTCGCTGCGGGCGTCTCCGCATCGTTCCTTTTCCTAAATTTATATAGTGTTGCGAATTCTGATATAATGGAAAAAATGGAGAGCCGAGAAAAACACATCCCCCTGGCCGAGCGGATGAGGCCCCGGAGTTTCGACCATTTTTACGGGCAGGACCATCTGCTCGGCAAAGGGAAGATTTTGACGCAGCTCATCGAGGCCGACCACCTTGTCTCCTTGATTTTTTGGGGGCCTCCCGGTTCGGGAAAAACAACCCTGGCCTATATGCTGGCCAAGCATTTCGACTTGCCCTACACTTTTTTCAGCGCCGTGCTGTCGGGCATCAAGGAAGTCAAGGAGGTCATGGCCAGGGCCGAAAGTCATAAAAAGTTGTATGGCAAGCCGATGGTCATCTTCATCGATGAAATCCACCGGTTCAACAAGGCCCAGCAGGGGGCTTTTCTGCCCTATGTCGAAAGAGGGGATGTCATTCTGTTCGGCTCGACGACCGAGAATCCTTCATTTGAGGTGATCGCTCCGCTTCTCTCCAGAACCAAGGTGCTTGTCCTCAATCCGCTGACCGAGAAAGCGCTCTCCCAGATTATCGATGACGCGCTGGCGGACAAGGAGCTTGGGCTGGGGGAGATGAATCTCAAGTTGGATGATGAAGCCCGCAAAATGGTGGTCGATTATGCCAACGGCGACGCCCGGAGGGCTTTGAACACGCTCGAGATCGCTTCGAACCTTGTCAAGGGCAAAGTCATGACCGTGGAGGATATCCAGGAAGCGCTTCAGAAGCGCATCCTGCTCTATGATAAGGAGGGGGAAGAGCACTTCAATCTTATTTCGGCCCTTCACAAGAGCCTGCGCAACAGCGACGTCCAGGCGGCGCTCTATTGGCTGGCCAGAATGATTTATGCCGGAGAAGAGCCTCTCTATATTGCGAGGCGGCTCGTGCGATTCGCCTCGGAAGATATCGGGCTGGCGGACCCGCAGGCATTGGCCGTCACGCTCCACGCCAAGGAAGCCTACGATTTCCTCGGCTCGCCCGAAGGGGAGCTGGCCCTGGCCGAAGCGGTCATTTATCTTGGGTCGGCGCCGAAGAGCAATCGCGTTTATGCTGCCTTCGGCAAGGCCATGAAGGACGTCGAACAGAGCCCGCAGGAGCCGGTTCCGCTTCAAATCCGAAATCCGGTCACGGGGCTGATGAAAGACATTGGATACGGCAAGGACTATGCCTATGCCCACGATTTCGCCTTCGGGACAACGGACATGGAGACGTTCCCCGACAGGCTCAAGGGCCGCGTTTATTATGAGCCGGGGACAATGGGCTTCGAAAAAGATATCAAGAAACGGATCGAATGGTGGGAATCCGTCAAGGAGAAAATACGGCA
>Ga0315268_10003347_pt1 | contig 17698 bp, 19 predicted proteins | sample C1_top_MG_FD_204535 | JGI IMG/M metagenome (GOLD analysis project Ga0315268, IMG submission 204535) | Sediment microbial communities from Yellowstone Lake, YNP, Wyoming, USA - C1_top | ecosystem: Environmental > Aquatic > Freshwater > Lake > Sediment | place: USA: Wyoming | collected 2017-08-01
GGGGAAGAAATCGGGGGGGATTATTTTGTATCAAAACCGTTTGACGCTGCGGAATTAATAAAAATAATAAAAAAATTCTTGTAAATAAGATTTCCCATTATTCTTTCAATTTATAACCATATCCTTTGACGGTTTCTATAAGGTTTCCCTGTTTCCCAAGTTTTTTCCGTAATCTTTGCACTGTAATTTCAATAGTCCTTGAAGCGTCAAAATATTCCTCACCCCATACGTGCTCGGACAAAAAATCCTTGGTTAATAGTTTGTTTTTCTTTTCTAATAATACCTTCAATACTTCAAATTCTTTGGGCCAAAGTTTTATCTGTTTTCCGTACACACGACATTCATGACTGGCGATATCAAGTATGATCCCTTTTGCTTTAAGGACTTTCGATGATGTCTCTTCTATTTTATTTGCTCTGCGAAGAATTGCTTCTACTCGCGCAGCTAATTCTTCGATGTCAAAAGGTTTTGTTAAATAATCATCTGCGCCAATTTTAAGCCCTAATACTTTGTCAGATATTGCACCCATAGCGGTAAGAAAAAGTATAGGGATATTTTTTGTTTTGTCATATGAACGAATTTCTCTGCAAAAATCTATTCCGTCGCCGTCGGGTAATATTCTGTCGAGGATTATTATATCAGGTATAAACTTGGAAAGTTCTTCTCTTGCCTTTGCCAAATTGCCAGCAGTATGTATGTTACATCCCCTATTTTCTAAACTTGCTTCTATCAAAATTATTGCATTTTTATTATCCTCAATTAATAGAACTTTAGGTCTGTACATAGTAAAATTATATAAAATTTATGAGGTTTTATCAAGTTGCATAAAAGTTGCATGCCGGTGGTTGCGAAAGTTGCGTTGTTATTTTACAATTATAACATAGGAAACAAAATTATGTACAAAAAAACAATTTTAGTCGCAGCTGCTGACTCAAATATCGTCGAATTGCTGAAAATAAATTTTATGCAAAATGGATACAAAGTTATAGTTGCTTATAACGGTGATTCCGCTTACAAAAAGATAATTGAGCAAAGCCCTGGGCTTGTTATTTTGGATACTCTGATGCCACAAATAAATGCTTTAATTTCTTACTTAGAGACAAAAGATGAAAAAGAAGATAAACATATTCCGTTACTTGTTGTTATCGATGATTCCGAGATGAAACAATTGTTAAATAAAATAAAGGTAGCAGCATGGATTAACAAGCTATTTGATATAGCGGTGCTATTAAAAACTGTAAAACAAATATATTTTAATAATGGAGTAAATGAAAATCTCTAAATAAAAAAGGAGTTTTGATAGGTGTTCCCAGCGATGTAAAAGCAAAAAAGGAGGGGAGATGGGTAAGATTGGTATTTTGTTAGTTTTGTTGGTTCTAAGTGGATGCGGTGATAAAATGAAGCAGTCCGCGGTATTTGCTATTACCCAGGCAAAAGCGGATATTTCTATGGTGAGAATTAACAGCGATGTAAGAAAAGAAAAGGTCTTATTAGCAAATGCAGAATCAATGGTCACTGAAGCAGAAGTATCGTTAAAAAATAAGGACTATACCAATGCAAAAACACTTGCTGAAAAAGCATCTGCAGAAGCAAAATCAGTATTAGCAAAAGCAAAAGAGAAAAAAGCATCAAAGAAGAAAAAGACACCTGTAAAAAAATCTTCGACATCTAAAACTCGAAAGGGTAGATAAGAATAGGTATTCTGAATTAGTCAGTAGGTGAAGTTAAATTAAGCGGGAGGTTTTATGAAAAGTATCAGGTTCTTAGTAATTGTTTCGTTGTCAATGTTTGTCGTTTGTGGTTGTGCAAGTCAGATGAAACGCCAGGCGTTAGTTGCTATTAGTCAGGCAAAGGTAGATATTGCCGCTGCAAAAGATGATGCTGATGTAAAAAATGAAAAATTATCCTTAAGAGGTGCCGAATCAACGCTTAAACAAGCTGAATTATCATTTGATGGGAAAGATTATGACAAAGCAAAATCATTTGCCGAGAGCGTAACTGAAAAAGTAAAATCAATAGTAAAACAAGCAAAAGAAGCAAAAGAGAAAAAGGCAGTTGAGGAGAAAAAAGCATCTGAGGAAAAAAAGGCACCGGTAAAAAAATCACCTAAAAAGTAGTAAAAAGTTGTTATAACAATAATTTTAGCGCTGCTCAGAAAACAGCAAGGACTCACTTTGATGATATAGGTTTTGGGCCGTGCAGGGAGGAATCATCCGATGGTCAAATTCCAGAATGTTTTACTTTTACCTTTTTGCTTTTTACTCGTTATTGCTTTTGCGGGTTTTGCAGGATGCGCTAAAAAACCTGTTGTGAAACCCCAATCGCCGCCGGTTGTCGAGCCGGAACCTGTAGTTGAGCCGATAGCTGACGGCACCCCGTCCGCTCCGTCGGATGAACCGGCGGAAGAGCCGTCTTTAAGAGGCAAAGAATTCAAAGAGACCGAAAATTTAAAAAAAATATATTTTGATTACGACGATGATAAATTGAATGTCGAAGCAAGATCTGTCTTATCCGATAACTCTTTATGGCTTAAAAAAAATCAGGATGTAGAAGTTTTGATTGAGGGCCATTGCGATGAAAGAGGAACTGTCGAGTATAATATGGCACTCGGGGATCGCAGGGCGAAAGCAGTAAGAAGATATCTTATGAAACTCGGCGTCTCGGGTAAAAGGATAGCTACAATATCCTACGGGGAAGAGAAACCGGTTGATTTCGGTCATGACGAAAATGCATGGGCAAAGAACCGCCGTGCTGAAACACTTGGCAGAATTCTGCCAATAAAAAAAGTAAAAAATTAGAAAAATCCTTTTGAATTTACCATAGGATGTAATTATAATTATGTTGTAAAGCAGTATTGGGTCCGGAAAACGATATTAATTCCGGAGGGAAAAGTTTTTGATGGTCGGGCCGCCCTCTGTAATTATATTACAGGTAAGCGGCTTTATTATTTAAAATCACTCGATATAATCGATAGTATAAGGTGAGGTTTTATTCGACTTTCCGGATGGATCTTTATGGTTGTGTCTTGGTTTGTGATTATCGGATTATTGGTATTATGTGTATATAAAAAATTTATTAAGAGCCTGAAAACGAAACATTATATTTTCATTTCTATATTGCTCTTAACCTGCCTTTTAGGTTTATATTTTTTAACAATACTAAGTTGGTTTGATAGAGGGGACAAAGCATATAAGTTAAAGCTTTATGATGAAGCAATTGAATGTTACACAAAACAAATACAACTTACACCGGAAGGTGCCAACGCCTACAAAACCCGTGGGATTGCTTATTATAATAAAAAGGAGTATGACAAAGCGATAGAGGACTTCAACAAGGCGATAGAACTTGCCCCGAAATATGCTGATGCCTATAATAGTCGAGGGTGGACATATTATAAAAAAGACAATTATGACAAGGCTATATATGACTTCAACAAGGCGATAGAACTCGACCCGAAGAATGCTGTGGCATACAACAACCGCGGGAGTGCTTATTATAGTAAAAAAGAATACGGCAAAGCAATTAATGACCATAATAAGGCAATAGAACTCGACCCGAAAGATGCTGATACTTACAACAGTCGCGGCTGGATATATCTTTGGCTTAATGAATGGGAAAAAGCAAAAAATGATTTTGTAAAAGCAATAGAATTGGATAATAAATATTCAAGTCCTTATGGCAATATAGGTATTTACTACTGGAAAGCGCAGAAAAACAAACAAAAGGCGCTTGAATATTATGAAAAGAGTTTCCAGATTGGCTATAACTGGAACGCGCTTTACGACGACACAAGCGATGGCCATTTCATCGGCGACCTGAACCAGACTCCGGAATTCAAGGCACTTGTGGAAAAATATAAAAAAAGTTCCGGTAAATAGTATGACTCGCGTTTATTTTTTGGAACAATTCATCTTTGAAATTCTTCGCCCCATCGAATTTGGGCTCAGAATGATATCGTGAATGTAAAATATCACAGTATCACAATTGACTTTCAGAAAAAACTTATATTACAGAAAATCCATGGCGAAACCGAGTGCCGTTGCCTGAGATTCGAAGATGAAACCGATTTATTGTCTGAGATGATGCTTCTTCTCGTTGGCCGCGATAAGAAAAAGATAAAACAGGCGTTGGAACTGGTGAAAACAAAGTCAGACGGTAGTTTGCCTGAAAAATTATGAAAACATACTCTGGAAATTGTCGCCGGTAGGAGCACCCTTCACATGCACAGTAAATTTTATATTTTTAAAATCATAATACAAGATTATTTTATTGACTTTGGCGTAGGATATAACTATAATTATACTGTAAAGCAGTATCGGGGTCCGGGAAAAGATATTAATAAATTTTCCGGAGGTTAAAGTTTTTGATGGTCGGGCCGCCATCTGGATATAATCCGAAGCGGTTTTTGTTTAAATATTTAAACTGCCTATTGGATTTATTCCAAATGAGCGGTTTTTTTTATTTAAAATAACTCGACTTAACCGATAGTTTAAAGTGAGGAATTATGCGACTTTCCGGATGGATATTTATGATTGTGTCTTGGACTGTGATTATCGGATTGCTTGTATTCTGTATATATAAAAAATTTCTTGAGAACAAATAAATATGAGTTTTAATCCGTTATAAAATTATTTTCTAACAGAATTTAGTCTAAATTTAGCAAAAAGAGGAGGAAAAATGTTCGCTCCCGCACAGGACTGGCCGGTCTACATCGTTATCGCAGGTTTTATCGCATTAGTAGTTTACATGTTTATAGCCAGCAGAAAACAAGAAAAAGACGAAAAAAATAAAGTTTGTAAAGGAAAAAAATGCGGCTATTAGTTGTTTCAAAGAGGAGTTACATTTTACATTATCGAGTCAACTCGTTCGCTTGACTTTTTTACGGATATTTGTATAATTAAATTAAAATAATGGCGATGAGGTTCGCCTTTAAATGCTTTAAAAAAGCTGATAACCTCTACCTGATGAAAGGGTAGAGGTTATTTTAACAGGTGTTGTGAATCAGAAAAAGCATATGATTTATTTTAAAAATGAGATTGGGAAAATATTTAAAAAGGGGGATAAAATGGCGAGAATTAAAACTGTATTGGCAAGAGAGATTTTGGACTCAAGAGGCAACCCGACGGTTGAAGTAGATGTTGTTTTGGATAATAATATTTTGGGCAGAGCATCCGTGCCGTCAGGCGCTTCAACGGGAAGCCGTGAAGCCGTGGAATTACGCGACGGTGATAAAAAGAGGTATTTGGGCAAAGGAGTTTTGAAGGCAGTAAATAATGTAAATGCAGTTATATCGCCAAAGATTTTAGGGATGGATCCTAAAAATCAGAAAGAGATAGATTGCTTAATGATTGAACTTGACGGCACGGAAAATAAAGCCAAACTGGGTGCTAATGCCATTTTGGGAGTTTCAATCGCTATAGCAAAAGCCGCGGCAATAAATGAAGGATTACCAATTTACAAATATCTTGGCGGTCAAGATGCCATAAGGATTCCGATACCTTTTTTCAACATATTAAACGGAGGGAAACATGCGGATAATAATGTTGATATCCAGGAATTTATGATAGCGCCCATAGGAGCGCCTTCGTTTAAAGAAGCATTGAGATATGCCTCCGAAACTTATCACTGCTTAAAATCGGTTTTAAAATCAAAAGTACTTAATACGTCTGTAGGCGATGAAGGAGGTTTTGCGCCGAATCTGTCTTCGAATGAAGAGGCCATACAAGTTATAATAACTGCCATTGAAAAAGCAGGGTATAAACCCGACAAGGATATATCAATCGTGCTGGACCCGGCGGCGAGCGAGTTCTATCAGGATGGGAAGTATTTGCTAAAAGCAGATAACAGAAAGCTGACTTCAGAAGAAATGGTCGGATATTACGAAAACCTGATTTCGAAATATCCCATTATTTGCATAGAAGATGCTCTTGCTGAAAATGACTGGGACGGATGGAAAGTGCTGACCGGAAGATTAGGTAAAAAAATCCAGCTTACCGGTGATGATATCTTTGTTACCAACGCAAAAATCTTAGCAGAAGGCATAAAACAGGGTATCGGCAACTCAGTTCTGATTAAACTAAATCAAATCGGCACTATTACCGAAACTTTGGAAACAGTGGCCTTGGCGAAAAAATCCAATTATACCTGTCTTTTTTCGCATCGTTCAGGCGAAACTGAAGATTCCTTTCTTGCGGATATAACGGTTGCTACAAATGCAGGGCAGCTCAAGACCGGCGCTCCGGCCCGTTCAGAGCGTTTGGCAAAATATAATCAGTTATTGAGAATAGAGGAAGAGTTAGGGGAGAAAGCAATATTTGAAGGAAAGTTAAAGTGATTTAGTGAAAGTACCGGAGAAAGCAGTTATAAAAATTATGTAACTTTGCAGTGTAAAATAAGGCGATGAAGCTCGCCAATATGCCTTTTAGGCTGATAGCTTCTACTTTATAATTAAGGTAGAAGTTATTTTTTTAAGGAGGAATATTCCTGTGAGTGAAACAGATGCTCCACGGCCGTCTGAACCGAAACGCTGGCTGAACCGCAATATTTTGGGCATGGGTCTTGCCAGTCTTTTCAGTGACATGAATCACGAAATGGCTACCGCCATCCTGCCCGTGTTTTTATCGTCTGTACTGGGTGCTCCGGCGTTTGCGTTAGGTGTCATTGAAGGTGTCGCTGACGGAATATCTACACTATTTGAAGTGTGGTCCGGCTGGTACAGCGATAAAATCGGCAAACGAAAAGGGCTTGCGGCTGTCGGTTACTTTATAACGGCATTCAGTAAAGCGAGTTTTGCAATTGCTACAAACTGGTGGCACGTTCTTATCGGACGTACCACTGGATGGATTGGCTGGGCGGTACGCTCGCCTACGCGGGATGCATTACTTGTAGAATCCACTACATCTGTGACGGTGGGTCGCGTATTTGCATTTCATCGCACAATGGATACTTTGGGGGCTATTTTAGGTCCCCTTATTGCCATGTTGCTGATTTCCCGCATCTCCCTAAGAGGTATTTTTCTTGTATCTTTGGTTCCTGGACTGTTAGCGTTTTTCTCTATTACATTCCTCGTCAAGGAAAAAGCGAAGACACCCTCACCGCATAACATGTGGCAAAGCATCAGGAATCTTTCTCCTGATTTTGTTAGTTTTCTTATTCCTGTAGGGTTATTCGGTATATCTAACTTCGCTCCAACCTTGCTTATTCTCCGCGCACAACAGTTGTTATTGCCTGCACTCGGCAGCATAAAAGCAGGAGTATTTGCGGTGGGATTGTACACGTTCAGCAACATAGTATATGCGCTGGTTGCGTATCCTATCGGCGCATTAGCGGACAAGCACAGTAAAAAAACAATTTTGAGCACAGGTTACCTGATTTTTGGATTGCTTTGTTTTGGATTTTTATTTGCAGACGGACAGAAATGGATACTGATTGTTTTGTTTGCCTTAAACGGTGTTTATACAGCTATCATAGAATCTTCACAGCCAGCGCTTGCTTCGTTCCTGATTTCTGAAAACCAGCGCGGTGCAGGCTACGGCGTAATGAGTGCCGTGGATGGTGTGGGTGATTTTCTATCAAGCGTCACGATGGGTGTGCTATGGACTCTGGTATCGCCAAACGCAGGTTTCACAATAGCCGGCATCCTGGCATTGGTTTCGGCGCTGATACTCGGATGTATGCGGTTTAATCCGGCGGCGGCAAAGACAGCATAATATGTATGCCGGCAAACATCACTTTTTAATAGAGCCGGGTACAGGAGAAGTAAGTAAAAATAACTGTACAAAAAAAGGATTTTGGAGTAGGTAAAAAATGTCAAACAAAAAAACCATCGAAGCATTTTCAAGTGGAAGGTGTCCTGTCTGCGACTTGCTCGAGCAGGATGAATTCGACTACCTGTGCCATTGGGTCGGCGTCAGCGGTGAAAAATATAAGAACTCAGAAGAGCGTAACAGAGTGCTAAAACTAAGAGGGTTCTGCAACTATCATTTTTGGGAATTTGAACATCTTAACACAAATTACGGAAGCGCCGAGGTATGTGCAGGACTTATTGAACAGGTTATTGAGAATTTACGAAATAAAAAAGAAAAAAAACTGCTCTTGGATTCTCAAGAAAACCGCATCGGTTCGAATTGCCCTCTTTGTGCAGATTTGAAAGCAAGAGAGTCGGAATATTTTAAAGAGCTGGCGTCTTTGTTAGGGTATTATGAAAACAAAACGAGATACTCAAAAGGATGGGGATTATGTATTCCTCATCTGATTAAGGCAATAACTTACACGAACGATGACTTGTTAATTTCATTTCTGTTGGAGACCGGGGAAAAGCAATTGGAGAGAATTAAAATGAATGCTATGGAATTTATTCGCAAAAAAGATTCTCCTCTTCGCTGGGAACAAACCGACGATGAAAAGAAGTCGTGGTTCAGTGCCATAGAAAAATTAGTAGGCCGTCGGGGACAGAGAAACGAATGACATTTAAGAGCAAAACAAAATATACTTGGGAAGGGTGGGAATCGTCGGGAAACGAGGACTGGGTTTTTGCCGTTAAACATCCCTGCGAGTTGATGGGGGTTCATGCTAAGTTAATTGATAAAGAATTAAAGGAATCAGAAAAGATAGAATACTGTCTATATTCCCCGCGTAATTCTTCTACCTCAAACTCCTTTGGCATTAAATCCGAAGAATCGTCATGGGGAGTATGTATAACGGATAAAAGATTTATTATTTCTCAAAACAGGCACGTTAAAGATATAGAGCCGAGAATTTTTTCTATCAATTTACAAGATGTCATTTATTTTAATATTGGCAGAGATCTGCTGCTTAGTTGGTTTTCTATAACATATATTCAATACGGAGAAACAAAAAAACTGAATATTTTGTTTAAATCCAATGGAAAACATCATTTTGATAAGGTTATTCGTTCCTATAAAAAACATTGTATTTCTATAAATACCGACGATTTTGTTATGGACACTTTTACACCGGCAAGTTTTATACATAAAGTCACAGATTCTATACATCGCGATTATCTCAAGACACTTATGAGTTCTGGTGAAAAATGTTTTTTAACATTTTCCAGTCAATATGTATGGGGAAAAGTCACTAATCGCAAGTCTTTATTTAGAAAAGAGCAAAGTGCATATCCAACAAGTAAAGCGACAGTGCTTTTTACGGATAAATCAATATTAATTGCACGAAATAGTTTGATTTTTCCTAAAGACAAACTTTATGGTGTAGATATCCAACTTATACTTTTGGGAAAAGTTAAATCAATTTTTCTACTGGAAGAAAAAAACAATGAATCAAAAATTGATAAGTTAAGAATATACTTAATTAATAACAATATTTTAGATATTTGTTTTTTATCCATAGATGAACAGGTTAGGATTTTCCTGAATAACATTAAAGGTTTTTTAGTGGCTAAATAAAAAAATCAGGGGGAGTTATGGTAAAGAAGATAGGTATTTTAACAGGTGGTGGGGACTGTCCTGGACTTAATCCAGCAATTCGTGGCTGTGTAATGCGAGCAATGGATTTTGGAATTGAATCAGTTGGATTGCTTGAAGGTTGGAAGGGTTTAATTGAAGGCAAAACAATGCCTTTAGGACTTCAAGAGGTATCTGGTATAGTAGATAAAGGTGGAACAATTATCGGCACTTCAAGAACAAACCCATATAAAAAAGAAAGTGGTGTAGAAAAATGTCTTAAGAATATAAAAGCGCTTTCATTAGACGCTGTTGTAGCAATGGGTGGAGAAGATACACTGGGAGTTGCTGCTAAGTTATACAAAGAACACAAAGTAGCAGTTGTTGGTGTGCCTAAAACAATGGATAATGATTTATCCGCTACTGATTATACTTTTGGATTTGATACTTCTGTAACAACTGCTACCGATGCAGCACAGCGACTTATAGATACAGGACGTTCTCACAGGCGCATAATGGTTCTTGAAGTGATGGGAAGACACGCTGGCTGGGTAGCACTTTTCACAGGAATTGCAAGTGGTGCTGACTGGATTTTGATTCCGGAAAAAGAAGTTGAAGCAGAAAAAATGTGTGAACATCTAAAAAAAGCCCATTCGCAAAAAAAATATGCATTAGTTGTTGCTTCTGAAGGTGCAAAAGTTCCGGGATTAAAAGCTGAAAAAGAAGAACTGGACGAATTCGGTCATATGATACTTAAAAAACGAGGTGTGGGTGAACAACTTGCTGACCTTATAGAAAAAACCACTGGTATAGAAACAAGAGTTGCAGTTATTGGACACATTCAGCGTGGTGGTTCTCCTACTTTGTTTGATAGAATGTTGGGTACACGTGTTGGTGTTAAAGCGGCGGAATTAGTAAATAAAAGTGATTTTGGGAAGATGGTCGCTTTGCGTGGAAATGATATTATCGGTGTACCGATTGAAGAAGCGACTTCAAAATTAAAGATAGTTACAGAAGACTGGATCAATTTAATGGAAGTTTTCTTTAAATAAAAACAGAAACGTGAAAATACTAGGATTATTCTTTATTAGCATTATCTTTAGTTCTATTGCGGCACTTATGGCATTTTTAATTACTTATGGAGAATATATTCATCATTATGCAACAAAGAAAGAACCTTTGAAATTAGCTTTTGAAGCAGCTTCATTTACTTTTGTTGTTTTTTTTGTTTTGAGCATACTTGTAGCAATTATGTTAAATTTTGAAAGTATTTAAAAACTGAAATGAAAAAAAAGATTCTGCTGAACAGCAAAGACGAAGAAAGGATCTTCTTCGTCCAAGCCATTACTTCGGATACTATCACGATGCCATTTACAGAATTCATTGAGAATTTCTCTCTTTTCCTTAAGAGATGATTTGGGATATATACTTTTTAAGTATTGCATTCTTGAGCATCTGTCTATAATGTAACCTCCCTTTGCTGGGTTACATTATACATGATTTGATATGTTTTTCTATTGATACGTTGCCTTGACAAATGATACTTTAATTTGATATAATGGAAAAAATATTAAAAGTAAGTTTATGCCGTCGGCAGGCGATGAGGTTCGCCTTAGATACCTGTAAAGCGCAGGATGATGACCTCTACCGTATTGGTAGAGTTTTTTTTTAGCAATTAGTTTTATTATTAGACCGTTGAAAAAGTCATTTTACCACAGAGGCACAGAGAAAAACAAGAGGTTCACAGAGAAAAACCCGACGAGAAAAAAATCTCTGTGTGTCTTCTCTGTGTTCTCCGTGTCTCTGTGGTGAGGTTTTTCAACAATCTCATTATGAAAATAATTTTAATAAGACATGGTCAAACAGGATATAATAAGGAGAAGATATTCAGGGGAAAGATTGATGTTCCTCTTGATAGTACAGGAATTTTACAAACAAAAGCTATAGCAGAGAAACTATCTTCTTATAATATAAAAGCAATTTATTCAAGTCCGCTAAAACGTGCATTAGAAACATCTACCCCAATCGCAGCAACGTTTAATCTTGACGTCGAGATTGATGATAAATTTGTTGATTTTGATTTTGGCGAATGGCAGGGTTTAGGTTTAGAAGAAGTCCAAAAGAAGTTCCCCGACCTTTATTGCAAATGGTTAAAAGAACCGCATTTAGTAAAAATTCCAAACGGGGAGAGTTTGGGTCTTGTCAGGGAAAGAGTAACTGAGGTAATAAACAGAATTATAGAAAAAAACCAGGATACTACAGCAATAGTTTCTCACAGGGTAATAAATAAAGTTATCATCTGTGCAATGCTTTCTTTAGATAATTCTCATTTTTGGCAGATAAAACAAGATGTTGGAGCGATAAATGTTATTGAATATAAAAAAGGGATGTTTATTGTGGTATCATTAAATGATACTTGCCATTTAGAAAAGTTTAAACAAAATAAAAAAAGCGAAGATTTCTAATTATGAGTCAAACTTATTTTGACTTTTTAGAAGCATTTAAACAGAAAAGTTGTCCCATCTGTTTGCTTATTAAGAAAAGTATTCATAAATTAATGGATAGTTTCCTATATGAAAGTGTTAATGATTATAAAATACGTGAAGAAATAAACAAATCTCTTGGTTACTGCAGTCTTCATTCTTGGCAACTACAGAAGTTTATGGACGGACTCGGTTTAAGTATAATTTATGAGAACTTATTAGACGTGCTTGTAGGTAAAATTAAAAGATCTACGAATCATAAGAAAAACAATACACAGTATTTGTTACTCAGAGAGTTATTAGGAGATAAGACGAGAAAGAGTTATACTGAAAATACTAAGGTTACTTGTCCGACATGCAGGCATCAGAAAGATATTGAGAGAATATATATCACATCATTTATAGAATATTTTAATAACTCAACATTTAAAGAAAATTTCCGAACATCTTTTGGGCTTTGTCTACCTCACTTTATAGCGACTATAAAATTGTGCGACGATAAAACTGTAGCCGAAGAATTATCTAAGATTGAAGTAGAGCAGTTGGAATCCTTGAAGCAAGAATTAATTGAATTTCAGCGGAAGAATGATTACCGATTTTCAGATGAGGGTTTTGGTGAAGAAAGAGATTCATGGATAAGAGCAGTTAAGAAAATGGTAGGCGAAGAAGGTATATTTTAACAGGAGAAAACACGCTGGGGGGGAGGATGATTAAAAATTTCAGACTGTATTGTACTTTTATGCTTCAAACTTTATTTCTGGCTGCGTTTATCGGATGTTCCGCCGCGCAAAAATCAGTCGTACAATCAACACCTCCAAAAATAACAAAAAGCATAGTCAACGTCGGATTTGATGTGGATGATACGCTCCTTTTTTCAACACCAGCGTTTGACAAGGCAAACAAAAGTGATTATTCCGGATATTCACAGGAGTGGTGGGTTATCGTCAATAAAAGCGACGAAGGGAACAGTATTGTGAAAAAAGTTACAGAAAATATTTTGAACGGACACAAACGAAAAGGTGATGAAATTTTTGTAATTTCAGCTCGAAATGAAGCAGGCGGAGACGTTTTAAGAGGCTTCTTAAATAAAACTTTCGGGATCAAAAAAGAAAATGTTTATTTTGAACACGATAAAGCCGACCTGATTAAAAAATTGCGGATTTCGGTTTTCTACGGCGATTCCGACTCAGATATCACAACTGCCCAAGAGGCAGGCGCAAAAGGAATTCGTATAATGCGCTCTCCGAAGTCATCTTACAAAGGCAATTACCATCCCGGCGCATTCGGAGAAGAAATAATTCCGGATTCGAAAGAATAAACCACGTTAGGAATATGAGGGACACTAAATTATGAAAACAAAACATCTTGTTTCAATTAATGACCTGAACAAGGATGATGTCATACAAATTTTTAAGACGACTGAAACGATAAAAAACAAACAGAAAAAAAAGGAGGAATATGTTCCTCTTGCCGGTAAAACGCTTGCAATGATTTTTTCCAAGCCATCAACCAGGACCAGGGTTTCTTTTGAAGTCGGCATCTATCAACTCGGCGGGCTCGGCCTTTTTATGAGTGGACAGGATTTACAACTAAGACGCGGCGAAACAATCGGTGATACCGCCAGGACGCTTTCAAGGTATGTGGACGGCATAATGATTAGAACTTTCGAACACAAGGATGTTGAAGAGTTGGCTAAATACGGGACTATACCCGTGATAAATGGTCTTACCGATATTGAACATCCCTGCCAAGTTTTAGGCGATGTTTTTACTATACTCGAACACAAAGGCACGGGAAAAACAGTCGAAGACAGGATTGATTCGATGAAGAAACTGAAAGTTGTTTTTATCGGTGATGGCAACAATGTGTCAAACTCACTTATGCTTTTATGCGCCAAACTTTCAATGAATCTGACGATAATATCGCCTACCGGATACAAGAATGACCCGGTGATTTACGAAAATGCGATGAAAGATGCTCATGCTTCCAACGCAAAAATAGATCTTTCTTCCGATATAGAGGATGTCAAAAAAGCGGATGTGCTTTATACCGATGTATGGGCTTCCATGGGAAAGGACGCTGAAAGAGAACACCGGCTGAAAGTATTCAAACCGTATCAGGTAAACGCGCCGCTTATGTCAAAAACAAATTCCGATTGCATAGTCCTGCATTGCCTGCCGGCTCACAGGGGCGAAGAAATAACTAACGATGTGATAGACAGCAAATATTCCGTTGTGTTCGATGAAGCTGAGAACCGCCTGCATGTACAAAAAGCGATTATGGTAATACTGATGTCGCGGTGATTCGAAGAAATTAATTTTTCGATTTCCGGTGTGGATATACAATTAGCAAAAAACCTGTTTTTCATAACCCCTTTAGAAATTATATGGTTCGGGTTGTTCCGACTATTAATTAATTGTCGATCCATTATCTTAAATAAAATAATAACTGGGGAACAAAGCGGAATTTACAGTAAAATCAAGGTGAAAAATGAATTTTAACGCCAAAATGGACAAGATATCGGAAATATGCGCTCAATTTGGTATTACTAATTTTGCAGTTCAACCGGATATATTAAAAAATATAATTAAAAGCGCAGATTTTATCGATATCGGGATATTCGGAAGATTTAAAGCTGGTAAGAGTTCCTTTTTGGATAATATTCTAGGCAGAAAAGTATTGCCCGTAGGCGTAATTCCCGTAACCGCGGTAATTACGAAAATAAAATACGGTGAAAATGAAAAAGTTGTTGTAAATTTTCAGAACGGACATAACAACGATATTTCACTTGATGAAATTCCCGAATATGTCTGTGAGAATTTTAATCCGCAAAACGAAAAAAAAGTTACCTCAGTTGAAATAACTTTACCGGAACTTGCGGCGTATAAGGATATGCAGTTTGTTGATACGCCCGGCCTTGGCAGTATTTTTACCCATAATACAAAAACATCGTTTGACTGGCTGCCGAATGTAGGTGTTGCCATTGTGGCAATCAGCATAGACCCGCCTCTTTCGGAACAAGATATCGCTCTGCTTCGTGAAATATTGAAATACACGCCAAAAGTAATAATATTGCTTACGAAAGTTGATTTGCTCGGCAACAAGGAAATAATAGAAATTGAGGAATATGTCAAAGACAGTTTGAAAAAAGAATTTGGACATGATTTTTCCGTTTATCGTTACTCCATCTATAAGAATAACGAGTTTTTTAAGAAGAATTTGAATGAGCAGTTGCTTTTGCCGTTAATGCTCAGAAAAGAAAAAGAATATGAAGAAATATTGAAGCACAAGATGAATTTTCTTGCCAGGAGTTGCATAGAGTACTTAAAACTTGCCGAACAATCGGCGGACAGATTACAGTCGCAGAAAGACATTTTAAAAGAAATGTTAAACAAAGAAAATGCTAATCTTTCTAATACTACAAAGGAATTTGAAATACTCGCGAATTATTACACTACATATACAAGGAATTGGTTAAACGAGAACCTTGAAAAATATCAGCACGGATTGTCAAAGCGACTACGCTATGAACTTGAAGAAATATTCCCGCAGTGGAAAGGCAGCATGCTTAAAGTTTCCCGCATTTTTGAATTATGGCTTAGAGAACGCATCACGGCGGAAACAAATATTATTTCGATTGTGGAAAGCAAAAATTTCAATCAATATGTCGGACAGATAGAATCATCTTTTAAGGGCAAGGTTGATTCATTCAGAAACAAATTGTCGTATGATATTAAAACGATACTTGGTATTGAATTTAACAGCATAGAATTTCACGCGAGCATAAATGATTCCAATTTTAAGGATGTTTCTCTTTACCCAACATTCGATTTCAGCCTTGACTTATTTTGGTATCTGATGCCGACATTAATTTTCCGGCCGCTGCTTAAACGCCATTTAAAGAACAATATATCAATAGAAGTGGAAAAAAACATTTACCGGCTGGCTGCGCAATGGGAAAATAAAATCATTTTAATAATCAAAGGAATGAAAAAACAATCGGAAGAGTATATAAAAAATGAAATCACGACTGTTCTGAATGTGGTTTTACGTGAAAATAATAATTCGGCCAGTATTAGAGATGCAATTAAAATACTGGAGTCAATAAAAGGAGATTAATTATGCATGCGGAGGTAACACCGTTAATTATTGGGCTTCTAATTTTTATTTCAAGTTTGATTTCACTGCGGCTTGGAATATCTGTGGCGATATTCGAACTTATACTCGGCGCAATCGCCGGAAATTTGGGACTTAAGCCGGAAGAATGGATGTTTTATTTGGCAAACTTCGGAGGTATAATACTCACTTATCTCGCCGGCACTGAAATTGATACGCGGCTGATGAAAGAAAAATTCAAAGAAAGCTTTTTAATGGGTTTTTTTTCGTTTCTTGTGCCTTTTGTCGCCGTCTCATTATACACTTACTTTATAGCCGGATGGTCTCTGAAAGCTTCTTTGATTGCGGGGACAGCGCTGTCAACCACATCACTTGCCGTCGTTTATTCCGTCCTTGTTGAAACAGGACTGCAGAAGACGGAAATCGGAAAATTGCTTATGGCATCGACATTTGTTACCGACATGGGCACTGCGCTGTTATTGAGCGTATTATTTATTAAACCGACGGTTTATACTGCCGTATTCATAATAGCGTCAATACTTGTAATTTTTCTTGTGGACCGGTTTTCGCTTTACATATTACGCAACCCGCTGCTCTTCAACAAAGTAATTGAACCGGAAATAAAATTCATTTTTCTTATTCTGCTTATGTTCATATTTTTTGCAAACTTGGGCAACGGGCATGCCGTATTGCCGGCATTTGTACTGGGACTGCTTATGTCCAGGCATTTTACCGAGCAGCGAAAAACAAAGGTTATAAAAAACAGATTAAGAACTGTCGCCTATGCCATAATCACGCCGATTTTTTTTATAGTCGGAGGGATGAGGGTATCGCTGAAACTTATTCTATCCATTTTCTCTCTTTTTTTGATACTGTTTTTTATAAAAATCATTGCTAAATTCGTCGGGGTATATTTTCTGGCAAAAAAATATATACCGCAAGGCAGCATGTATATGACTTTGCTAATGAGTACCGGTTTAACATTCGGCACAATATCAAGTTTGTTCGGATTGAATTCCGGTTTTATAAACCAGGTCCAATATTCCGTATTAGTGGGGGTTGTTATTGCCAGCGCGATAATTCCGACTTTTATCGCCCAGAAATGGTTTATGCCTGTCCATAAAGAGGACATAATTTAAGAAAATTGAATATAATGAGTGAAATGTGGTTTACAAACTGCTAATAATACGATATAAATTGGGTGCTCAGGTGGGTTAAAATTCGTTAAAATTACAGGGTCAAATTTGCCTAAAAGTTTACACTAAAATCTTGACAAATGTCAAAAATAGATATACTATAATCGAAAATAGCGGGGGAAGTTAGAACATTCGATTAAAATATATAAATTACCAGTTTTTGGCAAAGTTGAAGGCAGAATAATCGGAATATTGCTTAAAACAGGTTCTAACCTAATAAGTCTGGTGTATGAAATATTGCAATTATCATTGCATCTTGGATTTCACTTAATTCCTCCATACTTGAACATAAACCAGTAATAGAATGTTAGCCGCACAAGAGAATTGACCAACTTCGGCAGATTATTGCAACTGAAAAACGTCCCATTAAATTAGTTTTTGTTATCATTCAAAGACGTTAGGTGTAGGTCAAAATTGGATTGCAAATGTTGGTCAATATTCAGCTGTACTTTACAATATACCGTCAATAAACCATTTTTCAGTA
>Ga0315268_10003348_pt1 | contig 17695 bp, 20 predicted proteins | sample C1_top_MG_FD_204535 | JGI IMG/M metagenome (GOLD analysis project Ga0315268, IMG submission 204535) | Sediment microbial communities from Yellowstone Lake, YNP, Wyoming, USA - C1_top | ecosystem: Environmental > Aquatic > Freshwater > Lake > Sediment | place: USA: Wyoming | collected 2017-08-01
TTACCTGCAGTTAATCCCGGTGCAGATAGTCCTGGCTGTAGCCTGGTCGGGGCTCTTCGTGGGTGCCTTGAACTACCTGCTGGCCAAGAATGTGGAGCGCGGCACCGCCATGGGCTTGCTGTACTCTACAAGCTCCCTGGCTGGCGGCATCGGGCCTTTCCTGGGAGGCGCTATCTCGGAGGTATGGGGCTTCCCCACGCTGATGTTTGCCTCCTCCGGTATCAGCTTCGTGGGCCTCCTGGCATCTCGAGGACTGGGCTCCAGAGCAGGCAAACGGAGGGTACAAAAGGAATAGTCGTCAGCTAATCCTTATTCGAGAACTCCGGCGACAGCAGCAGGTTTGACAGCCCGTGTTTGGATGATTGAGGAAATCGTAGTATCATAATTATTGAAGCTATCAGACATACGAGTCTTAACCATGAGAGTTGATAATAAAGACCCGAATAAGATATATAAAGATTTTTGGGATTGGTTATCTAAGGATGGGCACATCTACTTTGTACTGAGTTTAGCCATAGGCTATTATTATTATCTCATTAGTACCACAGACATAAACGACTACAAATAGTGTGGCAATCTCATCCCCGTTCGATTTAATACTCGCTTATAGTTCAAATTGACCCACTACCCAATTTTCAATTGATCTAGCGCACTGACCCTCTCTGTTGTATAATAAACGGCACTATATTTTGGAGACCAGAAAGGATACTAAGGTGACCAGAGCTAAGAAGGAAATGTTAAAAGCTGCCATAGTCGGCGCAACGGGTATAGTGGGGCAGCAGTTCATCGTTGCCCTGCATGACCATCCCTGGATTAAGGCAACCGCGCTCGCCGCCTCGGAGAGGTCGGCAGGGCGTAGCTATAAAGAGGCGCTCACCGACCCCAAGACCGGCGCGTTCAGGTGGTACTGCGACGAGCTGCCGGACCCAGCGGTTATGGATATACCTGTGCAGAATGCGAGCGAGATGGACGTCTCGGGCGTCGATGTCGTGTTCTCTGCTATAGAGTCCGACCAGGCGCAGATTCTGGAGCCCAAGTTCGCTGCCACGAAGCCTGTGATCAGCACAGCTTCAGCCTTCCGCTACGAGAAGGATGTGCCCATACTTATCCCGGGCATAAACTCAGGACACGCAGCGTTGCTGAAGCAGCAGCAAAAGACGCGAGGCTGGAAAGGATTCATTACGCCTGATCCTAACTGCACCACCATCGGCATGGCCATAACGCTCAAGCCGATATACGATGCCTTCGGCATCCGCATGGTGCTAATGACCTCTATGCAGGCGATGTCCGGGGCAGGGCGCAGCCCGGGCGTCATCGGGCTGGACATCCTGGATAACGTGATACCTTACATTGTGGGCGAGGAAGAGAAGGTGCAGAAAGAGACCCAGAAGATACTGGGCGCTTTCTCCGGAAATACCATTCAGCCTGCCTCCTTTGCAGTTAGCTGCACCTGCACCCGCGTCAATGTCAGGGAAGGCCATACGGAGTCGGTCTTCGTATCCACTGAGAAGAAGTGCGAGCCTGAGGATGTCGCCCGCGTGATGAGGGAGTACGAGGGCTTCAAGGGCCTGTCGCTTCCCTCGGCGCCGAAGAAGCTGATAGTGGTAAACCCCGACCCCTTCAGGCCTCAGCCGCGGCTGGATCGCGACACCGACAATGGCATGGCTACGGTGGTGGGCCGGATACGTAAGGATCCCGCCCTGGAGAACGGGATAAAGTACCTGCTGGTATCGCACAACACCAAGATGGGCGCCGCCCGGGGTGCTGTGCTGGTGGCCGAGCTTCTCATCGAGGGTGGCTACATCTCGTAGATTCCAATTGCGGCAGATATAAAGTAGGGGCACAGCACGCTGTGCCCCTATACTTGTCTTTGGGGGAATCTCCTACTTATTGCCTTCCCGATTGAAGGCGTCCAAGAAAGCTTGGGGTATCGGAGTTTGTCCGTTGATGAACTCCTGGCAGGCTTGAGTGAACTTGGCGAATATCTCGAAATTGCCAAAGGCGGCCATGCCTTCAGCCTGGCCTTGCAAGATCACATGTATGTGATTGCTTCCGCACTCATAAATGTCGATCTGTAAATCCATTAACGGCTCCTCCGACTGAGCCTGGCCATTTGTTTTCCCAGTGTCTTCAATTAGACATTAGCACAAGCTCTACCTCTACACCATAGTTCTTATGGTCATTTTTTGAGCAGCACAGATGATAAGATAGTACTACTAGCAAGAGAAATCGCTGTTTGTATTTGTGCTTAAGTTGGCCAGAATGAAGTGAACTGGAGTGAGGTTATTGTCCGTGTATGTATATTCGTTTGCAGTGAGCCTTTACCTGAGGCACTTCCAGTAGTCCCTGAGATACTTTTTGACCTCCCCGATGACGTGTTTGGTCTCTGCCAGCGAAGGGTCTCCCGGGTATCTCGGGGTAGCCCCTGCGGGCTCGGATATTTTCATCTCTATGCCTGCCAGGCCGCAAATCAGCGCCAGCCATGAGTACGGCAGCACTGTTTTATTGTACCCCGATGCAATCAAATCGATGGCCTTGCTCTGGCAGACCTCAGCCATCTCCCTGACCTTGGACGTTATCATCCTGAAGCCTTCTACCGATAACCCGAGACTGGTTAGCCCATCGCTGAAATGGGGGTCTGAGCCGCCGTTCCTGATGATTATCTGCGGCTTGAATTCCCCCACTAAGGGCTGCACTATCTCTTCGAAGGCCAGTTTGTACGAATCATAGCCTGCATAGGGAGGCATAGGGATATTGACAGTGTATCCCTTTCCCTCGCCCGAGCCAATGTCATAGGAGAAGCCGGTGCCGGGATACAGCGTCCTCGGGTCCTGATGGAGATCTATCAGCAAGACCCTGCGCTCATCGTAGAAATACTCTGACGTCCCGTTGCCGGCATGGGCATCGGTATCCAGGATCAGTATCCTTTGCAGTTTGTATCTCTGCAATAGATACCTGGCGCAGAAGGCGACATCGTTATAAAGGCAGAACCCTTCCCCATAGTCGGGTTTGGCGTGATGCAGCCCACCGCCGAGGCAAACCGCCTTTTGGAACTTGCCTTCCTGCACTAAATCGCAGGCTTTCTTGGCTTGCCCGATGACTAATCTGGCGGCTTCCTCCAGCTTCCCCGGCTTGCCGCTGGGAATATTGTCCCCGCTCTGGTATCTGTAGATGGAGCCGGAGTAGTCCAAGCCGAGGTGGGCAGCCCTGTAATACTCCTTGGTGGCTTCGATATATTCCTTCTGGCAGATCAGGAGCAAATCCTCATCGCTCGCCCAGTCTGCTTTGATTATGCGGTAATTATCGTCCTCGGGCAGGTGCTCTCGCAGGAATTGATGAAACTCGAGATAACGCTCCCCTCGGAAAGGGTGACCTGCCCCGAAATCGTATTCGTTCAATTCATCTCGGTAAATGATCGCGATAGGCATAGTGTTCACTCCCCCGAGTATTATAACCTCAGCCCTGTTGACAAGTGTAGCAGCCCATGACAGAATTGCAATACTAGCGAATATGCTGTAGCTGCACGAAGGGGGTGGCGATGGCATCCTATCATATCTTCACTAACGCTAATCAGGAGATGGTGATTCGCATTGTGATAGCTGCATTCCTGGGCGCGGTAATAGGCTACGAGAGGGCGCGCGCCAAGAAGCCTGCTGGCATACGCACTCATCTCCTCGTCTGCATGGGGGCGGCTTTGTTCACTGTTATCTCGATCTGGGGTTTCGCAGGGAACGCCGACCCGTCGCGGATAGCTGCGGGTGTCGTGGTGGGCGTCGGTTTCCTTGGTGCGGGTACGATACTTCGCCAGGAAAGGGGAGTTGCTGGGCTAACCACTGCAGCCACCATTTGGGCGGTAGCCGCTGTAGGAGTGGCGATAGGGGCTGGGCTTTATATGGTGGGCGCGGTTGCTGCCGCTTTCGTGCCTCTCGCTCTGCGTTTTCTACCCCATCATCATCCTGACACTGACTGATAATAGTATAGAGGAGCAGTCTAGGAACTGGGGAGTGCAGAGGGGCGAAGCCCCTTTGCCAGGGGTTTGGGGGTATCCCCCAACTAAATAATCCCCCAAGAGTGGGGGATAAAGGGGGTTGATTTATAAGGGTGAGACGTTCGCTGTCTCAAAAGTGGAGCGAATATGAGAGAATGCAAAGTTGAGCAAAACAAGGCGAACTGCAATTGCACTTATGAACCCTGCGCCAGGAAGGGCATTTGCTGCGAATGCATCAGATACCATCTGCAGTCAGGTGAGCTTCCTGCCTGCTATTTCTCTAAAGACGTGGAGAGGACCTACGACCGCTCCATTGAAAGGTTCATCCAGAGCTATAAAGGAAAGAAATTCTAAACAATATTGAGATATCGATTTAGTAGGGGCGCAGCGCGCTGCGCCCCTACTTTTTCCTATTCCACCTTGACGAACTGGGCCTTGTTGGCACCGCAGACAGGGCACCTATCCGGGGCGCTCCCTTCAACGGTGACCCCGCATATCTTACAGACGTAATAGTCCGTATCCTTGGGCTTGCCGCCGCCCTTGATGGCATCCAGCGCAGATTTGTATAGCCCCTCGTGCATTATCTCCACCTTGCGTGCATAGTCGAAGGTGCGCACCGCTTTGGGCTGCTGCTCCTTGTTCGCCTGCTCGATGAACTCCGGGTACATCTTCACATGTTCCATGTTCTCGCCGGCGGCGGCTGCCTGCAGGTTCTCCACAGTGGACTTAATCCCTTCCATTACGTCCAGATGGTTGCGGGCATGAAATGTCTCCGCCATCGACGCAGCGCGGAACAGCTTGGCTACCTGAGGCTGTCCCTCCTGCTCTGCCTTACGCGCAAACGCCAGATACGTTGTGCTCGCCTTGCTCTCTCCCGCGAACGCCTCCTTGAGATTGTCCGATGTCTTCGCCATCTATCCACCTCCCTTTATTTTTATATTGGCATTTAGCGCAATTCTACGAGTTACCGCCGCTACTGTAAGTGACTTTTGTCTCATCCTCTTCCCACACAACCACCTCGCTCGACCATGCCTGGCTTATCGCTGCCTCCAGCGTTGCCTGCTTGGGCTCGCGCACGTTCAGTGTAGTATCGAGGACGCGGTCGTCGAATTGACGGAGAAACTCGCACTGCTTGCGGAAGGAGAGCAGGGTATGGCGTTCGCCGCCGTAGATTACGTAGTCCACTTGCTGGAGGTGAGGCTCCAAATGTTCCCGCACATGCCCGCAAACCCTGGTAAAAAAGTACTCCATCTGCTTCTCGCGGTGCCGCTCGAAGCGGTGGGCCGAGGAGCCACCCTGTCTGTGTCGAGAGTGCACTAGCCCTGTACCTATCTTGCTGGAAACAAGCCTTTCTCCTTGAAACACGCCTATGGCGTAAGCGCCCAATCGCAGCAATATCAGCGCAACCGTTAGCTCCTGTTGCAGTAGAGCACGCAGCGGCTCCACATCGTAGCCGCTGGAGAACAGCCTTTCTTTGATGGGAAACGGCGGCAGCACCAGATATTTTCCTTGCTCACCCCAGAAAATGACAGCGCCCGTCTTAGAACGGGCGACCGCCTTATCAATATCGGGCATAGCTTCTTCTATACCTGGCCCTAACGGAGACTCGAGTGCTTTCTCGACCTCAGGCAGAGGCAAATCGCATGGTACATATAGAGAGGTCGCTCGACCCTCCGCAGCCTCTAGCTCATCGAGCAGTCTGAGCATCCTTTGTCTGGTAAAACGATGGCGGGTTGTTGTTAACATAAATGCATTCCAATTCTACTATAGGGATGAGGTGACCTCGCCATGTGGCGACCCGCAGGTTACCGCTACGTTATTGGGATTCTCCTTATCCAGATCCCATTTCAGAGGATTATTCGCAATGTATTCCCTGATTTCGTTCAGGTCATCTTCATTCCGAATCACGTGCTCATAATAATTCCGTTGCCATACAGGTTTATATGGAGTGCCACGCAATTCATTAATTCTTTTGGTTACAGCAGACTTGAAACCTGCTAACATTGCTCCTACTGATTTTGGGATTGGTCCTTTTGGTAGGGGCGACCGGCCGGTCGCCCCTACGTTTGATTCAACGATGACAACTATGCCATGCATGTGGTTAGGCATGATAATGAATTCATCCAATTCCACACTCGGTCGAATATCGGTTGTCCTTAACCATTCCTCTTGTGCCACTTTTCCATACTTATTCAACACCATCTCCCCATCGACGATGTCGCCAAATGCGCATTCCTTTTTGCACGTGCATATCGTTACGAAATACGCTCCGGCTTGTGAATAATCGTACTCCTTCAATCGAATAGAACGGCGCTGGTGCTCATCTTGATTCTGTATCATGGTTTTGTCTCGGTATAGGCGCAAATCCTTCAGCTTTTACGTCTGAAAAATTCAATACGCTCGATAAGGCTTCGTGTTTATCGTTACCCCACTTTGTACAAAGCGATTTCAAAGATATGTGGTCTATACCCTATGATGTTGCTATCTTCGTCGAAGATCGGATACTCCCGACGAAGGGATCTTGTGGCGATGTGGTGTAATCCAAGCAATCTCATACTTTTCTGCAATCTTTTTGATTTGCCTTCCAAGGAGAATTGCTTTCTATTTGCACGATGATGGTCGTACAAAACGAGGTACTTGCCACCTATTATAGTTGTATTGTCGCTTTCAAGACGTTTCAATTTTTTGTAGTCTGTCTGCACTTTCTTTGGTTTGTATCTGCCAAACTCGAAATAGTCCCATGGGCCTTTGGATTCCGTACTTTTGGCTTTTGTTATACAAATATCAGCGTGAAGGTTCTGGCAGTGTTTGTTCTCGGTATAACTATCTTCCCAGTTTATTGAGAATGTTTTGAAAAAGCGGTTCCCTAATAGTCGCTTATATACTACGTAGACAAAAGCATTCTCGCGTAGATCAAAGATGCCACCATCGACAGAATGGTAAGTATGCTTATGTTTTCTTCTTAGTGTATCCAAGGTCTTGTGTTCTTCCTTTAGGGCTTGAAGAATAACATTCATGAACATTTCTAACTCTCTCTTATTCATGGTGTTGCTTCCTCCAACTATAGAGATGCCTTACTCTCAAACATAGGGGATGTCATATATTTTGACCCTGCTTATAACTCCACCACCGTAACCCCATCCCCACCCTCCCCCTTACCCCCGGGGCGGAACGACTTGACCAGCGGGTGGGAGGCCAGAATATCCCGTACAATCTGGCGCACTACGCCGGTGCCGAAGCCATGTATGATGCGCACCTGGCTGAAATTGGCCACTGAAACATCGTTGAGATAGCCGTCCAGCTCGGGGCCTACCTCTTCGGCGCGCTTCCCTCGCAGGTCAAGCTCGTATGACCTTGGCTTTGGGCTCAAGTCTTTTTTCACTGCTTGTGCCAATGGCAGTTCCTTCCCCGAAGGCGGCATCACCTTCTCCACATTATCCATATTCAACCTGAGTCTGGTCTGTCCCACTTGCACCTCGAACTGTCCCTCGCTATCAGGTAATGAAAGTACATTTCCCCACAGCTCCATATCTCTCAGCCACACCCTGTCTCCTACGGCTATCTTGCCTGCCTCTACTGTCTCCTCCGTCTCGTCGCTGCGTACTGGTTCGACCTTCCATTTTTCGCTTTTAAGTTGCTCGCGCACTGATGCCAGCGCCTTCTTGGCCTCTTCGATGCTTTCCTGTGACTTCGTCTTCTTCAGTTCCGATGCTGTGTCGCGAATCTGTCTCTGTAAATCATCCGCTTGCTCGGCAAGCCTTTCCTTAGCTTCGCGAAGCATTCCCTGCTCGCGCTGCTTCGATTCTTTAAGCTCGTGTTCCAGTCGCCCTCTCAGTTTTTCCGCTTCGTTTGTCTCCTTCTCTAAGGCACTGCGCAAAGATTCCATCCTCTGCTTTTCGCCCATCATGTCCCTGAGCAGCGTCTCTATCCCCTGCGTGTCCTGGGACAGCATATCCCTGGCTTTGGAAATTATCTCCGGAGGCAAGCCCAACTGCGAGGCTATGGCGAGGGCATTGCTGCCGCCGGGTATGCCCATGGTGAGATGGTATGTCGGCGCCAGCGTGACCGGGTCGAAGTCCAGCGAGGCATTTCTTAGTCCTGGAGTCGTATGCGCGAAAATCTTGAGGTCGCTGTAGTGTGTAGTGGCTACGGCCATGGTCTTTCTCGAAAGAAAATGCAGCAAAATAGCTCGTGCCAGGGCAGCCCCTTCGTTGGGGTCGGTGCTGGTGCCCAGCTCATCGAGGAGCACCAAACTCTTCTCCGTGGATGCCCCGATGATGCGCACGATGTTGCCCATATGCGAGCTGAAGGTGGAAAGGGTCTGCTCGATGCTCTGTTCGTCGCCGATGTCGGAGAATACGCCATCGAAGACGGGTATGCTGCTCTCCTCTGACGCAGGTATGGGCATACCTGCTTGAGCCATCAGGGTTAGCAGCCCTATTGTTTTGAGGGCTACGGTCTTGCCGCCGGTATTCGGCCCGGTAATGACCAGGATAGAGTAGTCCTGCCCTATCTCCACAGACAGGGGAACTGCTTTCCCCTTAAGCAGGGGATGCCTGGCGTTGACCAGCCTGAGCATTCCGTCCGTGGCAATCACGGGCTCAGCGGCCTTCACTCTCCCCGCATACCGAGCCTTCGCCAGTATCAAATCAATCTCGGCGAGAAGCTCCACATCCTGCGATATCTCTGCCTCATGTGCTCCTACCTCTGTGCTGAGCTCCAGTAAAATTCTCTCCACCTCGCGCGTCTCTTCGATGGTAAGCTCCCTCAGTTCGTTACCTATCTCCACAGTTGTCCAGGGCTCGACGAATACTGTAGCGCCGGTATTGGAGATGTCATGGACTATGCCCCTGATCTCCTTGCGTGATTCCGATTTTACCGGGATAACGTATCGGCCTTCCCTTTCCGCAATGAAGGCTTCCTGGATGAACCTGCGTCCCCGTGGCGATCTCATTATCGCTTCCAGGCGGTCAAGCAATTGCTGCCGTGTTGCCTTCAACCCTCGGCGAAGCTCTCCGAGCTTCGCCGAGGCGGAGTCCATTATCTCCCCAGTAGGAGTGATGCACCTTCCGATTTCACTCTCAAGAGCGGGTAGTTCCACAATATGGTCTGCGATATCCCACAGCGATGGGGACTCCTTGGAAACCTTCTTGAGGCTATTGCGCACATAGCGCGCTGCCGCCAGCGTCGTTTGAATCTCCAGCAGGAGCCGAGGTTCGAGCACCTTGCTCCTGGCCGCCAGTTGCACAGACTCCCGAACATCGAACGCTCCTCTGACGGAGAAATCAGGCTCCAGTGTAAGCAGATGTCGCGCTTCGGCGGATTGACTCAATAACTGGGAGATTGTGGCGGGATTTGATGATGGCTGCAGGTTCAAAGCCAGTTGCCGGCTTGCCGAGAAAGATGTGTGATTGGCGAGAATCTCCTTGATTTTGGGGAACTCCAGCATCTCCAGGCTTTTATCGTCCACGGCAGCCACCTTCACATTTAGGATTCATCGAAAGTATATCACATCGTGAGGGCAAGGGCACAGCACGCTGCCCTTCTGCACTCCTTTCCTTCTACGCAGAAAGGCCTATAATATTATTAGATGCGGATACTCGTTCTTACTCAGGGGCCATACGGCGAGAGAATAGCGCGCAACCTGCGCGAGAATGCGCCGTCCGATTGGATAGTCAAGGAACTTGCCCTTCCTAAGAGATTGCCTGCACTCATCGAAGAACCTGAGGAATTTATGCCCGCAAACGTGCCCCGGGTCGACCTTCTGCTGGCTGCCGGCGAATCTCCTGGGGCTGCCCAGCTTATCTCCGAATTCGTGAAACGCTCCGGGGCACGCTCGGTCATTGCCCCCGTAGACAACAGCGCCTGGCTGCCTCCGGGCCTGGCCAATCAGCTCAAGACCGAACTGGCAGGAATGGGCGTTGTCGCAGTTTTCCCCAAGCCTTTTTGCAGTCTTATCGAGAATAGCTACGGCTTTCGCCGCAGCGCCCAGCCTTATCAGGATGAACTCATCGCCACCTTCGCCAGGTACTTCGGCAGGCCTAAGCTGAGAATCAAGGTTAACCCGGAAACCAGACTGATAGAGAGCGTCGAGGTACAGAGAAACTCGGCCTGCGGCGGGGCGGCCCATGCGGCTAAGGGGATGGTGGGCCTCCATGCGGATGAAGCAGACGTCAAAGCCGGCCTAATTCTGCACCATTATCCCTGTCTCTGCTCCATGAACCAGGAATGGCTCGACGACAGGCTCTATGATACCCTGATGCACGCCAGCGGCTACATAATGAACGAGGAGGTTGCCGAGCAGGTAAAGCCCTTCAAGACCCCTCCCCAGTATCTCACCCCCGGGGGCCACGTCGAAGAACAATAAATTGAGGCCAGCCGCGGCAACTTTGCCGCGGCTGGCCTCCTCAACCACCCAAACTCCACCCGCTCAAGCCCTTCTCGGCTTAAGCAAACTTGTTGTGCACAGCCTTCCTGTGCTGACCGGCTAGGACAAGCTCCGGTTTCTTCTCAGCCTTCGCAGGCTTCTCTTCCCTAACCTCGAGAATAGTCTTCAAATCACGGAGGTAGCCGCACTGGAGACACTCCTCGTACCAGCCGTTGAGGTCATAGTCAATGAAAACATCACCGCCGCATTTGGGACAACCCTTGAATCTCCACATCTCGGCATCACCTCCTCTTCTCTTCCTCCCGATCGTTTTATCCATGTGCTCCGCCTTCCCTTCTGCCCCCAGCTTCTTTCAATCCTTCATCGAACAACAGTCTACTACCGCTTCTTTCGATTGTATGTGACTTTTGTCTCACAGGTAAATGTGTGAAGTAGTGTCTGAAAAGCATAAAGTGAGATAATTAGGGGGAAGCTGCGAATGGCCTCCAGGTAGTGTGAGAGCCAGAGTATCTCGTGCCAAGCTGGGATGCCCGGGATGCTAACGTTCGCGAGATTGGGTAATTCAGCGTCGATTCAGACTGTAGCGGCAGTCTGAGAAAACAATCAATCCCCGAAACATGTGTCCACGCTCCGTGCTGCCTCTATCAAGGGATCGTCCAGGGGGACGGTTCTGGGCCCCTTGGCCACCTCTATCAGAGGGACTTTGACCAGTGATTCGCCTCTAACTCCTACCATATAGCCGAATTCTTTGTTCTCTATCATATCGACTGCCCTGGTGCCCAGCTTGGTAGCCAGCACTCTATCGAACGGTGTCGGGGTGCCTCCCCTTTGCAGATGTCCCATCACTACGGTACGTGTCTCGATTCCTGTCATTTTCTCAATCTGGGCCCCTAGGACGAAGCCGATGCCGCCGAGGCGGATCGGGTCTGAGCTTTCCTTGACAATCCTTTGTATTACTATGTTCCCGCCTTTCGGTTTCGCTCCTTCGGAGACTACTACGATGCTGAATCTCTTGCCTCTCCGATTTCTCTCTCTCACCTTCTCAGCGATAATCTCCATGTCGCAGGGGATCTCTGGGATGAGGATAATATCTCCTCCTCCTGCTATCCCCGAGTGTAGTGCGATCCAGCCCGCATGGTGCCCCATAAGCTCCACTATCATAACCCTGTGATGCGATTGCGCCGTCGTATGTATTCTGTCGATACCCTCCGTTGCTATGGACACAGCGGAATCGAAGCCGAATGTGATATCGGTGCCCCTCAGGTCATTATCTATTGTCTTGGGCAATCCGATAACCGGGACTCCGTCTCTGAACAGGTCATGTGCTATGCCTAATGTTCCGTCTCCTCCGATACACACCAGGCATTCGATATCCAGCTTCTTTATATTTGCAACGGTGGTTTTTGACACATCCTTGAACTGGATTTTATTGCCCTTTTTAATAGCATACCTGTACGGGTTAGCCGTCTTAGAAGTCCCCAGTATCGTGCCGCCCAGTGTCAGTATTCCGGAGACATCGTTATATTCCAATTTCCGGTAGCGATTATTTATCACTCCGTGATAGCCGTCTTCGATGCCGATAACTTCCATACCATATTGTAGAATTGCCTTCTTGGTGACTGCGCGTATCACGGCATTTATGCCCGGGCAATCCCCTCCTCCGGTAAGAATGCCGATCCTTTTGCCCTTTTTCATGGTTTCCTCCTCGCAATTACACGAAGCGTAGGCCTTGTCTGGTTCTTGACACCATCGAATCAGTAGTATATAAGGTTTTTCGGTAAACTGCATCACCATGGGGAGGTATCGGTCCTATGAATATGAAAATCGTGGAGAAATTCAGCCAGCTCTGGAGAAAGTATTTCAACGATGCTGAACTGCCTGTCATCTTCTACTATACCGATGAGGAAGGACATGCCGAACTGGCTAAACGCGGTTCGGTGCCCAGATGCCTCATCGGAGCGATTGCGAAGGTGAGAGAGGGTAATTCCTATTGCTTCGATGCGGAATCTATAGGCTGCTTCGGAGGCAGAAGGTATCTCGGCTTTGCGACTGAGATTATGAAAGATTTTGAGTATTTCCTCTCCTGCGGCATCCCTGGCAAGCTGCGGGGGGAACGCTACAAGAAATCGCCGGAGCTTGTTAAAAAAGCGATGAAACTCGCCCCCTCGTTTAAAGCCCCTGCCCGTTTCGTAGTGTTCAAAAGATGGGATATGCTTGAAAAGTCTGATAACCCCGAGGTCGCTATCTTTTTCGCTCAACCTGATATTCTCTCAGGGCTTTTCACCCTGTCTAATTTCGACGAAGCTGAGCCGGATGGTGTATTTGCCCCCTTTGGCTCTGGCTGCTCCTCGATCATCCTGTACCCCTATCTGGAGAGGAATTCGAGCCGTCCCAGGGCAGTTATCGGAATGTTCGACCCCTCGGCACGCCCTTTTGTCCCTGCGAATACGCTCACATTTTCAGCGCCCATGAACAAGTTTAACAGGATGATTGAGAACATGGAGGAGAGTTTTCTTATCACGGATACCTGGAAGGCGATACAGAAAAGGATAAAGGCAGAGGGGAAAAGAAGCTAGCATCAATCAATCCGGGGGTCTTTAAGTAGATGAAACGTTACAGATGGCAGATTCTCTTAGGAGTTGCCTTAATTCTGTTATCGGCAATTCTTTATTCCATTCACTACGCAATTTTCAAAGATGCTCACCATATCTATATCTATCTGTTGGGTGATATCGCCTTTATTCCTATCGAGGTCTTGCTGGTTACCCTGATTATAAATGGGCTGCTAAATCAAAGAGAGAAGCGGAATCGGCTCGAGAAGATGAATATGGTTATAGGAAGTTTCTTCAGTGAAGTGGGGACACTGCTGTTGACCTATTTCTCTGACTTCGACCCTGAGCTAGCCGCTATCAGGAAGCATCTTATTGTTACCAACAATTGGTCTGATGAGGAATTCGTGGCTGTCAGTAAACGCCTCAGGAATTATGACTATAAGGTTGAGATTCGCAAGATTGATTTGGAAGGCTTAAAGGGTTTCCTTTTAGGTAAAAGGGACTTTTTGCTTCGCCTGTTGGAAAACCCGGCTTTGCTAGAACACGAATCATTCACCGAGCTTCTGCGGTCGGTTTTTCACTTCAGCGAGGAATTGGAGAGAAGAGAAAAGGTGACAGGGCTGTCGGATTCTGACTATGGGCATCTGGCTGTTGATGTAAAAAGAGCGTATACCTTGCTGGTACAACAATGGTTGGATTACGTGAAATATCTGAAGGACAACTATGCGTATCTGTTCTCTCTGGCTATGAGGACTAACCCCTTCGACCAGACCGCCTCGCCGTTTGTAAGATGAATCGTTTTGCCTGACGAGAAGAAGCTGGGGGAAAGGTCTGTAGGCGAAAAAAAGGCGCAGGTTTTCTTGAGAAGAGTGCCTATGTGGTCTGTTCATTTTCTTGATGATGTTATAATGATTCTGGCTGGATAGTTTGAATATTATGGAGGGTTTAATTGAAGCTGGTAAATAATTTCTATGCGTACCTTTGGCCCGGCGTCACCATGCAGGAGATGATGAAATACGGGAATAACTGCAACTCTTATCTTGTGGCAAACGCTCTTCCTGGAAACAAACATATCCTGGTGGACCCCGGCCAGGTGGTTAATGAAACCAGGCAAAAATGTCTGGACAGACTGATCTCCGAGATGAAAAAAGATGGATTCAGGATTGAAGATGTTGGCTTGATAATCAATACTCACGCGCATCCTGACCATTACGGTGCGTCTGAGGAGATTAGGAAAATGAGCGGGGCGCAGGTCGCCATCGGCAAAGAGGAGAATGAATTCCTTCAGTTGGCTAGCGGCGAGATGTCCCAGGCTCTCAAGTCAATGGGCTTCGAAATGCCCGAGATCCACCCTGATTTATATCTCTCAGAGGGCGAGCTGCGTCTAGGCAAAGACCTGGTTGCTCAAATAATACTCATCCCCGGCCATTCTGATGGCCACATAGGTATCTATTGGCCCGAAGAGAAGATTTTTATGGGGGGTGACCTGGTATTCGACGGGAGCACCGGTCGGGTGGATATCCCTGGCGGCAGCGCCGAGGCGCTGAAAGCAAGCATCGAACGAATAGCCAAGCTGGACATCGAGTACTTGCTCACGGGCCACCAGTATGGCAGCCCGGGTATTATAAAAGGAAAGGAACAGATAAAACGCAACTTTGAAATCATCAGGAGAAGCATTTTCCCCTACTTATGAGTCTGTTGGATATTTCAACACTTGGAAATGTAAGTGGGCGAGTTGATATGTCTGGCGATGATAAAGAATTAAAGAGTGCATTCGATATAGCGATGGAGAGAGCCCAGAAGCTGGGAGGCCTGTCGTCTGAAGAGAAGAAGAGGCTGAAGGAGGGGGAGCTTGCAGAGGTTGGAGACGCTCTGGGCAAACGTTATCTGAGTGGATTACCTATCCGTGATGTTGAGTTGGAGCTGGGAAAATACAAAGAGGACCGCCAAATCCTTATCTCATACCTGATCTCATACCTGCTATCGTCCCTTGTGGATAAAATCAGCCTCGCGAACCCCGATGATGTTGAGAAGATACTCGAAGCCATAAGGCATTTCTCTAAAAGGCCCAAGGTTATCGAGGGTATTAGAGACATCATAAATGAATACCAGATAGCACTGGAACAGGCCCGGCAGGAAATTCAGGGCGAGCTGGGGACAGCTAAAAGGAAGGAATTGGCAAAGAAAGGCATCTCCGGCTCTGCTGTTGAGCCTGCAGTCGAGGCCAGCCCCGAGTGGCTTGAGACCTCGCAGCATCTGCTATCAGAATATCAGAAGCGCCTGGAGGGGACAAAATCCTCTCTTCAGGCGCTTTGACTGCGAAAACTCCAAGACACCCTACAATAAACCTATTCAGTGTACAGCTAAACTGGGTATGCCGGTGTGTCTACCCTTTGCCGATTCTGAATACCTTGGTGCCGCACTTCGGGCACACGCCCTGTGTTGCGGGCTTCCCGTTCTTCATTTTGATCGACTTCGGGTTCCTGATCTCCACCTTGGTGCGGCACTTCATACAGTAAGCTTGCATGTGACGCTCCTTTCCCTCGTTCTTGCGAACGAGACTAGCACACAATTGCTCACGTGTCAATAGGTTTGGCGATGATTTCAGAAAAATCCTTTGACAAAGAACTAACTATGGTGCTAGTATGTCCCAAGTTCGAGGAGAGTAAGGACATCGTGGGCCAGATACCGACATTCGACGAAGAAGAGAAGTTGATAGCACGTGGCTATCGGCTTATTGCCGGCGTAGACGAAGTCGGCCGAGGCCCGCTTGCGGGCCCGGTAGTGGCCGCAGCGGTTATTCTACCTTGGGGAGAACAACCTTCATGGTTGAGCCGGGTTCGAGACAGCAAGCAGCTTACGCCGTCGCAGCGGGAGTCTATTTTCGACCGAATAACAGAGAGCGGGGTAGCTTACGGATTGGGTGTGGTTTCCCACGAGGTCATTGACAAACGAGGCATAGCCCCCGCAACCAGGCTGGCGATGCGCTACGCCATCGAGCAGCTCTCGGCATGTCCTGATTACCTTCTCATAGACTTCATGAGATTGCCTGCTGTCTGTATCCCGCAAAAGAGCGTGGTCGATGGAGATAGCCTGTGTCTTTCCATAGCTGCGGCGTCCATCGTCGCCAAGGTCAGCCGAGACCTCCTTATGGTGGAGCTGGATGGCCAGTACCCTGGCTATGGCCTGGCTCAACACAAAGGCTACGGCACCCCTGAACACCTGGAAGCTCTACAACGGCTGGGACCTTGCCCCATCCATCGCAAGACCTTCATGCCAGTGAAGGAACGCCTCCTCTAAAAAAATTCTGTTTAGCTTTGCAGCTTCGCCATAACTTCCTGCGTCCGGCGCAGCCAGTAGTCCATTCCCATCTTGCTGAAGGCGCTTTCAGCCTTCTTCAGGGTTTCTAATGCCTTTTCTCTCTGACCCATATCTGCGTAGAGCTCCCCCAGGTATAGATATCCTCTAGAGGAAATAGCAACGATTTCCCGATCTTCGAGAATCTTGATACCTTCCACAATATATTTCTCTGCCTTATCGCTCTGCGATATATCTTCCTTTCCCAGGACCCTTCCCAGCAGTATCATGGAAAGTCCTTCATTAAGCTTTTCACCGTTCTTCTGAGTCAGGTTCAATGCCCGCTCCATACAGCTTCGAGCGTTGTTAGGATCTCCTGAATCAAGGTAAACCTCACCAAGTGCAATATATGCATGATTCAACCATATACTTATGCCTGCTTCTGTATCAATCTCAATGGCGCGCTCTGCCTGTTTTCGAGCATTCTCCAGGTCCCCACGAAGATAATTTCCCAACGCCATTTCGCTATAAAACGTGCCCAACCAGTATGTCGCTAGCGCTTCCTGCGCTAATCTAGCGGAATTTTGAGAATGCTTGACGGCGTTTTCACCATCGCCCTTATTTATGAAAAGGGAACCGAGGCAATTCTCGCTCCAGGCTACGCCATAGATGTTGCCGCTCTCCTCTGCGAGGCGGAGCCCTTTCTCACACATATCCTGCCCAGTCTTAAAATCCCCCAGGTATCCCCTGGCGTCCCCATTCATTGAGAGAAGCCCAGCGTAGACATTTATCGGCTCCCCAAAAGACTCGGCCTGGGTGCCGGTTCTTTCTATCAAAGCGATGGCCCTTTGACTCAGTTCAGCTATTTTCAGGTAATCTCCGGATTCACAATAAATGCCGCAGAGGTAATACGCAATCGGAGCTACCAGAGCAACACCCCCTATCTTCTCTGCCTGCTCCAGAGCCCTTTCGCCAAACCCGATAGCCCTGGTCTGATCCCCTCGTGTCGCATAGCTAAGGCCCATGTAGCTGTAGAACTTGGCCACACTGCCTTCATCCCCCAGGTCTCTGGCAAGCTTCACCCCCTCCTCAAGCATCTCGAAGGGATCTTCCGGGTAGCCCAGGGCTTGCATCGCTAACGCCAGCAAAAGACGGATTTCGATCCCTTTTCTTTTGTTCTCCTCAGTCTGGGGCGCTCTATGGAGCACCTGAATGGCTTCCCTGCCAAAACGGTAGCCTTCCCAGAGCGAATAGCTAAAGCCCGCCTTTATGGCCGCCAACATCAGGTATTCATATGCCTTCTCGATGTTGTCGCTCCTGGAATAGTGATGTGCCAGCACCTCGTAGAACTCCTCCAGCCTGTCACTGTACAGCTCCTCTATCGCTTTCCCTATCCTCTCGTGGATTTCCTTCCTCCGCTTGACAAGCAGGCTATTGTAAGCTACCTCCTGGGTCAGGGCATGCTTGAAG
>Ga0315268_10003349_pt1 | contig 17695 bp, 16 predicted proteins | sample C1_top_MG_FD_204535 | JGI IMG/M metagenome (GOLD analysis project Ga0315268, IMG submission 204535) | Sediment microbial communities from Yellowstone Lake, YNP, Wyoming, USA - C1_top | ecosystem: Environmental > Aquatic > Freshwater > Lake > Sediment | place: USA: Wyoming | collected 2017-08-01
GAGCAGTTGGGGGCGATAGGGGGAAGGGGAGCGGTAGAGCCACCAGCTAAGGAAGTGCATGGCAACGAGACGGTGGCTTATGGGCCAGACCCGACACGCCAGTATCAGATGCAGAACCGCATCGTTGAACTTGATAGCCTCGTGCCGTCGCATACCGACGCCTTCGCGCCAAACCCAGCCTATCCGCCAGAACTACAGCCGAGGATGAGAGAGCGCGGCCCTGCTCGCCAGGACGTGCTCAACATTGCTCGAAAGCTAACACCCGAGGCTCTTATCGGCGATACTCACACCATCGATCGGGGGTCGCCTATCGTTGGCCCCGACTTGGCGGTGGAGTCGGGCAACGGTCGGGTGATGGCGCTGCGGTTGGCACAGCAATCTTATCCCGAACGATGGCAAGCCTACCAGCAGGCGCTTAGGGAAGCCTTGCCACAGTTTGGTATCAGCGATCAGCAGTTGGCAGGGATGAAGAATCCCGTCCTGGTGCGTTCTCGCATAAGCAATGTAGACAGGGTGCGATTCACCAATGAGGCCAATCAACCAGCGGTGGCGGCGATGAGTCCACTGGAGAATGCTGTTCAGGATGCAAGGCGTATCAAGTTAGAAGACTTGTATGTTCCTGAAGAAACGGGAAATATCGATGCCACGCTTCGGTTAGCAAGCAATAGGCCATTTATCACTGCTTTTTTGGAAACACTGCCGACAAATGAGCGCAATGCACTTGTAGATTCAGAGGGCGAGCTAAATCTGCTAGGGATGCAACGGGTCAAGGCGGCCATGTTTGCCCGGACATATCCTGGCGAAGCTGGCCGCCACTTGACGCAGATGTTCTTCGAGAGCCGAGAGCCGCTAATCAAAAATGCTGAAGACGGAATGATGGCGAGTCTGCCGAAGATGGCGCGGGCTGAAGACCTTGTGCGTTCTGGCCAACGTGCTGCCGATTTGAGTATTGCGGATGATCTAGCGGCATCCCTGCGAATGCTGGCGCTACTAAAGCAGCGGAAGTTGACGGTTGACCAGTATCTTGCTCAGGGGCAAATGCTGGGGCGAGAATTGACACCGTTCCAAGAGCGTCTTCTGAGGCATCTCGACAGCATAGTGCGTTCGCCAAAGGCTATTCGACAATTTTTAGGCGATTATGCCGATGCTGTGATTGCTAGTCCTCATCCACAACAGGGTGCAATGTTTGGTGGGGCGCGCCCCACGAAGGAGGGATTGTTTGATGCTACAACCAGACGAGAACAAGGACTCTTCGGCTACATCCAGCCCGAAGAAGCAGCCGTACAAGAGGCTGCTCCCCCCATATCCGCCGCTGAAGGCGGATTGGTGGAGACGCCATCTCGATTACCCGAAGCCGAAGTAGCGCCGTCTGCCGAAGCCGAAGCCGCAGGTGCTAAGAAGCCTCTTACCAAACAAGAAATCGTGGATAGATTTCAGGAACTGGTAAACACGGTTCCACCAATATCGCCACCTGATCCTGCCGATTTTGCATTTACCCCTAATCCAAAGCTTTGGAGAACTATTGATACCGAGGCATGGAAACAACTTCAGCGCATGCAACGGCAAACATTAGGCGAACTCGTAAGCGATGATTATCTGCGTCGGTCGTTTCACCTTGAGACTGAGCCTGCTATTGCCAATACCGAGGTGGTTATCGATCCCAATTTCCCCAGGGGGGCAAAAGGGTCATTCCGATTTATAGCGGATGAACGTGAAGCAGCACAACGAAGGGCAGCAGGGCAGCCTATGGGAAGAATCACTCTTGCTCCAGATGCTTTACCTGAGCATCTGTTCCATGAAGCGGCTCATGCTGCACGGGCTGTCTTTGGTCGTCCCTTCGATGCCAGTGTGGAATGGGGCAAGCAACCCCAGGAAGTAAGTGCAAGAGGTTTAGCGCCGTTTTTGGAACAATATCAACCTGAAGCGCCAGCCGCCGCGCCTGCCGAGCGTTCGTATGCGGAAAGACAGCGTGAGAGTTTACGGGGGCCAACTCCAGAGCCGTCTCCCGCCGCCATGCCGCCGTCTGGTGGCGTTGCCGCAGCCGCCTATGACGCCCGTCGTCGGGCAGCGCGAGAAGCGAGGCCGCCGACAGCAGCAGGTGCGGCACCGAGCGGAGAGCCGCCAGTAGAGCCGCCGACAGCAGTAGGCGCGGCACCGAGCGGAGAGCCGCCAGTAGTGCCGCCGACAGCAGCAGCGGCACCGAGCGGGACGCCGCCAGAGCCAGCCGAGCCGATGCAGCCAGTAGGCGCGGCGCGGGATCGCATCATCGCCCAGCAGCAGGAGATTGCGCGACAAGACCGGCCAGGTTTCTTGACCAACCTGCTCGACCGCATCCCCGGCATCCGGCGAGTGCTAGAGGCCGACCGGCCTGCCCTCAAGATGAAGGGCGACGACGAAAAGGTGCTGGTAGCGATGGGAGCAGAGCGGGCCGCTCGCGCCGCCGTAGCGACTCAGGCATTCGGCTCCCGCCAGCAGGTGCTCGACCAACTCAAAGCGGCCTTCGGAAAGGATGTGCTTCGGGGCAAGGCTAAACTGACATCATATGACCTGACGCCGGAGCAACGCGCCGCTCTCGATGGCATGGTCGCGCACAACGACGCGATACTGGCGACGGCGACCCAGGGTTACGGCGCCGACATCGGGCGTTACACGATACCGCCGTCTGCGCCAGACCCGAATAGCCCCATCTACGGCACCCTGCTCGACGTGGCCCAGCGCAACGGCTACTTCCTGCCCAACTCGGACGTGTCTGAGGACGTGGTGGCGATGCTTGGCAGCGAGCAACGGACAGTGGCGACCGGGCGCGGCAAGGCGCGGGTGTGGCCGACAGCGGCCGATCGCATGGCCTCGGACAAGACGTTCAAGCCCGAACTGGACGTACAGCGGCTAATCGAGGGTATGGACTCGTTCAAGGCTTCGGCGGCGGGGGGCATGACATACCGCAAAGTCATCGGCGGCATGAACCGGCTCGAAGTCATGCAAGAGACACATCCGGCACTGGCCGAGAAGATGCTGGCGCTACGGCGGCGCGTCGGCAACTTGCAGGGCATGGTGCGCGACCTGAATGCCGAGGCCGGTGACGCGATTGCCGACTTCATGGCGTCGCCGGTCGAAGACGCCGACCTGACGGCGTTGCAGGCCGCGCTCGATCCGGCAGTCGTGCCGGGGCGCTACGTGGCGAAGGCCAGCCCGTTCGTCGGCATGAAGACGGCCCAACTCAGGGCCGAGATTGCCAAGACGAAGGCCGACATAGCCGCCCTCAAACCGGCGTGGCAGTCCGCCAACCTCAAACCCTATGTCTTCGTGCAGAACGGTTTGTATCGCTACTTCCCCGGCGAACAGGCGAAGTTGATTCAGGACTCGCTCAAGACGACCAACAACCCGCTCCTCAACTTCCTAGAGAACTGGCGTGGGCAGGCTTTCAGCGGCGACACCTCGCCCCTGTCGATACAGGACTTCATCGGTATCCTCGCCGACCCGCCGGGTAGTATGCGGGCGTTCGCTGGCGCTATCAAGAAGTCGGCGCAGACCGGCAACTGGGGGAGAGTCTTCAGCGCAAGTGCCTTGGCCGAAGACGTGCGGAACGACCCCGACTGGGCGCGGTTCGCATCGCTGACAGGGCGTGGTGTGCATGGGACGCCAGAGGAATACCAGGCGGGCTACTTCGGCAGGATACCCGGCTTCAATGCGGCAAACGAGGCGCTCTACACGACGGTAACGCGGGCCCAATTCGATGCCTGGAAGCGGGCCACTCGTTCCCTGGTCTCGGAAGGGTTTTCGCAGACTGAGGCCGAGGTCGCGGCTGCGGCAATCGAGGCCGAGGTATTCCCGTTGGTCAATCCGGCTCGGCTCGGACAATCGCAGGCTAGGGCCGCTGTCCTTCGGGCGATTCCTACGTCCTACTCGTTCATCCGGCAACCGGCAGTGCTGATGTATGACGCGGCGCGGGCCTATGGCAAATTGGCGGCACGACAAACGCTGACGCCGCGAGAGCGATTGTCGGCCAAGATAATGACCACGATGGCCGTATCCGCCTTGATTCTTTCGGCCACCAGCGCCGCCATCAACGCGGCGATCCGCAATGAGGACGTACTGGAGGCCATCAAGGATGCCGTGAACCCCGATCCGAACAATGGCAAGTTCCTGTCGATCATCATCGGAGACATGCGCATACCGCTTGGCGCCCCCTATCGGGCACTGTTCCGGGCCATCTATCCGCAGGAAGTGAAGGGCGTTCCATTTCCTGTGCCTTTCGCGGGCTTGGGGACATATCTCGGTAATCGCATCGGGCCGGCGATTCGGACACAGATCGACCTCATCCGTAACACGGACTACTACGGCAACACCATCCGCAAGGGTAGTCCCGTCGAGCAGTTGCTTCGTGGGTTGGCCTATGAGATCGAGGGTGCGGCGCCGCTGTCGATAGGCGCGGCCATCGAGGGTGTGCGCACCGGCGCGAAGCCGGAGGAGACAATGCGGCAGGTGATCGGCCAGTTCGCAGGGCAGAACGTCATGCAGGCGCAGACGCCCTACTCGGTGCGCTCCGAGGCGCAGGACAAGGCGGCGCAGGCAAACTTCGGCGTGTCTTGGGACGACCTTGCGGAATCGGAGCAATACACGCTGCGAAAGGCCAACCCTGCGATAGCCGAGGCCGAAGCGAAGATAGCGACGGAGAGGGCCGAACAGGGCGCACGAGGCTACCAGACGCCGCAGGAGCAGGTGGATGCGGCCAACAACGTGCTGTCGAAGCTGGACAAAGAGAAGCGGGCGACGATGGCGCAACTCGGCGTTACGATGGGGGCTATCCCTCGGACGCTGTCGGTGAATGGCGAATCCTGGTGGCTGAATGATTACCGCTACGAGCGGTATCAGAAGCGCATAGCCTACGAGATAGGCGTCGGGGCAGCCGAGATAAAGCCTGCTCAATGGGCGAAAGAGACGGATTCTGGCAAGGCGAAATGGCTCGAAGACATCTTGTCGAAGGCGCGAAGTAGGGCTCGTGAGTTCATCATCGACGAAGCAGAATCCGCCGCCGACAAGCGCAACAAGCAACGGGCCGCGCCAACCGCGCCACAGCAACCGCCTTGGGCGGGCGTATTGCAGGAAGTGGGACGGTAGGGTGATGGGCCAGCCTGACACCCTGCGCGAGTTCCTGATGGTGCTGCGGCAGGCGCTCTTGATGGTGGTCTGTTGGATCGAAAAGAGGTACGGGTTGACAAGGAACACAGACTAGTCTAACCTAGAATAGACAACCGAATACGCCAATACTCAAGTAGGAGTCTCGGCCCCGTTCCCGGCAGTGCGAAAGCCCCGCTGGAGACGGGGCCTTTTGCGTTTAGGAGGTTTCACAAACATGGTGCAACCAGGTCAAGCCGCAACCGAGGTGCTTCAACCCGACTCGGCCCCCGAAGCGGGCCAAGCCGAAGCGGTCATTGAGGCGCAGCCGCCGGTCATTGACGAAGCAAAGATAAGGGCGCAGGAACGGGCCGACATCGAGGTCAAGCGAATCAAGCCCCTCGAACAAGCCGTATCTCGCGCCGATGTGCGGGCGCGGCAGGCAGAGGCACAAGCAGCAGAGGATAGGGAATACGCGGAGCGGATAGAGGCGCTGATCAAGACAGAGTTGGGCGACACAGTGGACAAGGACATGCAGTTGGCTCGGTTTCAGAGCCGCGAGGCAGCGCATCAGGCCCCCACTCCAACGCCAACGGTCAGCCAGAGCGACCTCGACGCACGGTTCGCGGCCATTGAAGCCACGGGCAAGGAACTGGGCATAGACGTGCGGGCGGACATGACTAGTCCGACTCCAAAGCTGGACTGGACCGGATTCCGGCACGTCAACGCCCAGAATCCGAACCTCGACCTCGTAGACTTGGCTCTGCGGGTAACTCAAGCCTCGGTGGAGCGAGCCGCCCACGAAAAGCGGTTGGCCGACATCAAGGCAGAGGCGGAAGCCGAACGCGCAGCCGACAAGGAAGAGCTACGCAAACTCCAGCGCGTGAGTACGGGAGCGCAGCGTGGCGCCGGTGCCACGGACGACTTTAGGAAACTCTCCCCCCTGGCAAAGATTGTCGTGGGGCTGAGGGAGCAAGAACAAACACGGGGGTAAACTAAAATGACCATGTCTTATGCGTTGGCAGATATTGATTATCTGTCCAGCGATAAGTTGCTTGCTGGGATTGTGGACAACATCCTCACCGATTCGGAACTTCTCCAGTCGTTGAAGTTCAAGCCACTGACCAACAAGGCACTCGACTACAACCGAGAACTGACGAATCCCACCGCTACCATGCACGCTCGCGGCGACGACTGGGAGTCGAGCAGCCTCACCTTCACGCCGGTATCGGTCAGCCTCAAGATACTTGGAGCGCAGGTTGACATCCTCAATTCCGACATCCGCACGCGCTCCGATACGAATGACCCGGTAGCCATCGCCCTCGCCAAAGCCAGCAAGTCGATGCAGCGCAAGTTCGAGCAAATGGCTATCTACGGCAATGCGACGACCTACCCGACCGACTTCAACGGTCTTCACGCGCTGGTCTCCACAAGCGATCCCGACATGGATCTGTTCGTGGGGGCTACCGCATCGACAAGGGGCACCCTGACGCTGCGGGCAATGTATGAGTTCGTGGACATGGTGCTTCCCGGCAAGCCGGATGCGATCATTATGAACCGCGCGGGTCGGCGGCTACTGTCGGTGTGGACACAGGGAGCCACGAGCAACCTCTACAAGGACACCATCAATGCCCTGGGTCGCCCCGTTCGGACGTGGGATGACATCCCCATCATCATCTGTGACCACATCACCAACACCGAAACCGTAGCTGGCAGCACCTTTGCCCAGGCAACGGGCTACACCGCCTGCACGAGCATGTTCGCCCTCAAGTTCGGCGAAGAGAACAACGGGATAGTCGGGCTTGACGCTAAGGGCGGCATGGAAGTGCAGAACGATGTCGGCGGCAAGGTGCTGGCTAACAAGGACGCCATCCGCAAGCGTCTGGTATGGGAGACGGCGCTGGCACTCTACGGCAACTACAGTCTCGCTCGTCTCTGCGGCATCGACACTTCGGCCGCGATGACGGCATAAGGGAGCATCGAAATGGCTTACGAACCAAAGGTAATAGCAGTTGGCCCCGTCTTCGAGGTGACGTTGTATACGGCAATCACCTGTCGGGCGGGCAACCTACTGGCGCACAACGGCACTGGCTGGGTGCTGGCAGACGCCAACACTCCGGCCACGCTATCGGCGAAGGCCATCGCCACCCACCATCAGCCGTCCGCAGCCGGCAAGGTCGCCGTCTGCCGCGAGGCATACATCCAGGATGACGATGCGCCCTACACGATGAACGCATTCCAATACCTGTCGGCGACGGCAGGCGCCATCACGGAGACGAAGCCGGCTGCGGACGGCGACCTATGGCAGGTCGTTGGCGTGGCGCTTTCGACCAGCCTGATTCACGTCAAGATCAACCCGCCTCACCTGGTCTACACGACCATCGGTGTGTGCGAACTGGACACGACCGCCGAGGCGGGCCTAGGCGTGGCCGACTCCGGATGGGCCGGGCCGTCGCCCGATGGCAACGGCGAAACGGCCAACTGCGCGCCCTTCCGAGTGCCGAAGAACTGCGTGGCCCTCGATTCGGCGCGCCTGTTCTTCGATTCGGTCAACGCCAGCGCCCTGACGCTGGCTGTCACCTCGGTATATGCCTACGCTGGCGCCTCTAACGTCCAGGGCACGGGCACCGCGACGGCAACCGACTGGGAGCAAGAGGACACCGACAACATCATCTACTCGGTGACGATCAAAGCGGGAACGGCGCTCGACGCAACGGCAGTGACGCCGGGGCGTCTCATCCAACTGCACCTCGTCGCCACCGGCATCACCGGCGATGCCGTATTCCTGGGAGGCGAAGCCGTCTTCCAGTGCGTAGACTAGCACTTAGTATCGCCCTGGCGGGCGGCGATTCACCAAGTAGCCCGCCAAGTAGAAGAAGAAGCAAGCGAGTAGGAGTAAACGACAATGGCAAACCCTGTTCTGGCCCAACTTGTTGACGCCGCTATAACCATTCAGGCGGCACAAGCAATCGCCATCGGCGACCTCATCGGGATCAACACTAGCGGCGAATGGGTGTTGGCAGACGCGAGTACGCCGAGCATGTTCGCTCAGTTCGTCGCCATCGAAGACGGCGTGCGGGCTGGGGCCATCTATGAGGTCAAGGTCTCGAAGCGGGCCTACTTCTCGGATGCCGATTTCCCCTACACGGCGGGAGGGCGGTATTACCTGTCGGAGACCGCTGGCGCGCACACGGCGACCCGGCCGACTACAGACGGCGCACTGATTCAGATCGTCGGTAGGGCCATCAGCACCAGCGTCATCTACATCGGCCTCGAAACGCCGAAACTGCAAACGGTGTTCGTGCCGCCGTCGGCCTACGATACGACCGGCGAACCCGGCCTCGGTATTACCGACGCTGGTTGGGCTGGCCCTTCGCCTGATGCAACGAATGGCGAAATCGTCCTGACTCAGCCGTTCCGTGTTCCTGGCAATGCCATCGGCTCGGCGCCGGTAAATGCCAAATTGGTCTTCAACTCGATTGGCGCTTCGGGAGCCACTATCGCCATCACCTCAGTTGGAGCCTACGACGGCGCATCCAACGTACAGGCTACCGACACCGCTAGCACAACGGACTGGGAACAGGCCGACACCGACAACATCCTGCTGACGGTGGTAGTGACTACGGTGATGGACGCGATGTGGGCGCCTGGGCGCAACATCCAGGTCAAGGTCACGGTTACTACCATCACTGGCGACGCCCTGTTCCTGGGCATGTGGCTGGAGTATGAAGTGGCCCCGTAGCCTTTAGTCCGCCCTGGGGAGGCGGCGGTAGAAGAAGTAGCCTCCCCCATATTGTAGTAGGAGCAGAAGCAATGGCTAAAGTAGCACGCAACACCTTCCACGATGCGGTTTCGCAGTCAGCGACCAGCTCGTCGTGGGAGGTTTCGTATTGCCCCACGGTCGCTATCGAGGCTGCGCCGGTGGGGTTCAGCGGCAGTATCACCATTCAGGGCAGCCTCGATAGCGACCACTGGCAGTCTGTCCCCTGGGTCAGACAAGACGTCGGCGGCGTCCTTCTGCCGTCGGTCTTGCCTATCTCACTAGTCCAGGAGAACACCCGAAGCTATTATCGTGTGCTGGGCCTGTGGGCCTGGGTGCGTGTGGTCGTAGAGCGGACAGCAGGCAGTGTTACCGTCATGGGGCTCGCCACCGATGCCTTCGTAGAGATGATTCACGACCTGGACGATAGTGGGCAGGTTCCGACTAAAGAAGTGCACCGCAACCTGGTCTTCTACGAGGCCACTGGCGCAACGGCCATCGCCGTCTCGGTGGCGCCATCCGGCAACTTCAAGGTAGTGGCGATGACTTGCCACCTGAGCGCCGCACCGAATGGGAGCAATGCCTTCACGTTGTCGCTGGATCGCATAGCGGGCAGTGCCTATGATTACCCCATCTACGCCGTCACGCCGCCGGCTACGGCAGCGGGGCAGGACATAGGCTGGGGCGCTTCCGACGACATAAGTATTGGGCGCTTCGGTGACGCCGTGCAGGTAGCATTTGCTAATGCTGGCGGGGCGACCTGGGGTCTATGTCTGGTGTGGGAGTTGCTCTAGTGAGAGTCGCTGCCTACTGTGGCGCTCGCTGGGCGTTGCAACTTGATAAGGCTCTGGGGATTGAGTCTATGCGTTGTCCACCATACAGCGCCGACCATTTGCCGGAGATGGCCGCCGACGTGCTGGTCTTGAAGTTGCACGGCATAGAGAACGCCAATGGATTATGGGGCGAGGATGAGGATGATGGGCCGCTTCTGGCGCTTGAAGCCAGACAAGTAGCGATGCTGGACTTACAAGCGACGGCTGTGTTTGCGCTGGTATGCGACTTCGCCGACACCGATATGGTGGAGGCGTTCAGGCAAGCGGGAACGGCGGCGCTTATCGGAAGTGATGAGCCGCAAGGTGGCGGTGGAAACACCCTGTCGGGGACAGACATTGTAGCCTCGCGCTTCTGTGAAGCGATGGGTGCGGGCAAGACTGTGGGCGAAGCTCTGTCCTATGCGAAGCAAGATTGGCGGCTCTGGCTAACGCTTAGTGGCTGGAGAACGCGGAGCCTCAAGGTGCTTTGGGGCCAAGACTGGAGGATACGGAATGTCTAATTGGATGAAACAGGGCATCACCTTCGCGGTGCTGGCCGTCTGCCTGTTTGTCGCCTTCATGTTTGGCAGGATGTGGGGTTCGGCTGACACGCTTGGTGGCTACATCGGGGGCAAGCCTGTCATCCCCGGCGCGACCTATGCGGGCGACATTGACATGGGCAACAACATCATCAGCAACATCGGCTCGGCCAGCACCGACTTCACGGCGGGCGGCCTGACCGCGCCGTATCTGACGGCGACAGTCGGAATGCGGGTCAATGGCACTAGCGATAGTGGCATCCTGGTAGTTAGCAATACCAGTTCATCGGGGCGTGGCGCTGACATCTTCCTGAGTAGCCGCCTTGACTGGATGCGCTTCTACTCCACCAACGTCTCAGCGTCGCTCTCGGCCCTCCTGGGCACCTTCTACAACCTCGACGGGGTCAACTTCTACGCCATCCCGACCGCCGATTTCATTGTGCGCAGTGGCGGGAACAACACCCTGGACGTGGGCAGCACCGGCATTACGGTCAACGGCACGCTGAACGCGACGGGCGACCTCGCAGCGGCAGGCGGACGCACGGCGGTCTATGGCTTCTACGGGGTGCCAGGCCAGGGTAATACAAACGTCCCATACCTACGCAACCGCTCCAACGCGGTAACGGTAACTATGCCGTCTGCGGGGTCAATTCTCTACAATACCGCAACTCTTAGATACCCAGTGGTAACAGGCACCGTTTGGGTTACTCCAACTATAAATACTGTGGCCTCTGGTCCTGCCCTCAGCATCACGGTAGGCCAAATTGCGGCTTATGCGACTGCGGCCAAGGACACCCGAACCTTTGCGGCTGGCGGAGCGATCGGTCTTCTACAAACCACCACTACTGACTTCTTTGCTGGCGACAGTGGCGACCTGACGGTTGATCTGACGGTGGAGTACTAGCGATGGGCCGCAAGAAGAAGCCGAAGTCCAACAAGAAGCGCGGCAAGGGCGTCGTCGAGGTGCCGGCGCACGGCAGGAAGAAGGGTGGGAAGTAGCGATGGCGAAGGCAGGCGGACACATCACGACAGTGCGGCGCAAGGCGCTGCCGAAGGCGGAGTTTGCGCTGCCGCCGACCCCTGACGAGAAGAAGGCGGGGATCGCGGGCAGTTACCCCATCGACACCCCGGCGAGAGCGCGCAACGCCCTGGCGAGGGTCGCGCAGAACGGAACGCCTGCGGAGATTGCGGCGGTGAAGCGCAAGGTGAAGGCCAAGTATCCGAGCATCGACGTCGGAGGCAAGTAGCGATGCCGCTAACCAAAAAGGGCGCTGAGATACTGGCCAAGATGAAGAAGGAATATGGTGCCAAGAAGGGCACCGCCGTCTTCTATGCCTCGGCCAATGCGGGCACCATCAAGGGCGTTCATCCGGCCAAGCCGAAGGCTAAGGCGAAGAGATGACGACCGCGCTCTCGGCCCTGCGGCCTATGGTGGCTCGTCGCATCCCATTCGAGGCGTTCTACAGCAGCACGACGACCTCGGCGGGGACGGTTGACTCGCTCGTTGACACCAGCCTCAAGAACTACCCTGACGGCTTCTGGGATGACGGGTTTGTGCGGCTCGACGGGGGCACCTACACTACCGTCGTCAAGCGCGTCAAGAGCCATGCACAGAGCACCGGCGTCATCGCTCCGCTCGCTAGTTGGGCAGGCGCGCCGGGCAGCGCCGTGGCCTACAGCCTCTACAACCCCTACTCTCCCGATCAGATAGACCAGGCCATCAAGGACGCCGTGCGCGAAGCCTACCCGTCGCTGTGCCGCCGGATCGAATACAAGGACTTCGTGCTCGGCAGCCGGTTGCTCAACGGCAGCTTCGAGGACTGGACGGCGAGCAACGCCGACAACTGGACGAAGGGCAGCAACGTCGAGGACACCCAAGAGACAACCATCGTCTGGCACGGGGCCTCGTCGTGCAAGCTGGTGGCGACCGGCGCGGCGACCTACTACCAGTCGATCAGCGCGACTATCGCCACCCTGCTCGAAGACTGCGGTGTTACCTTCTACGCCTGGGTATGGGCCGACACCGCCAGCATCATCCGGCTCTACATCACCGACGGTGATGGCACGACCTACGGCGACTACCACACCGGCAGCAGCAGATGGGAGTTGCTTTCTGTCACCCGCACCGTGAACAACACCATGACGCGAGTGGGCTTCCAGATGTCAGGCGCCGAGACCTGCTACGTAGACGACGCCCACACCGAGGGCGGGCCGTCGCTCTACGAGTATGGCCTGTCCTCGACCTTCGCCAACGAGCGAGTCGAGGTGGACATGCAGGATGATGCGACGCTGCCGGAAGGCCCTTACACGCCGATTCACCCGTCGCGCTACGACATTATCACGCTGACGGCGGGAACGAAGGTGCTGCGCTTCAAGGAGTTGCGCACGTCCGGCTACCACCTGCGGGTGCGCGGCATGGCCTACCTGGAGACGCTCACGACCGACGCCAGCACCGTGCTTATCGACGAGCCGGAGACGGGACTACTGGTGGAGCAAGCGATCGCGCTGCTGCTGCGGCGGCGACCAGAGGGGCAGACCACGATGGACGAAGCGACGCGGATGCAGTGGATGCAGATCACGGAAGGGCGAATCGCGCAACTCAAGCGCGAGCGGGCTTTCCCGCAGACCAGGACAGCGCGAGGTTCTTCGTGGTAAAGGCTGACGTTCTCCTGGACATACCGGGCACGGGCACGCTTGGCGTCGATGCTATTGGCGCGGAGGCGATTGACCGAGCCGCTTACCTAAACACCAATCTTGGAGCTTGGCTCTATGCTGGCGCTGCTCCAGTTGCAGGCTACATCACGAAGATAGAAATCTGGATGTATAGTGCGTGCGCGACGATGCAGATTGGCACCGCCTATGCTGTTCCGACCAACGTCTATAGCAGCCGAGATTACGCCCACTTCGGGGCTGTCGCGGCTGGAAGTAAGCAGACACTTACCACCGATGTGGATGGCAATCCATTGCGTATACGAGTTGAGGCAGGCGATTTGCTGGGCATCAGGACGACTGGCTCAGGCGTCGCTATAGAGGCTGCGCCAACTGGCGGCGATGGGGTTTATGGTTGCGCTGCTTCGCCAACATTCCCCTTCAATGATACCACGTTTTATTTGACCGCTAACTATATTATGTCCCTCAAGGGCTACATCTCGACCGAATACCCCTTCATGCTCGCTTCGGACAAGCAAGGCAACCTGGCCTGGGGCGTCTCCGAGGCGCCGCTGCTGCGGCCTGGGCAGGCTATGGGCGAGGTGTCGTATGCCGACGTGCCGCCGGAGCAAGAGCTGACGTGGGACGGCCAGTACTCGATGCACGGCGGCTTTGGGCAACTCGACTGGCGCGATCCGACACGCTTCTTCACCAGTTCTGGCGTCGACACGCGCTTTCGCGGCAAGGCGTTCTGCGGGCCGCTGCTGATAAAGGTCGAGCAGGCGTCAGGAGCAAACCTTATGGGGCTGAACGGCCCGATGTATTGTGGCTGCGACCATGAGAAGGCGACCTACATCGGCGCTGGACATGGCGTCTACCAGACGATACGGCCCTGGACGCTGACGACTGTTGCCGACACCAAGATTGCCACAGCCGCCGCCCCGGCGGGGGATCACAACGATACGATCACCCTGTCGGGAACAGGCTCCCCGACCTGGGACACGGACATTCTGACAGCGGGGCGCAGAATCAAGATTACAGGCAGCACCAGCAACGACGGGTTGAAGACTGTCGTGAGTTGCACCAGCACAGTGCTTACCGTCTATGAGGGACTGAATGCCGAGACCGAACCTGCCGGAACCACCTTCACGACCGACATCTGGGCGCTGGTGTGGGATGCGGGCAGCGGCATCATCAACGGCTTGGTGTCGAGCAACGGCTACATCTACGCCTGCAACAAGATTCTGGCGGGGGCGGCTTACTACTACTCGGACACGGGGAACAACAGCCCCTCATGGACAGGGGCTTCGGGGGGGACTGTAGACTACGACTTCTTCTTGCCCCTCAACGGCAATATCTGGGGCTTTCGTGGTCGCAACCTGGCGAATGTGGCAACGGTCTCGCCTGCCATCGGCGGTGCCAGTTTCAGCGGAGCCTATAAGATAGGCGATACATCCTATGACTTTACCTGGGCGCTGAATCACCGCGACATTCTGTTGGCGGGCAAGGAAGACGGCCTTTATTCCATCGACGAATACGGCAACACCAATTGCCTAATTCCTGACATGCGCCTTCAATCTACGCCCCTCAATTTCCGGCGTATGTTCTCCTGGAAGAACATGGTCTATTGCCCGATTGGGCCGGGCGGTTTGTGGGTATGGAGTGAGAACAACGCCGTCGATGATCTATCGCCGCGCAAGTCCGCTCCCCATGATACGAACTTCCACGGCACGGTCGGCGGCTTGGCAGGCGACGCCAACTGGCTCTATGCCGTCGTCCAGGGTAGTGCATCAGGTAGCAACTACAACATCGGCTTGCTGGCGGGTGCCTGGATAACCGATGAACTGGGCACCCGGTGGGTTTGGCATCCGCTGACATCCTGGGTGGATGATGCCGCCCATATGTGCTTCGTCATCCGCTTCGACGTGGACTACAACACGCGACTCTGGATAGGACGCGGCACGGCGGCGGCGACGGGGCAGACCTACGACTATGTGCCGAACTACATCACCCTGCCGCGCTACACCGACAACCCGCTCGAAGCGGTCGACGATGCAGCAACGGCCTACGCCTACCACTACGCCTCCGGCGGCACCTTGACCACTTCCTGGTGGGACAAGGGGCTGCGGGACATGACGGCGGCCTTCCCACGGCTCACGGTCTGGGGCGAAGACCTGGCGAACGTTGACCCGGGAGGCGACGCTGAGGAACAGCGTTACATCACCGTGGACTACCAGATAGAGGGCAGCAGTTGGGTGCTGGCGGCCACGTCGGGGTTCACCCTGGCGGCGGCGCTGACGCAGAACGGCGTTGCGGTGTCGAGCACATTCAGCCTTCCCGACTCGGCGCTAGGGAAACGTATCCGGCTTCGCTTCAACTTCTACACCACGCTCAAGGTTGCCGGGGTAGCACAGAACCCTGTCAAGACGCCGGTGCTGCTGCTCCCCTTCGCACTGCGGGCCATTCCTGCCCCTGAGTCGCGGCGGCAGATCGCTTGCACGATAGAGTGCAAGGACGACCAGGCGGGACACCTCTCGGCGGCAGAGATACGAACGGCGTTGAACACGGCGAAGACAACGGCGTGGCCGTGTCGCTGGACGGGGCCGATGGGTGATATCTACTGGGGGAAGATACAGAGCCCGACGCCGCTGGAGACAAACGTGAGGCGCGACGACAACGGCAAGTTGGTGTCGCAGATACAGGTGCAGGTGCTTGAGGCGAAGCTGGCATGACCCAACTGATAGCGCCCAAGCCATCCGACCACGAAGTATCGCCGAAGGACATCAACGACATCCTGGCGATTCTCCAGGGTAAGCGCGCCGCGCCGGTAACATTGACGGGGACGCTGACAGTTTCGGGCGCGGTTTCGCTGACCGGCCCATCGGTTGCCATTACGAATCTAGTGCGGCAGGCGGCGCGGGTAACGCATGGCTCCAATCAAGAGGTGCCTAACTCAACAGATACCTATGTTCTATTGAACTCCGAAGATGCGGCACTAGGTTGTTTCGACAACGATACCATCCACGATACCGGCTCCAACATCAGCCGGTTGACATGCAAGACAGCAGGAACATATCTCATTCAGGGCAACATCCATTGGAGCGCGAATGCAGTCGGCACCCGGTATCTGGCGATTGAACGTGGACGAACTGTAGTCCTTGCTGCTGTGAAACAGAGCGCTTGTAGCGCTGGCAATGATAGACAATGCGTCAGCACCATCTACACGCTCGCCATAGGCCAGTATGTGGAACTGATGGCAAGGCAGGACAGTGGCGGCAGCCTCGATATAATAGCATTGGGGAATGCCTCCCCTGTCTTTAGCATGGTGAGATTGTATTAGAACGCGCCGCCAACAAAAGGCGGCCTGAAGGGAAAAGCGCATGGCAGTCGATCTTGACCACGACAAGGTAATTGGCCTGTGCAACGACATGGGTTACACGCGCACGGACATAGCCGACGTCAAGAGACTATTGACGTTGCAGAACGGGCGCATCCGAAAGTTGGAGGAGCGATGGTGGATAGCGATGGGTGGGCTGCTGGTGGCATCGGTAGTCGTGAACTGGGTGCTCCTGCAACTTGCACCGGCGATTGTTCGCGCCGCGTCTGGTAGTTGACGCCCACGGTCAAGGCTGCTACTATGACGGCGGCTGGAAGGCAAGGACGTAGGCCGTCTCCGTGCCCCCTCATGGCTAAAGCGTCGTCTTCCAACCAAAGACGGCCGGCCACGAGGGGGGCTTCTGCTTAGGAGGGCCGATTGACTGCCTCTATTGCCATCCGCAACCGCCTCGTCAAAACCTGCCCTGGCTGCGGCAAGCTGATACGCGCGAGTTCGCAGTTCTGTATAACCTGCTCCAACCAGCGCAAGCACCTGCCGCGCATATCGAGGCCGCGCATGTCGAGGCCGCCACGACTACGCACGGATGCTGCGCCAACTCCGGCCGCGAGCCGCTGTCCCGACGGGCAGCCTCACCACTACGTCATAGACAGCGATGGCCTCGGTCGCTGCATCCACGTCGGTTGCCCCGCCGTCAAGCAGTTCGACTTGTCCGAGCCAGAAGGCGGACACTATGGCTAGCGTGTCCCTGGTCGCGTTCGGCGCCGTCGTGCTGGCGGCGTAGTTCGGAGGAGGTAGAATGCCTAAGTTTCTGGTCATTGCGACAGATACTGGCTGTATCATTGAAGCCCCCGATGGGGTGCGCTATCAAGTTGACGCTGATGAGGCCGCGACCCTTGGTTTGGCACTTACGTGCGCCTCTCGTTTAGTGGAGTTGTTTGCCGTAGCTGAAACCAAGATGGCTGTAGCCGAGGCTGAATGGCTATCCCAGGGGCCGCATCCATGAGCGGCCGTCTCTGGCTCTACGTCTGCCGCGACGGGGGCGACGTGCGCGCCGCCATCGACCGCTGCAACCCCGGCGGGCTGCTCGGTCTCGACGAAGGCGCGCTGCCGCTGGCCGACGCCTACCCCGACCGGTACTTCGTCTACCGCGACATGGGACTGTTCCCCGATGGCGTGATACGGCCAGAGTGGAATGCAGACCGCTGCTACTTCGAGGGCAATAAGCGCGGCATCTGCCTGCAGGAGCGGATTCGCGGCCACGCGGTAGACGCCGTCATGGGCGTGAACGAGCCGCACCCAGGGAGCGAGACCGACGCCGAGCGCGTCGGCGCGTTCGAGGCGGGCTGGGCCTCGCGGGTGACGGTCTCGTATCTGCAGCGCCCCGTCGATGCCGTCGCCATGAACTACGGCCAGGGGTGGCCAGAGCGCGGTGTCGCTACTGCGACCTGGCGGGGCTTCCAGAACCGCTTCGACGGCGACTTGA
>Ga0315268_10003350_pt1 | contig 17692 bp, 19 predicted proteins | sample C1_top_MG_FD_204535 | JGI IMG/M metagenome (GOLD analysis project Ga0315268, IMG submission 204535) | Sediment microbial communities from Yellowstone Lake, YNP, Wyoming, USA - C1_top | ecosystem: Environmental > Aquatic > Freshwater > Lake > Sediment | place: USA: Wyoming | collected 2017-08-01
AGCCGTGGACTCGGTGCTGTCGACATAGTGGTAGATCGCACAACTGTCATTGCCGGCGCGGCCTAGCGCGACGCTGCTGATCAAAAGCAACCCCGGCGTCAGCCATGCCAGAGGAGTTGCGCGAAGCACGGCCATACGGCCTCCAGGTCTGCGCTACCAACTGCCAATTGTACCATGCCTGCAGCCGACTACCGGCGGAGACGGGACCGCCGCTGGTCTGCATCCAGCGGCTGCCGGTCGCATTGACATAATGATCCGCGGTCACTAGGCTCGCCGGGTTCGCCAGCACGACGACGGGAGAGCAGCGCGTGTTCACAGGCATCATCGAGACCGTGGGGCAGGTCGAGGAGTGCCGCGGTTCCAGCGCGGGCAGTCGAGTCGCGATCGCTGCAGCAGCGCTGGTCGAGGGCGTGCGCATTGGCGACTCGGTCGCGGTCGACGGCGCCTGTCTGACCGTGGCCGCGATCGCGGGCACCCGTCTGCAATTCGACGTTGGACCGGAGACACTGGCCCGCACCACGCTGGGTCAGCTGCGGGCGGGCGATCCGGTCAACCTGGAACGTGCGCTGCCGGCCAACGGCCGGCTGGATGGCCACCTGGTGCTCGGTCATGTCGATTGCGTGGGCCGGATCAGCCGTAGCATCCCGCACGGCAGCGCCATCGACCTGCAGGTCGAGGTGAGCGACCAGCCGCTCGACCTGGTGGTCGAGAAGGGATCGATCGCGGTCAATGGCATCAGCTTGACGGTCAACCGCGTCGAGGCCCGCAGTTTTGGCATGAGCATCATCCCGACCACCCAGCAGCGGACCACCGCTGCTCGCTGGTCGACCGGCGCGCGGGTCAACCTCGAATTCGACATCATCGGTCGCTACGTCGCGCGGCTGCTCGGATCGGCGCAGCGCCGGCCGGCCATCGACGCCGATTTTCTCAAGGAGAACGGTTATGCGTGAGGAGTGCCGGGCATGAACGACACCGCCCACAGCGATTTCAATACCGTCGACCTAAGCCGCGTCGACGCCTCCATCGCCGCCATCCGCGCCGGCCGCATGGTGATCATGCTCGACGACGCCGATCGCGAGAACGAGGGCGATCTGGTGCTCGCCGCCGAGCTGGTGTCGCCCGAGGCCATCAATTTCATGGCGCGCTTTGCCCGCGGCCTGGTCTGCCTGACCCTGACCCGCGACCGGGTTGCCGCGCTGCAGCTGCCGCCGATGGTCGCCGAGAACACGTCGACCTACGGCACTGCGTTCACGGTCAGCATCGAGGCGCGCACCGGGGTCACCACCGGCATCAGCGCCGCCGATCGCTCGCACACCATTCTCACCGCGGTCTCGGATGACACCAAGCCGCACGACCTGGTGCGACCCGGCCACATCTTTCCCCTGGCCGCGCAGAACGGCGGCGTGCTGGTTCGCCCCGGCCAGACCGAGGGCTCGGTCGACCTGACCCGGCTGGCCGGCCTCAAACCAGCGGGTGTCATCTGCGAGATCATGCGTGACGACGGCAGCATGGCGCGATTGCCCGACCTGGTCGCATTTGCGCAGCAGCACGAGCTGGTGATGCTGACCATCGCCGACCTGGTCTCGTACCGGTTGAGCCATGAGTCGCTGGTCGATCCGGTCAGCAGCAGCGAGGTCGCGACCGACTTCGGGCCGTTCATGGCGACCGCCTTTCGCAGCACCATCGACGGCCGCGAGGCGCTGCTGCTCAGCCGCGGCAACCTGGCGACCGCACCGTCGCCGCTGGTGCGGGTGCACTCGGGCTGCCCGGTGGGCGAGGCGCTGCCCGGCGTGCTGTGTGACTGCGGCCTGCGCCTGCGCAGCGCGCTGCGCGCAATCGCGCAAGCCGACGCCGGCGCCTTGCTCTACCTGCCGACCGGCAACACCTGCCGTTCGCTGGTGACCAGTGTGGCCGCGACCGCGGCTGCCCGCGCCGCCGGGCAAACCTGCGCGTCCCATCCGCGCGGCCCCGATGGTGGCACGTCGACCGACATCCGCCACTACGGCATGGGCGCGCAGATCCTGCGCCGCAGCGGTCTGACGCGCATTCGGCTGTTGACCAACAGCCCGGTTCGTCTGTCCAATCTCATTGGTTTTGGCCTCACCATCGACGAGATCGTGCCGATCCCGCTCGATCGGCGTTGAGGTCGGGAGAAAGCGATGGCGCTCGAGGTGACGGGGCAGCTCGACGGCAGCAACCTGAAGGTCGCGATCGTCGTCGGTCGCTTTAACAACTTCATCAGCGAACGGCTGGTCGAGGGCGCGCGCGACTGCCTGGTCAGGCATGGCGTGGCGGACGAGAACATCACGGTGCACTGGACGCCGGGCTCGTTCGAGATCCCACCGGTGACGGCGAGGCTGGTCCAGGCCAAACGCTTTGACGCCGTGATCTGCCTGGGTGCGGTGATCCGAGGCGGCACGCCTCACTTCGAGTACGTGGCGGCCGAGGTGACCAAGGGGGTGGCGCAGATCGCGATGCACGCGCCGATCCCGGTGACGCTCGGCGTGTTGACCTGCGACAACGTCGAACAGGCGATCGAACGCGCCGGCACCAAGGGGGGTAACAAGGGCTTTGACGCTGCGCTGGCTGCCCTTGAAATGGTGTCGCTATTTCGCAGGTTGTAGGGCGCATGGCCAAGGCGTCGCGACGGCACGGGCGCGAGAACGCGCTGCAGGTGCTCTTCCAGATGGACGGCGGCGGCGTCGATTGGGAGGCGACCGCGGCGCTCGACTCGTTTTTTGCCAACTTCGATCACGTGCAATCGGTGCGCGCCTTCACCTGCCAGCTGGTGCAGGGTGTGGCCGAGCACCGCGCCGAGATCGACGGCCGCATCGTCCAGACATCGACCCAGTGGCGACTGGAGCGGATGTCCAGTGTCGACCGCAACTTGTTGCGGCTGGGGGTGTTCGAGTTGCTGTATTGCCCGGACGTGCCGACGTCGGTCGTCATCAACGAGGCGGTCGAGATCGCGCGCCGCTATGGCGCCGAGACGTCGCCCGGCTTCGTCAATGGCGTGCTGGACGAGGTCGCGCGCGCGGTGAGGTCAGCGTGAGCGGACGCAGCGGTCCCCAGCTGTTGCCAGCGATCCTGGAATCGGTCGACCAGGTCGAGGTGGACAGTCTGGCGCTCGGCATATTTTCCGACGAGCGTCCGCTGCGCGGTGTGGCCGGTCTGGTCGACTGGCGGCTGTGCGGGTTGCTGTCTCGTTTCATCAGCGCCGGCCGCCTGAGCGGCCGCAGCGCAGAGCGGGTCTTGATGCCCGGGGCCGGACGCATCGGCGCGACCCGCATCTTCATCTTCGGCCTGGGCGCGCGCGAAGGATTTGCCGCGGCGCTACCCGGGCTGGCCGCGGAGATCCCGGACGTGCTGACACGCGCCGACAGCCGGCGGGCGGCGCTGGCGCTGCCTGGTCCGGCCAAGCTGGTGGCACCCAGCATCGACCAGATCGCGCGGCGGCTGGCAGGCAAGCTGATCGCCGTCTTTGATGCCGATGGCAAACTGCGCGACTGGCTGGATCGCGAGGCGAGTTGAACCATGGCGGGAGCTGATCTCAAGGTCCTGATCGTCGACGACTCAGCAGCCGCGCGCGCGCTGTTGACCGCCGCGGTCGAGACCGTGGCCGCGCAGCTCGGCCGCACGCCGCTGATCACAGCGGTCGGATCCGGATTCGAGGCGCTGCGCCTGCTGCCGGCAAACCCGCTGCACCTGATCATCACCGACATCAACATGCCGGACGTGCATGGCCTCGAGCTGATCGCCTTTGCGCGGCAACACCCGCTGCACGCGAAGACGCCGTTGCTCGTCGTCACCACGCAGTCGGCGGCGCGCGACCGCGACAAGGCGCTGGCGCTCGGGGCCGACGCATTTTGCCCGAAGCCGGTGACCATCGACGAGCTGCGCGCCAAGATCACGCCATTGCTGACCGGAGCGCCGCGGCCATGACGCCGCCCAGTACATCCGGGTCGCAGGCCGGCATGTCGGAGTTTTTGGCCGAGGCGACCGAACTGGTCGACCGGTTGCAGCAGGGGTTGAGCGAGCTGGATCGCGCCCTCAAGCGCGGCTTGGTCGCTCCCGGCCAGCTCAACGACGTGTTTCGGGCAGCCCACTCGCTCAAGGGGCTGGCCGGCATCTTCGGCGTCGATTCGCTGGTTGGTCTGACCCACGCCTTCGAGGAGCTGTTGCACGGTCTGCGGCTGGGCAAGCGCCAGCTGACCGCGACGACGCTCGGCGCGATGTACGAAGTCGGAGAGGCGTTCGCGACCACGCTCGCCAACGTCCGCAACAACACCGGTCACGACTTGCAGGCGCTGCACGCGCTGGTCGAAAAGTTGAAGACGCTGGCCGGCGAGGTCGCGACCAGCGAGCAACTGCCGCTGTCAAAGCTCGAGTTGCCGGATGGCATGCTCAGCGTGCTCACCGAGTACGAGGAGCACCGGCTGGCCGAGAACGTGCGCAACCAGGTGCCGCTGTTCCTGGTGCACTGCATTTTCAGCATGGACAACTTCGATCGCCAGCTGGCCGCGGTCGCGCAGACGCTGGCCAGCTATGGCGAGCAGCTGTGCACGTTGCCTGGCGGCGACGCGCCGGCCGGATCGATCGCGTTCGAGCTGCTGGTCGCGACCAGCGCGCCCGAAGCGGACTGGGCGGCGGCGCTGAAGGCGATCGACAGCCGGATCGCGGTCCGCGCGGTCATCCGGCGTGCTGCGCACGAGGCACCGGCGCCGGCCACAGTGGCGCCGACGCAGCCGGCCGAAGCCGAGGTCGGCGCGAGCCCGATTGGCGACTCGGTGCGGGTCGACATCCGCAAGCTCGACGAGTTGATGAACGTGGTCGGCGAGCTGGCGCTGGTGCGCGGCGGTCTGGTCCGCGCGCTGGCCGATCTGCGCAACGTGAGTGGCGGTCAGCGGGTCGCGATCGATCTGCAAAAGACCGCCCATGCGCTCGAGCGCCACCTCACCGAGTTGCAGCAGGGCATCATGAACGTGCGCATGATCCCGTTGCGCGTCGTGTTCGACCGCCTGGCGCGCACCGTGGTCCGGCTGTCGCGCGAGACCGGCAAGGAGGTCGCCTTCGAGGTCGCCGGCGAGGAGACCGAGCTCGACAAGGTGATCATCGAGCAGCTGTCGGACCCGTTGATGCACCTGGTCCGCAACAGCCTCGACCATGGCATCGAGCCCGCCGACCTGCGCCGCGCCCACGGCAAGTCAGCGGTCGGCAGGGTGACGGTGCGGGCGTTCCCGCGCGGCCGCCACGTGGTGCTCGAGGTGGCAGATGATGGCGCCGGGCTGGACGAGGTGGCAATCCGCCGCGCCGTGCTCGAGCGCGGTTTGCTCGACGAGGAGCGGGTCGGGACGCTCAGCCGGCGGGAGCTCTGGAACTTTATCTTTCAACCGGGCTTTTCGACCCGCCGGGACGTGACCGAGGTGTCGGGCCGCGGTGTTGGCATGGACGTTGTCAAGACCAACATCAGCCGCCTGTCGGGCATGATCGACGTCACCACCGCGCCGCACGTCGGCACCACCTTCACCATCACGCTGCCGATCACGCTCGCCATCGTGCAGGCGCTGATCGTGCAGTCGGGTCAGCGCACCTTTGCGCTGCCGCTGTCGTCAGTGCTCGAGATCCGCGCGCTCGAAACCACCTCGATCCGAACCATCGAGGGGCGCGCTGTCATCTTTGGCCGCAAGGGGACCATCCCGTTGATCTGGCTGACCGACGTGTTCGGTCATCAGCCGCTGGCCGAGGAGCCACCGCAGCGATACGCGGTCGTGGTCGGGCTCGCGCACAGCCGGCTGGCGATCGTCGCCGACGACCTGCTCGGCCAGCAGGACATCATCATCAAGCCGCTTGGCCGCGTGCTGCGGCGGGTGCCGGGCATCGCCGGCGCCACTGACCTCGGCGGCGGTACTCTGATTCTGGTGCTCGATGTCGGCGAGCTGGTCGAGGAATCCATCCTCGCCAGCAAGGCCACGGCTTGAGGGCGGCGTGTATCGATCCTTCTATCGGCTGCAGCGACGCCCCTTCACCAAGACCCCGGACCCCGAGTTCCTGTACCAGGGTGCCACCCACGGCGAGGCGCTGGCCCGACTCGAGCATGGCGTCGAGGAACGCGAACTGGTCATCCTGACCGGCGAGATCGGGACCGGCAAGACCACGCTGTCGCGCGCGTTGATCGACCACCTCGACCAGCGCCACCGCGTGGTGCTGATCGTTCACCCGCGGTTGACCGCGAGTCAGCTGATCGAACAGATCGCCATCCGGCTCGGGGTCGATCCACTGCCGGTGCGCAAGTCGGCGCTGGTCGATGCGCTCGCCACGCAGCTCTACCACCTGGACGAGCAGGGCTGCACTCCGGTGGTCATCATCGACGAGGCGCAGCTGATCGGTCACAAGTCGGTGTTCGACGAGCTGCGCCTGCTGTGCAACATCCAGCTCGACGACCGGTCGCTGCTCAGCCTGATCCTGATCGGGCAGCCCGAGTTAAAACAGAAGCTGGCGCGGTCCGCGTACCGCGCGTTTGCCGAGCGGGTCGGTCTGGCCTACCACCTGGGCGCATTTGACCTCGTCGAGACGCGTGCCTACATCGAGCACCGGGTGCGCGTTGCCGGCCGCGCCGAGCCGCTGTTCACCGCGGACGCGGTCGCGCAGATCCACGAATCGGCTTGCGGTATCCCGCGCCGCATCAACAACATCGCCGCCAACGCCCTGCTGACGGGCTTTGGCCGCGAGCGCGATCCGGTCGACGTCGACACCGTGCGCGACGTGGTGTTCGATCTGGCGCGATTTCTCGGCGCGGTTTATCGCGAACCCGCCGCCGTGCAGCAGGGGTAGCCATGTCGGGCAAGCGCGCCGGAACTGGCGATCACGGGGAGATGGACCTGCTCGAGATCCGGCGCAAAGCCAAGGCGCGCCGCCAGGACCCGCCGGCCGCCGCCGTTGCTGCGCCAGCCGCCGTTGCACCAGCGCCCGCGTCAGTGCCGCCGCCGGCCGTCGCCGTGACAGCGGCAGCGGTACCGGCTGCGGTTCAACCCGCGCCAAGCGCCGACGAGACGCTGCTCGACGAATTCTTCGCGTCGAGCCGGGACGCCGCCGTCGACCGGTTCACCGACCCGTCTTTTCTGGTGTCGGTGCAGTCGTACGTGCGGGCCGACCCCGGTCGCACGCGCTACCTGGCGTGCCGCATCGGCAGCGAGGAGTACGGCATCGACCTGCTCTACACGCGCGAGATCCTCAAGCCAGTCACGATCACACCGGTCCCGCGCTCACCGCCTGACATCCTCGGTGTCATCTCGGTGCGCGGTGTGGTGCTGCCCGTGATCGACCTGGCGCTGCGGCTCGGGGCGACCGCAGCGGTCGCGGGCGGTCGCGACGAGCGTTTGATATGCCTCGAATACCAGGGCGAAGGGATGTGCGTGCGCGTCGACGCGGTGAGCCACGTGGTTGGTTTTAGCTCGAGCGACGTCGAGCCACCGCCCGGCGGCCTGCGCGGCATTGCCACCGAGTACATCGTCGGTATCGGTCGCCTCGATGAACGCATGATCATCTTGCTCAATGTCGATGAGGTGTTCGGCAGCCTGCTCAAGAGGGTATGGTGACATCGTGACGATCCCTCAGCAGGCGCAGCTGTTGACCTTTTCCGTCGAGCACGACGAGTACGCGCTCGACATCCTGCGCGTGCGCGAGATCGCGCGCCAGTTGCCGGTGCGGCCGATCCCGGGTGCGCCGCTGGCACTGGTCGGCGTCATCCATTTGCGCCAGGCCGAGGTGATCCCGGTGCTCGACCTGCGGCGGCGTTTCGGACTACCCGCGCTGCCCGCCGATGAGGCCGGGCGCATCATCGTGTGCGTGGTCGACGGCCGGCTGGTCGGGCTGTTCGTCGACGCCGTTCTCGACGTGATCACGGTCGCCCGCGGCGACTTCAGCGGCGGCGCGGCCATCTTCCGCGGCGCCTCGGCCGGATATTTTTCTGGGGTGTGTCACCACCGCGGCCGATTGCTGGTATTGCTCAATCTGCGGCGATTGATCTCGAGCGAAGACCGAATCGCGATCGATGCAGTGCGAGAACAGGTGCGCGACCCGGGGGCTCAGGAGGAGCCATGACCCGTCGCATTCTTCACTGCCCCGAGTGTGGCCGGCGCTACCACGTCGACGAGCAGCAGCTGGCCCGGCGCGAGTTGCTCGTGCTGTGCGGCAACTGCGGTTCGTCGTTCACGCCACAGCCCGAGCAACTGACCGCCGAGTCCCCGGCCGCCGGCGGCGAGAGCGGCGACTCGGTGCTGGTGGCCCACGAGTCGCCATCGGTCTGCAACAACGTCGGTCGCGTGGTGCGCGAGTCGGGGTATGTGCCGCGCTACGTTCACAGCGGATCGGCCGCGCTGGCGGCCTTTGACGATACGCTGCTCGACGTTCCGAAGGCGCTGGTGCTCGACGTCGGCATTCCGGACGTGTTCGCGTTCGAGGTGGTGGCCGCGCTGCGCCACCGGCCGGCGCTGGCGAACCTGCCGATCGTACTGCTGGCGTCGGTGTTCGACCCGACCAGCTACAAGCGTCGTCCCAGCTCGCTGCATGGCGCCACGGCCTACCTCGAGCTGCACCACGTCCCTGATCGGCTGCCAGTGTTGTTGCGCGAGCACCTGCGCGGCGATCCAGCCGGCAGTCCGTACCGCGGGCATCTGCCCGGCGAGTATGCGCGCGCCGAGGCGATCCGTGTCGGGACCACGGCCATCGGCAGCGACCGCGCGCTGGCCGTCGCCCGGCGCATCGTTTCCGACATCGCGCTCTACAGCGAACGCGACATCCTGGATGCACTGGCAACCGACGGTGGGTCGCTGCGGCTGGAGGAGATCTTCGCTGCTGGCCGCAAAGTCTACGACGAGATGATGGCTGGCGTCGACGGGATCGCTGGCAAGCCATACGACGTGGCGGTGCAGGCGCTGTGCGATTCGATGCGCCGCCGCAGCTCGCGGTCGTAGTGCGCGGCGAGCGGTCGCGCGCGACTGCCGCGGGGGCGAACATGACCGAGGTCCCACTCTCCGAACTCGAACAGGCGCTGCGCTCGATAGCAGAAGACGAGCGCTACCGTGCGGTGGTGACTGCGGCTCGGCTGGGCTGGCGCGAGACTCGCGCCATCGCCGGCGCAGCGCTGGGGGACACGGCGTGGCGCGTGCGCAAGGCGGCGGTGGCGGCGGTCGCCCAGTGGGGGCCAGATGACGAGGCCTGGCAACTGATCTACGCCGGACTAGCCGACGCAGACAATGCCGGCCGCCGCAATGCCGCGCTCGAGCTGATCGAGCGGCTGGGCGATCGGCTGCTGCCTCGCGTCATCGCCTTGACCGAGGACGCATCACCGCACCTGCGAAAATTCGCGGTCGACGCGCTGCTGGCGCGGCCCAGCTCGAGCGCGGTACCGGCGCTGCTGCGCCGGGTCGACGACAGCGACGCCAACGTGCGCGGGGCGGCCGTCGAAGCACTCAGCCGCGTGGCGGACGAACGCGCGGTCGCCGCCCTGCTGCGGGTCATCGATTTTAGCGGCGCGCGCGACCCGCTCGAGCGGCTGGCGGCGCTGCGCGGCCTTGAGGCGCTGGGCGCGGCGGTCGAACGCCGGTCGCTCGAGCCGCTGCTGCCCGACCCGCTGCTGCGCAACGCGGCGCTGCGGCTGCTCGCGCGCTGCCCGGGACCGAGCGTGATCGGACTGCTGGTCGATGCGATCGAACCGGCCGTGCCGAGCGCGACCGCGGCCGCGGTCAGCGGGCTGTGCGAGATCGGCACGCGCGATCCGCAGGTGCGGATGCAGATCGGAGAGCAGTTGCGGCGCCGGCTGCAATGGGCTCGACCGGCGCTGCGCGCGGTCTATGGTTCCGAGGCGGCCGGAATGGCGCAGGCGGTGGCGACGCTGACCGGATGGCTCGGCGACGCCGCGCTGTGCGCCGACCTGTTCGTCGATCGCCGCGCGCGCTGGATCGAGGCCGAGTTGCGTGGCGCGCTCGCCGGCAGTGGTGCGGCCGCTGCGCGGGCGGTGATCGACCGGCTGCCCGAGATGGAACCGGACGACCAGCGCTTCGCCCTCGAGGCGGTCGCCGACCTGGTTTCCGCCGCCGATGCCGCGCCGGTGGCCAGACTGCTCGAGTCGGCCATTGGTCGCGTCGCGGTCGCGGCCGCGCACTGTCTCGCCCGCGCCGCCGACGTGGATACGGCAACAGTTCTCATCGGGCGCCTGGCCGACCCGGACGCCGAGATCGCACTGGCGAGTCAGCAGGCGTTGCAGGCGCTGGTGCCACACGCAGCCGATCGTCTTCGCGCCGGCCTGCTTCCGCTGTTCGATCCGCAACCGGCCACGCCGGTGGGCCTTCGCGCATTGACGATCTGGCCGGCACTGGCGCGGATCGAGGACGCGCCACTGCTGCGCCGGCTGGCGACCCATGCCAGCGCCACCGCGCGCGCTCTGGCGTTGCGCGCGCTGGCCGCGATCGAACTGCCTGCTACCGAGCGCGCGCAGCACGTGCGGATCGCGCTGACCGACGAGGCAGCCGAGGTGCGCCTGGCGGCGATCGAAGCTCTGGTCCGCCGCGATCTGCCGGACGCGGTGGAAATGTTGCAACGGGCGCTGGCCGATCCGTCGCCGCTGGTGCGCGCGGCCGTGCTCGAACGGCTGGCCACGATTGCACCCGACCGCGCTGGCGCGCTGCTGGCGATCGCCGTGACTGCCGACCCGGTCGAGGCGCGGGCTGCGGTTCTGGCTGGACGCCAGCTCTCGGTCGAGGCGCGGCGCAACCTCTGGCAGCGCGCGGTCAGCAGTCCGCAAGTCGAGGTGCTGCTGGCGCTCGCCGAGGTGCTGCCGGACCTCGAGCCGGACGAGATCCCGGCGCTGTTAGATGCCTTGCTCGACGTCGCCACCTTCGAGGTGCGGCACGCGACGGTCTCGCGCTGCGGCTCCATCAGCCGGCGCTGGCCCGGTTTGCGCCCGTTACTTCGATCACGACTGAACCAGGTGCTCGAGGCCGAACCGGACGGGTTCGTGCACGAGGCTGCGCTGGCGGCGTTGGCCGCGCTGACCGCGGACGGAGCGGTCTGATGCTACTGGCGACCGCCCGCCACCTGTTTCTGATGACGCCGAGTGAATTCACGGCGATCCGAGATCTGATCCATCGGCGGACCGGCATCTACTTTGGCGAGGAGGCGGTCGAGCGCCTGGCGATGCGGTTGGCCGATCGGCTGCAGGCGCGCAACTGTCAGACCTTCACTGAGTACTACCTGACGCTGCGGCGCTTGCCCGAGAGCGATCACGAGTTTGACGAGATCATCGAGCGCATCACGACCCACGAAACCTACTTCTTCCGCGAGCGCTATCAGCTGGCCGCGTTTACCGACGAGATCCTGCCCGAGTTACATCGGCGCCTGGGCAGCAGCCGGCGCCTGCGCATCTGGTCGGCTGGTTGCGCCACCGGCGAGGAGGTCTACACCGTTGCCATGCTCATCCTCGATCACGGCGGGTTTGCCGGCTGGGATATCGAGGTCTTTGGCACCGACATCTCGCGCAAGGTGATCGCGCGCGCACGGCAGGGCATCTTTGGCGCCAACTCGTTCCGCGAGGGCTACCACGGCTACCTCGAGCGCCACTTCGATCGCGTCGACAACGGACAATTCAGGGTGCGCGACAACGTGCGGGGGCTGACCGCCTTTGGCACCATCAACCTGGTCGACCCGGCGTCGGTGGCTCTGGTGGCCGCAGTCGACGTGATATTCTGTCGCAACGTTTTGATCTATTTTCATCCCGAATCGCGGCGCAGCCTGGCCGAGACGTTCTTTCGCCGGTTGCATGCCGGGGGATATCTGTTGCTGGGGCACGCCGAGTCGTTGCTCAACGTGAACAACGATTTCGAGATCGTCAGCCTGAAAAACGACCTGGTGTACCGACGACCGGAGCTGGATTGGAAACAACCGTGAAACCCGATCGCATCATCCGCGTGCTGGTCGTCGACGATTCGGCGGCCGGTCGCGCCGCCATCGCCGAGATCCTGGGCCAGATCCCGTCGATCGAGATCGTGGGCCGCGCCATGGACGGCACCGAGGCGCTGGCGCTGGTGCACCGGCTCAATCCGGATCTGATGACGCTCGATCTCGAAATGCCGCGGATGGACGGCTTCACGTTGCTGCGCATGTTGCGCGCGCAACATCCGATGCCCGTGATCGTGGTCAGCAGCGACAGCCGGCCCGAGGCGTCGATCCAGGCGCTCGAGCTGGGCGCCCTCGACTTCGTGGTCAAACCGACCCAGCTCGCCGGCAACGCCCTGGCCACGATGGGACGCGAACTGCTGGCCAAGATCCAGGGGTTGGTCGGCGTTGCGCTGCGCGAACAAGCGCCGATCGAGCGTCGGCCGCCGGGCAGCGTCACCCTGTCTGCGGTGCGCATCCTGCCCGAGCAGGTCGGGCTGGTCGTGATCGGCGCCTCGACCGGTGGCCCGATCGCGCTGCAGAGCATCCTGAGCGCGATCCCGGGTCGCCTGAGCTGTGCGGTGGTGGTGGCGCAGCACATGCCCGCCCAGTTCACGCGGGCATTCGCCGAGCGGCTCGACCGCACCTTGCACCATCGGGTGCGCGAGGCGCTGGACGGTGACCTGCTGTTGCCGGGCGAGGTGTTGATCGCGCCCGGTGGCAAGCGCACGACCGTTGGCTTCAACGAGCGCGGGCGGTTGGTCACGCGGGTTTCGGCGCCGGCAGCGGGCGATGCGTTCGCGCCTTCGATCGACGTGCTGTTCGAGACCGCCGCCGCCTGCGTTGGCCGCGACCTGGTGGCAGTGGTGCTCACCGGTATGGGCTCCGACGGCGCCCAGGGCACCCGCGCGGTCGACGAGCTGGGCGGCTCGATCGTCACCGAGTCGCCCGAGACGGCGCTCATTTCAGGCATGCCCGAGGAGTCGCGCAAGGCATGCAAGACGGCGCGCTCGCTGCGGCTCGACCAGATCGCGCGCTTGCTGTGGCAGCTCGGTCGTCCGACGACCTGAGCCGAGCCTTGAGCAGGTCGCGGCGAACGTGGTAGGGACTGCCCCACGGCCAGGGGCCAGATGACGGGGTTGATATGGCGAAGGGAAAACCGAACCCGAAGGGCAAGACCGAGGGCGGCGGCATCCAGTTCGAGCGCCGGGACGAGGTGTTGCAGCTCTTCAAGCGCAGCGCCGAATTCTACGAGGACTTGCTCAAGGAGAACGAGCGGCTGCGCTTTCAGGTGGCGCAGCTTGACCAGGAGCGGGGCCAGCTGCGGCGCGGTCTCGAGGGCGCCGGTCTGCTGGTCGAACTGGAAAAGCAGGTCCAGCAGCTCGAGGTCGAGCGCCGGAGCCTGCTCGAGCGGTTCTCGGCGGTCGAGAAGGAAAACGCCGAGTACGCCACGCGCTACGCCGAGATCGAGGAGCAGCACAACACGCTGGCCAACCTGTACATCGCCAGCTTTCAGGTGCACTCGACGCTGCGCTTTCGCGAGGTGGTGCGCGTGATCCTGGAGATCGCCATCAACCTCATCGGCATTGGCCGCATGGTGCTGTACGCGCTGGACGCGCCGCACAAGCGGCTGGTGCCGGTCACCGGCGACGGTATCCGCGAGGCGCTCGACTTCGCCGCGCTGCCGACGATCGCGGTGGGCGAGGGCGTGGTCGGCGCCGCGGTCGCCAACAACCAGCGCTACGTCGCCGATCCACCGTTGCCGGACAGCAACCCGCTGGCCGTCATCCCGCTGGTGGTCGATGACAAGCCGATCGGCGCCCTAGTCCTCGAACGCTTTCTGGTGCAGAAAAACGCCTGGTCACCGGTCGACTTCGAGCTGTTCACGCTGATCGGTGCGCATGCCGGGACCGCGCTGGTCGCATCGATGCAGCGCGCTGACCGGCCCGACTTCATTCCAGCCATCGAGCGTCTCAAGGCCCTGCTCGCGGAGGAAGAATGAGCCAGATCAAGCATGCGCTGGTCGTCGAGGATTCACCGACCATGCGGCAGCTCATCGTCTTCGCTCTGTCGCGGATCCGCAACCTGCAGGTGACCGAGGCCGAGGATGGCGTCGACGGGCTCAAGAAACTGTCGCAGCAGAAGTTCGACATTCTGATCACCGACATCAACATGCCGATGATGGACGGCCTCAAGCTGGTGTCGATGGTGCGCCGCGACGAGGTGCACAAGGACATCCCGATCGTGATCATCACGACCGAGGGCGCGCAGGAGGACCGGCAGCGCGCATTGAGCCTGGGCGCCAATGCCTACATCACCAAGCCGATCCAGGCGCCGCAGGTGATCACCAAGGTCAAGGATCTGCTGCAGGTTCCATGAGCCGGTATTCGGACCCAGCTGGCACCACTCCAATTTTCGCGGCTATGGGATAATGTGTAGCAAAAGCCCGCCGCGTGATGCACGCAGCGGGGCACAGGTGACGCCATGCCAGTCGGATTGATGCAACAGAAGGATCAGATCATCTCGCAGCTGCGGTCGATGGCTGACGCCAAGGTCCAGGAGAAGGGCCAGCTCGATCTGCACGACGTCGACGAAATGATGCACCGGGCATCGTCCGATGGCTCGGTGACGCGCGACGAAGCGGGCGACCTCAACTGGGTGCGCGTTCACTACGCCGACAAGATGACCAAGGACGCGGCGTTCGCGCTCGACCACTTCCTGAGCAACTGGATCAGCGGCGCCATTCACGACCAGATGCAGCGGGACAAGGACAAGGCGCGCGAGAAAAAGGCGCAGGACCAGATCGAGCGCATCGAGCAGCACCACGAGAACCTGCGCGAATGGCGCGTCGAGGTCGATCAACGCCTGCGCGCCCTGGAAGTCGACGACAAGCAGCGCGTCGTCATCTCGCAGTTCTTCAACCTCAAGCACGACTAGCCGTGATCTGTCTGACCGCCGCGCAGATGCGCGAGCTCGATCGCCGGACGATCGAGGAACTCGGGCTGCCCGGCATGGTGCTGATGGAACTTGCGGGTCGCGGCGTGGCCGACTCTGCGACCGAGTTGCTGCCGTCCGGAGGCCGCTTCGTGGTGGTGGCCGGACCTGGCAACAACGGCGGCGACGGCTATGTGGCGGCGCGCCATTTGCTCGGGCGCGGCCGCACCGGACGGGTACTGCTGCTGGGTGATCCGACCAGGCTCACCGGTGATGCGGCGGCCAACCGCAAGCTGTTTCTCCGGCTCGGCGGTGTCGAGGTGGTCGATGACGGCAGCGCGGCACTGCAACCGCTGCTCGACGCCGGACTGGTCATCGACGCCATCTTCGGTACCGGTCTGCAGCGGGAGGTCGAGGGCCGGCGCCGGGTGGCGATCGAGGCCATCAACGGCTGTGCGCGGCCGGTGCTGGCGGTCGACTTGCCGTCCGGCATCGACTCGGACACCGGTCGCTGCTGCGGCGTGGCAGTGCGTGCGACGCGCACGGTCACCTTCGGTTGTCTCAAGCGCGGGCTGGTCAGCGGCGACGGCGCGGCCTGCGCCGGCGCGATCTCGATCGTCGACATCGGCATCCCGCCTGGCTTCGTCGCTGCCATCGATGCCCGGTGCGAGCAGATCGACGAGGCGCAGGTGCGCGCGCTGGTGCCGGCGGTCGGGCCGACCGACCACAAGGGTACGCGCGGTCACCTGCTGGTCGTCGCCGGCTCCGCGGCCAAGGCCGGTGCCGCCTGGCTGGCTGCGCGCGGCGCGCTGCGGGCTGGCGTCGGACTGGTCACCATCGTCACCTCGGTCGGCGCCCGGAGCCGGATGGGGGCGGCGCTGCCCGAGGTGATGGTCGAGGTCTTCGAATCGGGTGGCGAGCAGCTGACCGCGGCCGATCTGGCGTCGCTGCGCGCTATGGCAAACGCCAAGAACGCGGTGCTGGTCGGGCCCGGGCTCGACCACGGCAGCGAGACCGCCCAGGTGGTCGCCGATCTGCTCGCGCGGCTCGAGGTGCCGGCCGTGGTAGATGCCGAGGCGCTCAACCTGCTGGCAGGACGGCTCGACGCGTTTGCCGCGGCGGGCGCGTCGCTGGTCTTGACGCCGCACCCGGGCGAGATGGCGCGGCTGCTGGCAACGACGACGCGCGAGGTGCAGTCCGATCGACTGGCGGCTGCGGTCCGCTGTGCCGAGGCCTGTCGCCAGGTGGTGGTTCTCAAGGGCGCGCGCAGCGTGGTCGCGCACCCGGACGGCCGCATCGGCGTGATCCCGATCGAGTGCGGCGCGCTGGGCACCGCCGGTTCGGGCGACGTCCTCGGCGGCGTGATCGGTTCGCTGCTGGCACGTCGTCTCGACCCGTACCAGGCGGCGCTGCTTGGCACCTATGCCCACGCGGTCGCCGGATTGTCGGCAACCGACCAGGCCAGCACCGGCGCGCCGCTGGCGAGCGAAATCGCCGAAGCGACCGGTGCCGTGTTGTACGAGCTCGCCCGGCCGACGCCGTGAACGAGCTCGCCATCACCTCGCGATCAGGCCGCCACACCCGGCGGCTGGCGGCCGCGCTGGCGACCGCGGTCGAGCCTGGCGACCTGATCGCACTGATCGGATCGCTCGGCTGCGGCAAGACCTGCTTCGTCACCGGTCTGGTGGCTGCGCTGCCCGGTGGCGAGGGCGTTCGCGTCTCGTCGCCGACGTTCACCACGGTCAACACCTATCCGACCACGCCACCGCTGTACCACGTCGACCTGTACCGGCTGGCGGCCAGCTCGGACCTCGATCTGATCGGTTACGAGGAGTACTACGAAGGCAGCGGCGTCTGTGCGGTCGAATGGTTCGACCGGGCACCACCAGTCGCCCCGATCGACCATCTCGAGCTGCAGTTCGCCATGCGGGCCGGGACGCGGCGCCGTCTGCAGGCGATCGCGCACGGGCCGCGCGGTCAGCGGTTGCTGAAGGCGCTGGCGGCCGCTGCGCTGCACGGTTCGCAGCGGGCGGGGTCAAAAGCGGTATTGCGGTCGAGCAGCTCGTAGACGTTCGATTTTCCGTCGTCATACTGCAGACGTACCCGGGCCTCGCCGGCTGCCACCAGCACACCGCGCAGCGCCACGAACTCGTCGTCCGACAAGCAGTCGTGCCGGTGCAAGATGACGTAGCGGATGCCAATCGCGCGTGCGATCTCGAGTTGCTGCTCGGCGCTGGACGCCAGCGCGCGCAGGTAGAGCGGCGGCGCGTAGCCGCTGTGCCCGTTGAAGATCGGATGCCAGTGCTGCGCGCTCCAGTAAAGGCGCAGATACTCCTTCTCGTTCTCGGCGAACGTCCAGGCGCGCGGCAGTGGCAACTCGATGACCGGATCGTTGCCAGGCTGTTGCGCCAGCCACGTATAGACTGCGGGCGGCCGGCCGCCGTCGGGCAGCGGGGCAAGCGCGATCGGAGCATCCACGTACTCGGCCACGAGCAGCAAGCTGCACAGCGCGCTGGTCGCCATTGCCCGGCGTGGCCAGCGCAGCGCCAGCGCCTGGATCGCAAATGCCACCAACACGCTCACCGCGAGTAGAGCCAGGATGCCCCAGCGCGCGGCGGCGCGGATGCCATCGAACCCGGGCCACCAGTGGTAACCAGCCAGATACAACAGGTTGGGGAGCGCGCCGTCGACACCCAGGTACGGCCCGAGCGAAAAGACCAGCGCCACGACCAGCAAAAGCAGATACGCCGCCAGCGGCCGTACCGCCGACGCCACCAGCGCATGTTGGCGGGCCCGCCGGATCTGCTGTGCCAGCAGCGCGATCATG
>Ga0315268_10003351_pt1 | contig 17689 bp, 16 predicted proteins | sample C1_top_MG_FD_204535 | JGI IMG/M metagenome (GOLD analysis project Ga0315268, IMG submission 204535) | Sediment microbial communities from Yellowstone Lake, YNP, Wyoming, USA - C1_top | ecosystem: Environmental > Aquatic > Freshwater > Lake > Sediment | place: USA: Wyoming | collected 2017-08-01
GAGCATTGTGAAGTCGCAGAAGTAGTAAGTGGTAAGTGGTAAGTGGTAAGTGGTAAGTGGTAAGTGGTAAGTGGTAAGTGGTAAGTGGTAAGTGGTAAGTGGTAAGTGGTAAGTGGTAAGTGGTAAGTGGTAAGTGGTAAGTGGTAAGTGGGGAGCGGTCGTGGGTTGGTCGTATGTAACTAATGGATAATTTGTACTGATTTTTGATGATGAAATTTGATTTGCACAACACCGACGGCCTCGCCCGTCGCGGCACCCTCCACCTTGCCCACGGCACCGTCCAAACCCCCGCCTTCATGCCGGTTGGCACCTATGGCACGGTGAAGGCGATGTCGCCCCTAGAGCTGCACGAGATTGGCGCGGAAATCGTGCTGGGCAATACTTTTCACCTGTGGCTGCGCCCGGGCTTGGAGGTGATAGAGGCGCACGGTGGCCTGCATCGTTTCATGGGCTGGGATGGCCCGATACTCACCGATTCGGGCGGTTTTCAGGTGTTCAGTCTGGGTGAATTGCGCAAGATCAGCGAAGAGGGGGTGAAGTTTCAGTCGCCGGTGAATGGCGACAAGTGCTTCCTCACACCGGAAGAATCCATGCGCATTCAGAAGGTGCTGAATTCCGACATTGTGATGATCTTCGACGAATGCACGCCTTTTCCTGCAGATGAGAAAACAGCGGGTGAGTCCATGCGCATGTCATTGCGCTGGGCCGAGCGCTCAAAAAAGGCGCATGAGGGCAATGCCAATGCGCTGTTCGGTATTGTGCAGGGCGGCATGCATGAGAATCTGCGCGATGAATCTTTAACCGAGTTGGCCAATATCGGCTTTGACGGATTTGCGATTGGTGGTCTGTCGGTGGGCGAACCCAAGGAAGATATGCTGCGCATTCTGCAGCACACTGCGCCACAATTGCCTGCGGACAAGCCGCGTTACCTGATGGGCGTGGGAACGCCGGAAGATCTGGTGGACGGGGTCAGGCAGGGCATCGACATGTTCGACTGCGTGATGCCAACCCGCAATGCGCGCAACGGCATGCTGTTTACCCGGCATGGCAATATCAAGATCAAGAACGCGCAATACAGGCTGGATCTGCGCCCGCTTGACGAGCAGTGCGGCTGTTATACCTGCCGCAATTTCACCCGTGCCTATCTGCACCATCTGCACCGCATCAACGAGATACTCGGTGCGCGTCTCAATACCATACATAACTTGTACTACTACCAGGAATTGATGGCGGGTATACGTGCCGCGATAGAACTGGGGAAGTTTGCCGAGTTTGCCGCGTCATTTGAAGCGGGGCGGGCTGCTATATAGAATGCGCTAGTCAGGTGATGAAGCGCTGTCACAGTTTATACAGGGTCTTCGTGTTAGAATCTTTGCTTAAATTTTTTTGTCTGTCTTAACTTTTTTCTGGAGAATAAATGATGTCCATTAGCAACTTGTTTATCAGTAACGCATACGCAGAGGGTTCAGCTGCCGCAGCAGGTGGTGGTTTAATGGATTTTTTACCGCTCATTGGTTTGGCAGCGGTGTTTTTTTTCATGGTGCTGCGTCCACAAATGAAACGTGCGAAAGAAATGAAAATTATGCTCGCGGCTCTGCAAAAAGGCGATGAGGTGGTGACTGGCGGCGGCGTGATGGGTCGCATTGTCAAAGTAGGCGACAGCTTTATCAGCGTGGAAGTGGCCGAGGGCGTTAATCTCAATATTCAAAAGAGCGCGATTCAAACCGTGCTTCCTAAGGGCACTATCAAGTCCATGAACTAAAGGTGCTGCAATGAACCATTACCCGCTGTGGAAATACCTGTTGATTTTTTGCGCACTTGCGTTGGGCATGGTGTACGCCCTGCCCAATTTTTACGGTGAGTCGCCTGCCGTTCAGATCATGCCTTTACGCACTCATCTCAAGGTTGATGGCGTGTTGTTGAAGCGGGTAGAGGATGCACTTAAAACTGCGCAGATCAGTCCCGAAGTGCTGGCGCTGGATGCGACCAGCATCAAAGCGCGTTTTTCAGATATCGATACCCAGGGCAAAGCTAAAGATATTCTGCAAGTCCAGTTGGGTGAGGATTATGTGGTGGCATTGAATCTGCAGCCACGTTCACCGCAATGGCTGAGCAAGCTCAATGCGTTGCCGATGTATCTCGGTCTGGATCTGCGGGGCGGTGTGCACTTCATGTTGCAGGTTGACATGAAGAGCGTGCTGGACAAGGCGCTGGATACGGCTATCAGCGATTTTCGCGCCACCTTGCGTGAGCAAAATATTCCCTACGCCGGCGTCAGCCGCGAGGGAAATATGTTGAGCGTCAAGTTCCGTGATGCCGCAACGCGCAGCAAGGGGGAGTCGGAGCTGAAGCAGCGCTTTGGCGGAATGGAGTTCAACGACAGTGACACCAGTAGCGATTTCCGCTTGACCGCTGCTCTCAAGCCGCAAGAAGAGCAAAGCATACAGAAAGCCGCTGTGCAGCAGAACCTGACCACCTTGCGCAACCGCGTGAATGAACTGGGTGTGGCTGAGCCGGTGATTCAGCAGCAGGGTTTTGATCGTATCGTAGTGCAGTTGCCCGGCATGCAGGACACGACGCGAGCTGAAGGTATTCTGGGACGCACTGCTACGCTGCAGGTACGCATGGTGGAGGCGCATCTGAATTCGGATTCGCGTGACTACAGTCCGGAGAAGATCGAGGCAGCCAAGAATGGCATCGTTCCAGCGGGAACGGAATTGCTCTATTCGCGTCGCGAAGGTCGTGAACCAGAGCCGTTGTTGCTGTCCAAGCAAGTGGTGTTTACGGGTGAAAATCTCACTGGTGCCGACGCTTCAATTGACCAGCAGGGGTCTGGATCCGTGGTTAGCGTGAAGCTGGATGCCAAGGGTGGTATTGCGATGAAAAATGCTTCGCGTGAAGGCATCAAGCGGCGCATGGCGGTGGTGCTGATCGAAAAGGGCAAGGCTGAAGTGCTGACCGCGCCGACGATACAGTCTGAACTGAGTAACAGGTTTCAGATCACCGGCATGCGCAACACCGAAGAGGCCAACGACCTTGCGCTGCTGATGCGTGCAGGCGCCCTGGCTGCGCCGATGGAAATTATCGAAAAACGTACCGTGGGCCCTAGCCTGGGCGCAGACAATATTGCGCGCGGCTTTCATTCAACGCAGATCGGTTTTGTCGCTATCGCAATTTTCATGATGGTGTATTACCTGATGTTCGGTGGCATTTCCGTCCTTGCGCTAGGTGCCAATTTGCTGCTGCTGGTGGCACTGTTATCCATGCTGCAGGCTACGCTGACCCTGCCTGGTATGGCGGGTATCGCGCTGACTCTGGGTATGGCGATTGACTCCAACGTGCTGATTAACGAGCGTATCCGCGAGGAGCTGCGCAATGGCGTGCCGCCGCAGACTGCGATCCATGTTGGATATCAGAATGCTTTCGCGACGATTCTGGACTCCAATATCACCACGCTGATTGCAGGTATCGCTTTGTTCATGTTTGGTTCAGGTCCGATACGCGGCTTCGCTGTCGTGTTATGTCTGGGCATCATGACCTCAATGTTCAGCTCCGTGCTGGTATCGCGTGCACTGGTCAATCTGATTTATGGCCGTAAGGCGCGCCTGACCAAGGTTTCTATAGGTTAGAGAGATTAGGGCGGTTACGGCACTGTGCATTATTTCTAAGGAATTGCGACATGGAATTATTCAGATTTAAAAAAGACATCCCGTTCATGAGTTATGGACGGTTAACCACCACTATTTCGTTGGTGACTTTTATTCTGGCGGTATTTTTTCTGGCAAGCAAAGGGCTGAATCTGGGCGTGGACTTTACCGGCGGCACGGTGATGGAGATGCATTACTCACAGCCTGCTGATGTAAACAAGGTGCGTGTAGAACTTGCCGAAATAGGTTTTCACGATGCACTGGTGCAGAATTTCGGCTCCAGCCATGATGTGCTGATTCAGATACCGGTGAAGCAAAATACCACGGGTTCCAAGCTCAGCGAGGATGTTCTTGCGAAGCTGCAGTCAGCGGATGCCAGCGTGCAAATGCGTCGCGTCGAGTTTGTCGGGCCGCAAGTTGGCAAAGAACTGTTCGAGAATGGCGCAATGGCATTGTTGCTGGTGTCGTTGGGTATCGTCGTTTATCTGTGGATACGCTTCGAGTGGAAATTCGGCCTGGCTGCGATTATCGCCAACCTGCATGACGTGGTGATTATTCTTGGCTTCTTCGCTTTCTTCCAGTGGGAGTTTTCGCTGTCGGTACTGGCTGCCGTGCTGGCGGTGCTGGGATATTCGGTGAATGAGTCAGTTGTGGTATTTGACCGTATCCGCGAAAATTTCCGCAAGATGCGCAAGGCGGAGGTGGCTGAGATCATCGACAATGCCATCACCCGCACCATGTCGCGCACCATTATTACCCATGGCTCCACCCAGCTGATGGTGACGGCCATGCTGTTTTTGGGCGGTGAGACGCTGCACTATTTTGCACTGGCACTGACCATCGGCATCCTGTTCAGTATCTATTCTTCAGTGCTGGTAGCAAGCCCACTGTTATTGATGTTTGGCGTGTCGCGCGAAGATTTTATCAAGCCGGAAAAAAGCACTGCCGAAGAAGTGTTGCCATAATAATGGAGCTAATTACCTATCTGATTAACGTAGTAATGCATCTTGATAGCCATCTGCTGGCATTGACGCAGCAGTATGGCATGTGGATCTATGCGATACTTTTTCTAATCATATTTAGCGAAACCGGCCTGGTGATATTCCCCTTCCTGCCGGGTGATTCACTGTTGTTTGTGGCGGGTGCCTTGTGCGGAATAGGCGCGCTCGATTTTTACATCTTGCTGCCATTGCTGATGCTGGCTGCATTTGCAGGAGACAACACCAATTACTGGACGGGCCGCTTGATCGGCAAGCGCTTGGTGAAGTTTGGTAATTCGCGTTTTCTCAAGCTCGAACACCTGGATAAAACCCATGCCTTTTACAAAAAGCACGGCGGCAAAACGATTATTTTCGCGCGCTTCCTGCCCATAGTGCGCACCTTTGCACCCTTCGTGGCCGGCATCGCCAGAATGCGCTGTCGCGTGTTTATGCTGTTCAGCGTTTTGGGCAGTGTGGCGTGGGTCTCTTTCTTTGTGATTGGGGGCTACTTCTTAGGCAATATTCCGGTCATTAAAAATAACCTCACCCTGATGATCCTGGTGATCGTCTTCATTTCACTCGCGCCTGCAATGCTGGAATTTGTTCGACATCGTCGTGTGCAAAGCAATTAAACGCATAGCAGACTGCTGAACATCGCAGAGAGACAGTCAGTCAAAGTTCAAGTAACTCAAAGCGAGTGGCCGCTTGTTTTCCCCCAAGGGCGCCGCGTTGCAGGCCAGGTGACATCAACGGACCGGGCGGCCATCAACAACGTGATCAACGCCCCAGAGCACAATTCCCGGACTTAAGCTGCTACAACTTCTTCCTCAAACAGCAGTTCCACCTTGCCGTTCTTTACATTCACGGTGACTTTGCCACCGTTGGCCAGGCGACCAAACAGCAGTTCGTCGGCGAGTGCGGAACGGATGGTGTCCTGGATCAAGCGCGCCATCGGGCGTGCGCCCATCAGCGGGTCGAAGCCTTTTTCGGCGAGGAAATCCTTGAGCGCGTCGGTGAACACGGCATCCACTTTCTTCTCGTGCAGTTGCTCTTCGAGCTGCATCAGGAATTTGTCCACCACCCGCAGGATGACTTCCTTCCCCAGTGCTGCAAAGGAGATGATGGCATCCAGGCGGTTGCGGAATTCAGGCGTGAACAGGCGCTTGATATCAGCCATCTCATCGCCGCTGGAGGTGGATTTGGTGAAGCCGATCTGCGCCTTGTTGAGCGCTTCAGCGCCGGCATTGGTGGTCATGATGATGACCACGTTGCGGAAGTCCGCTTTTCTGCCATTGTTGTCGGTGAGCGTGCCGTGGTCCATCACCTGCAGCAGGATGTTGAAAATATCCGGGTGGGCCTTTTCAATTTCATCCAGCAGCAGCACGCTATGCGGCTGCTTGGTGATCGCTTCGGTGAGCAGACCGCCCTGTTCAAAACCGACATAGCCGGGAGGGGCGCCGATCAGGCGTGACACGGCATGGCGCTCCATGTATTCGGACATATCGAAGCGGTGCAGCGGCATGCCCATGATGAAAGCGAGCTGGCGTGCAACCTCGGTCTTGCCTACACCGGTCGGGCCGGAGAACAGGAAGCTGCCGATAGGCTTTTGCGGGTTGCCCAGACCGCTGCGCGACATCTTGATGGCGCGTGCCAATACGTCGATGGCAGCGTTCTGGCCAAACACCACGGCCTTGAGGTCGCGATCCAGAGTCTTCAAGGTGTTGCGATCATCCGATGAAACGGAACGAGGCGGTATGCGTGCAATCTTGGCAATAATTTCTTCGATTTCGTGTTTGCCAACAATCTTCTTTTGCCTGGATTTAGGCAGGATACGTTGTGCTGCACCCGCTTCATCAATTACGTCTATCGCCTTGTCTGGCAGGTGGCGGTCATTGATAAAACGTGCAGAAAGCTCGGCAGCGCTGGTTAATGCAGCGGCGCTGTATTTAATGCCATGGTGAGATTCGAAACGTTGCTTCAAGCCGCGCAGAATCTCCACGGTCTGCTCAACAGACGGCTCAGGAACATCCACTTTCTGGAAGCGGCGCGACAGTGCGTGATCTTTTTCAAAGATGCCGCGATATTCCTGGTAAGTGGTGGCGCCAATGCACTTGAGCGCACCGCTGGACAGCGCGGGTTTGAGCAGATTGGATGCGTCCATCGTGCCACCGGAAGCGGCACCGGCGCCGATCAGGGTATGAATTTCATCAATGAATAAAATAGCATTGGGGGCGTCAGCCAGTTCTTTAAGTACCGCCTTCAGGCGCTGCTCGAAGTCGCCACGATATTTGGTGCCAGCCAGCAAGGCTCCCATATCGAGTGAAAAGACGTGCGCATCCTTGAGTATGTCAGGTACATTGCCTTCGGTAATGTGGCGTGCCAGTCCCTCGGCAATCGCAGTCTTACCCACGCCCGCTTCGCCAACCAGCAGCGGATTATTTTTGCGGCGACGGCAAAGCGTTTGAATCACGCGCTCCAGTTCAAGGTCGCGGCCAATCAGCGGGTCGATTTTTCCGGCCAATGCGTGAGCGTTGAGATCCAGCGTGTAACTTTTTAATGCGCTGTCGCCATTTTGTTCTTGCGTGACTTCCGGTTCGGCTACCGGCTTGCTACTGTTGGTTTCGGCAGTCTTGTCGATACCGTGTGCAATGTAGTTCACCACATCCAAACGTGTGATGCCGCGCTGGTGCAGGAAATACACAGCATGTGATTCCTTTTCGCCAAACAGGGCAACCAGAATATTGGCGCCGGTTACTTCTTTTTTGCTGGAAGATTGAACATGCAGAATGGCGCGCTGAATGACGCGCTGAAAACCTACCGTAGGCTGAGTTTCCACCTCGACATTGCCGGGCGAACGGGGGGTATGCGTGTCGATGTGATTGGCCAGGACACTGCGCAATTCTTCAATATCCGCCCCGCACGCGCGCAGAACATGCGCGGCAGATGGATTGTCCAGCATCGCGAACAGCAGATGTTCCACCGTGATAAATTCGTGCCGCTTTTGGCGAGCTTCTACAAAAGCCAAGTGCAGGCTAACTTCCAGTTCTTGCGCGATCATTTTAATCTTCCTCCGATATACACCGTAGCGGGTGTCCGTGTTCTATGGCAAATGCGGTTACTTGGGCGACTTTTGTCTCTGCTGTATCTTTGGGATAAACGCCGCAGACGGCAGAACCCTCACTGTGAACTTTGAGCATCACTTGCATGGCGCGTTCCCTGCCCATTGCGAAAAATGTTTGTAATACCTCAACCACAAACACCATAGTTGAATAATCATCGTTTAGCAGTATGACCCTGAATAGCTTTGGGGGTTTGGTTTTACTGCGCTCCGCCTCAAGTAATGTAGTACTTTCGTGTTTCGTGTTCATGGCAATCATATGTCACATTTTTGAGGATCATTATCTGGGGATTAAGGTAGCTTTTTCAAGCATATTCTGGAGATTTGTAAAAACTTGCATTTAATGCTTGACTGAATTGATGTAACTAGCGTAAAAAGGGCACGGGTGTTTGAATTAAAGTATCTGCAGTACTGGTTTTGCCATGTGCGTTCCAAGTGCGATGTGCGGAATTGCGAATTCAAACAGTTTAACGGGAATCCACCCGGTTTTTAGTAAGGAAGTTTTAACATGGCAAACGGTACAGTTAAGTGGTTCAATGATGCAAAAGGCTTTGGCTTTATCACTCCAGATGATGGTAGCGAAGATCTTTTTGCGCACTTCTCCGCAATCAACATGAGCGGTTTCAAGTCGCTGAAAGAAGGCCAGAAGGTTACCTTTGATATCGTTCAAGGTCCTAAAGGCAAGCAAGCTTCAAACATCCAGGCTCCCTAATAGGTTCTTGGTTGGATAAGCTAAAGCCCGCAAACGCGGGCTTTTTTTATCCCAGAAAATCCACTAGAACCAAACCCCTCCCAGCCTCCCCTTATCAGGGGAGGAGCGAGCTTTGCTTTCCCCCTGACAAGGGGGAGTTGGAGGGGGTTGTGCATTCCATCGGGCGAGCACCAGCACGGTTGGCTTAAATGTTAGCCAAGGCAGCATTGAACGTTGCACTTGGCCGCATGGCTTTCGATGTTTTGTCGAAAACCGGGTGGTAATAACCGCCCATATCAGCGGGTTTTCCCTGCGCGGCGATCAATTCTTCATCGATTCTGGCTTCGTTGTTAGTCAATGCGTTGGCTAACGATGTGAAACGAGCTTGAAGTTCCTTGTCCCTGGTCTGCGCGGCCAGTGCCTGTGCCCAGTATAGCGTGAGGTAGAAGTGACTTCCCCGGTTATCCAGTTCCCCCACTTTGCGAGCAGGTGACTTGTTGTTATCAAGAATTCTGGCGTTGGCCTGATCCAGCGTCTCAGCCAGAATCTGCGCCTTTGCGTTGTTGAATTTCTGGCCAAAATGTTCCAGCGACACGCCCAGCGCCAGAAACTCACCCAGTGAATCCCAGCGCAAATAGCCTTCCTGCTGAAATTGCTGAACATGCTTCGGTGCAGAACCGCCTGCGCCGGTCTCAAACAGCCCGCCGCCATTCATCAGAGGGACGATAGATAACATCTTTGCACTGGTGCCCAGTTCAAGTATCGGGAACAAGTCGGTGAGATAGTCGCGCAGCACGTTGCCAGTGACGGAGATGGTATCTTTCCCCGCGCGGATACGTTCAATCGAGAATTGAATCGCTTCTTCGGGCGTCATGACGCGAATATCTAGCCCGCTGGTATCGTGGTCCTTCAGATATTTTTCCACTTTCAGAATGACCTGGGCATCGTGTGCACGGTTCTTGTCCAGCCAGAAAATGGCAGGAGATCCCGTTGCGCGAGCGCGTCCTACAGCCAACTTCACCCAGTCCTGGATCGGTGCATCTTTTACCTGGCACGCGCGGAAAATGTCACCCTGCTCGACCTTCTGTTCCAGCAGCGTTTTGCCGGAAGCATCAACAACGCGCACAGTGCCGTTCGCTGCAATCTCGAATGTCTTGTCGTGGGAGCCGTACTCTTCGGCCTTCTGCGCCATCAGGCCAACGTTGGGCACGCTACCCATGGTCTTCGGATCAAAAGCGCCGTGCTTCTTGCAGTCTTCGATAACGACCTGATAAATACGGGCGTAGCAACGGTCGGGGATCATTGCCTTGGTGTCATGCAGCTTGCCATCCGTACCCCACATCTTTCCGGAATCGCGGATCATCGCTGGCATGGATGCATCGACAATGACATCGCTTGGCACATGCAGATTGGTGATGCCCTTGTCCGAATTGACCATGGCCAATTCCGGTCGGGTCTTGTAAACGGCCTGAATATCGGCTTCGATCTGGGCGCGCTGAGCTTCGGGTAATTGGGCAATTTTCGTATAGAGATCACCCAAGCCGTTATTCACGTTAACGCCCAGCTGCTTGATAACCGCAGCGTGCTTGTCGAAAACATCCTTGTAATAAACGGTGACCGCATGGCCGAACATGATGGGATCCGAGATCTTCATCATGGTGGCTTTGAGGTGCAGGGACAGCAGCACGCCCTGTTTTTTTGCGTCCGCCATCTGTTCCTCGTAGAACGCGCGCAGAGCACGGCGGTTCATGACGCAAGCGTCGATGATTTCGCTCGCCTTGAGCGTCGTCTTTTCTTTCAGCACCGTGGTTTTGCCATCGTCACCGACAAATTCAATGCGCACCGCACAGGCTTCGGCCACCGTGACGGATTTTTCGCTGCCGTAGAAATCGCCGGCATTCATGTACGCCACATGTGTCTTTGAATCGGCGCTCCAGGCGCCCATCTTGTGCGGATGCTTGCGTGCGAATTGCTTTACTGAGGCAGCAGCGCGGCGGTCGGAGTTGCCTTCGCGCAGTACCGGGTTCACGGCGCTGCCGAGAACCTTGCTGTAACGCGTTTTGATTTCCTTTTCGGCATCCGTTTTCGGATCTTCCGGATAGTCTGGTACTTTGTATCCCTGAGATTGCAATTCCTTGATTGCAGCCTTCAACTGGGGGAGCGATGCGCTAATATTGGGGAGCTTGATGATGTTTGCTTCCGGTTTGAGTGTCAGTTCACCCAGTTCAGTCAGTTCATCCGCGATCTTCTGGGTAGCGCTCAGGTTTTCAGGGAAATTTGCGAGAATACGTCCTGCCAGAGAAATATCCCGTGTTTCAACTACAATGCCGGCCGCTTTGGTGAAGGCTTGAATGATAGGGAGCAAAGAGTAGGTCGCCAGTGCCGGTGCTTCATCGGTCAAGGTGTAAATGATTTTTGGGGTCGCCATGTTTTTTCTCAATGTTTATTCTGGGGAGTTTGTCGTTTGTTAAAAAGGGAAACCGTTGCTAACAAGGGAAACTCCGTTATTAACAAAGGAAGCTTAAGATGAGCCGCATCTTGCTGTTCAACAAACCCTATGGGGTGATCTGTCAATTCAGCCGAGATGGCATGCATCCGACCCTGGCCGATTATATCGCGCTTCCCGACTTTTATCCTGCCGGACGGCTGGATACAGATAGCGAGGGCCTGGTATTGCTCACGGATGATGGCCAATTGCAGCATGTCATCACCGATCCCAGGCATAAATTGGCCAAAACCTATTGGGTGCAGGTGGAAGGCGTGCCGGATGAATCAGCGCTGGAGAAGCTGCGTATAGGCATCAAATTGCCGGACTTCACCACATTGCCTGCAATCGTCCGTATTGTCGAGGAGCCGGTGGATTTATGGCCCCGCATCCCCCCGATACGCGAGCGCAAATCTATCCCTGTTTCCTGGCTGGAACTCACGATTCGTGAAGGTAAAAACCGCCAGGTCAGGCGGATGACGGCAGCAGTGGGGCTCCCGACTTTGCGCCTTATTCGCTATTGCATAGGTGATTGGACGCTGGATGGGCTGGCGCCGGGTAAGTGGCGCGAGGAGACCATGTTATTACCCAAATAGGCAGTATAAATTTTCACGATTGGCCCCCATCTAAAACAAAAGCGAGGGGAGTCTGCACATTGAACGAAGCGAGTGGGCAGGCTTGCCCTGTGTATTTGATAAGGTAGTGTAGGGACTTGCCCTATGCATTTGATAAGGCAGTGTAGGGTCTTGCCCTATGCGACCCGTCAGGTGAGTGTAGGGTATAATACGCCCCCTTTAGTTTTAGCTTTGATTTAGGAGAACCTTATGCCTATTTATGAATATCGCTGCAATAGTTGTGGCGCGCAAGATGACGTCATTCAAAAAATGAGCGATGCACCTCTCACCATTTGCCCCGTATGCGGCAAGGCAGCGTATGCCAAGCAGATTTCTGCAGCGGGTTTCCAGCTCAAGGGTGACGGCTATTACGTCACCGACTTTAAAAACAAGGGCAGCAAATCTGATTCTGGTAGCAAATCTGACGCGGCGAGTAGCAAGTGAAAAAATACTTACTGACCGGGCTGCTAGTCTGGGTTCCGCTCGGCATTACTGCCTGGGTGTTGAACATCACCATCGGTATGCTGGATCAGAGCCTGCTATTATTGCCCGTACAATGGCGTCCAGATGCGTTGCTGGGAGTACACATCCCCGGGCTGGGGGTGATATTGACCGTACTGGTGCTGCTTGGCACCGGCTTGATTGTACGTAATGTATTAGGTCAGCAATTGTTGCGTTATTGGGAAGGCATCCTGCGCCGAATTCCCTTTGTAAACGCCATTTACAACAGTGTAAAACAAGTCAGCGACACCTTGCTGTCAGGAGACAGCAAGGCCTTCGGCAAGGTATTGCTGGTGCGTTATCCGCATGCTGAGGCGTGGTCACTGGCGTTTCAAACAAGCGTGCCCGGCGGAGTAATCAAGCAACTGGGTGATGAATATGTGGGTGTGTTCGTCCCCACTACGCCCAGCCCGGTTAACGGTTTTTATTTCTTCGTGCGTAAAGCCGACACTATAGAGCTGAATATCAGCGTGGACGTGGCTTTTAAATCTATTATCTCCATGGGTGTGGTTGCCTCTCCTGAAAAAATGGTAAGCCCTGTAGTCCCTCAATCCTGAGATTTTTTATCAATTATTCATACCAAAGAACTGACATGCGTACACATTATTGCGGACAATTAAATACCACTCACCTTGGAAAAATCGTCACCCTGTGTGGCTGGGCACATCGTCGTCGCGACCACGGCGGGGTGATTTTTATTGACCTGCGCGATCGTGAAGGATTGGCACAGGTGGTATGTAATCCAGAGCCGGCCGAGATGTTTAAAGTGGCAGAATCGGTACGCAATGAATATGTATTGCGCATCACCGGTAAGGTGCGTCGTCGTCCTGAAGGTTCGGATAACGCCAATTTGGCCAGCGGCGAAATTGAAGTCGTATGCCAGGAAATCGAAGTACTGAATGCATCGATTACCCCGCCGTTCCAGCTGGACGACGAAAATCTTTCGGAGAGCGTGCGTCTGACCCACCGCGTGATTGACCTGCGCCGTCCGCAAATGCAAAAGAATATGATGCTGCGCTACAAAACCGCACGCGCCTTCCGCCGCTTTCTGGACGACCGCGGTTTTATCGACATTGAAACGCCGATGCTGACCAAATCCACACCGGAAGGCGCGCGCGATTACCTCGTGCCTTCCCGCGTACATGCAGGCGAATTTTTTGCGTTGCCGCAGTCGCCGCAACTGTTCAAGCAGATGCTGATGGTGGCCGGATTTGACCGTTATTATCAGCTAACCAAATGTTTCCGCGACGAAGACTTGCGCGCGGACCGCCAGCCTGAATTCACCCAGGTGGATATCGAGACATCGTTCATGACTGAAAATCAGATCATGGAACTCACCGAAGAAATGATCCGCACGGTGTTCAAGGAAGTAATGGACGTGCAATTGCCGAACCCTTTCCCGCGCATGAGCTATCAGGAAGCGATGGCGCGCTTCGGTTCGGACAAGCCGGACATGCGCGTGACGCTTGAAATAACCGATGTAACCGATGCGGTTAAAGAAGTGTCATTCAAGGTATTTGCCACTGTGGCGAATCAGCCTGACGGCCGTGTTGCCGCCTTGCGCATTCCCAACGGTGCGGCTTTGACGCGCAGCGAAATCGACGAATACACCAAGTTTGTCGGTATCTACGGTGCCAAGGGCCTGGCTTACATCAAGGTCAACGATGTCTCCCAGCTCAACGAAACCGGGCTGCAGTCCCCTATTGTCAAGAACCTCAGTGCAGCCGCATTGCAGACCATCATGCAGCGCACGGGTGCTGCGAATGGCGACCTGATCTTCTTCGGCGCCGATAAAGAAAAAGTTGTGAACGATGCGCTGGGCGCACTGCGCAACAAGGTCGGTCACGAAAAAGGTCATGTCAGCGGCGAAGCATGGAAACCATTGTGGGTGGTCGACTTCCCGATGTTTGAATACGACGAAGAAGGCAAGCGCTGGAATGCCTGCCACCATCCGTTCACCGCGCCCAAAGACGAGCATCTGCAGTTTCTGGCAACGGAGCCGGGCAAGTGCCTGGCCAAGGCCTATGACCTGGCCCTTAACGGCTGGGAAATCGGCGGTGGCTCGGTGCGTATCCACAAGGAAGAAGTGCAGAGCCAGGTGTTCCGTGCGCTCAATATCGATGCCGAAGAAGCCCAGCTCAAGTTCGGCTTCCTGCTCGATGCGCTGCAATACGGCGCGCCACCGCACGGCGGCCTCGCCTTCGGTCTGGACCGCATCGTCACGATGATGACCGGCTCCGAATCGATTCGAGATGTGATTGCATTCCCGAAAACTCAGCGTGCGCAATGTCTGCTGACACACGCACCAAGCGCAGTGGATGAAAAGCAGTTGCGCGAACTGCATATTCGCTTGCGCCAGCCTGCCGCAACAGAAACGCCGAAAAACTAGGCATTGCCTGAGTGCAAATCAATATAGGGCGCTTGTCTCGCAGTAATCTTTTTTGGGGGAAATAAATTGAACCTGAGTTGGATGAACACTTTCTGCGTGGCACGAATTCTGCCGACACTCCTCGTTTTGTTTGCAGTATCACTGGCGTTGGCAACAACGCCAGTGATAGCCCGTAGTCATCATTCCCACAGTGATCAAGCCATACAGGAGGTTGCGTTATCCACCTTGCCGGTGGAGGCAATAGAAACCCTGCGCCAGATCAAGCAGGGCGGGCCATTCCCATACCCGCGCGACGGAGTAGTGTTTGGCAACTTTGAAAAACGCCTGCCCGGAAAGCAGCGCGGCTATTACCACGAGTACACAGTACGAACACCGGGAGTTCGCAGTCGCGGGGCACGGCGCATAGTGTGCGGGCAGCCGTCCGAGTGTTATTACAGCGACGACCATTACGAAACATTCAAACGGATACGGGAGTAGTCATGGACGATCTTGCATTGCGTTTAAAAAATACCAAAGAGGCAGGTGTTTACATTATCAATTGCGAACTGAGTGATGTGCACTCTGCAGCAAGCGAAGTCGGCTTCACTGTATTCGATGCTGATTTGGCTACGGTGCAGAGCAAGAGCGAATTTCTGGCTGCGATCGCGCAGGCGATTGAGGCCCCTGAATGGTTTGGAAAAAACTGGGATGCACTGGCAGACGCGCTAGGTGACCTGTCGTGGAAGCCTGCAGCAGGCTATGTGCTGGTGCTGCATAATGGTATAAATACATTTAACCTGCTCGAAAACGATCATAAAATTGCCAAAGAAATTCTGGAAAGCACTGTGAGTTATTGGAAAACCCAAAGCAAGCCATTCTGGGTGTTTTCCTGCTGATTGTTATGAGCTATAAGCAGCCAATTTCTACTCTGGTGGTGATTTATACCTCAGCCCTGGAGGTTTTGCTGCTGGATCGGGCGGATCATCCCGGCTACTGGCAGTCGGTGACCGGCAGCCGCGACGATGATGAGCCACTGAGTCAAACTGCTGCGCGCGAGACGTTTGAAGAGACTGGGCTGGTCGTTGATCGCTACAAGTTAACGGATTGGAACTTCCAGAATGTATACGAAATTTATCCCGTCTGGCGCCACCGTTATGCTCCCGGGGTGACACAAAATACCGAGTATGTATTCGGACTGGAATTGCCCGAAGTGCAGCCCGTAAAGATTTCTCCGCGAGAGCACTTAAGCTATATTTGGCTGCCATGGCAGGAGGCTGCTGAAAAAGTTTTTTCCCCGACCAACCGCGCGATGATATTGCAATTGCCTGAGCGGGTGCGGCGTTAATGGGGAATTTGTTCACCAAAACATTGAGCTATGAAGCGTATGAGAAATTCATCCAACTCGTAAATCCCCTTAGCCCCCCTTTGCACCCGCAAGGGGTACGCCGGGGGTGCCCCGCTGCTGTGCAGCGACCCTTCCGCAGTCAAAGTGGGGAACTAAAGCAGCGTAAACTTTCATAATACTGTGGAAGGGATAACTGAGCCCACTTTGAATTGGGGTTAGCAGGGATGGGCGGTTTTTTGCCCAACTCGCAAAAAGGGGGCGGTGAACAGAGTGAGCGGGGGATTTGCTGTCCTCACAACAAAACAGCGAACTGAAAAAATTGGAAGAAACGCCATGCAAAAAAACATCATTTCCATCCCCTACGATCACCCCGGTGCGACCAATCAGAGCACCTGCAGCACCGCGCAAGCCTGGGCCAGCCAGCCACGCGACCCCAAGCCGGAAGAAAAGGCTGCGTTGATCGAGCGCATCAAGCGCATGCTGAAGGAGCAGGATGCGGTGCTGGTGGCGCACTATTATGTGAACGCCGACTTGCAGGATCTGGCTGAATCCACCGGTGGTTATGTGTCCGACTCGCTCGACATGGCCAAATTCGGCAATGAGCATCCCGCCAAGACGCTGATCGTGGCCGGGGTGCGCTTCATGGGCGAGACCGCGAAAATTCTCAACCCGGAAAAGCGCGTATTGATGCCCGATCTGGATGCCAATTGCTCGCTCGATCTCGGCTGCCCGGCGGATGAATTCTCCACCTTCTGCGATGCGCATCCCGACCGGACCGTGGTGGTGTACGCTAACACCAGTGCTGCAGTGAAGGCGCGTGCCGACTGGATGGTGACCAGCTCCATCGCGCTGCCTATTGTCAAACATCTCAAGGAGCAGGGCAAGAAAATCCTGTGGGCGCCGGATCGCCATCTGGGGCGCTATATCCAGGAACAGACCGGTGCCGACATGTTGCTATGGAATGGCTCCTGCGTGGTTCACGATGAATTCAAGATGAATGCGCTTGAAGAGCTGATGGCCAAACACCCAACAGCCAAGGTGCTGGTGCACCCGGAATCGCCGCGCTCCATCGTCGCGCTGGCCGATGTGGTGGGTTCCACCACGCAGCTGATCAACGCCTCGCAAAAACTGGATGCGCAGGAATTTATCGTCGCTACCGACAACGGCATCCTGCACAAAATGCGCACACTGTCGCCGCACAAGCTGTTCCTTGAAGCGCCCACCCGCGGTTATGGCGCGACTTGCATCAGCTGCAACCATTGCCCGTGGATGGCGATGAACGGCCTGATTAATCTTGCGGAAGTGCTGGAAAAAGGCCACAACGAAATCCATGTGGATCGCGCATTGGGCGAACGCGCGAAGGTGTCGATTCAGCGCATGCTGGATTTTGCGAAGCAGATTAATTTGCCGGGGAAGGGGTTGGGCAACGCTTAGGAGTAAGTTTTTTAGTATTCAAAATCAACTTCAACTTCGCCGGAGGCAGCCCGGCAGCTGGTTACTTTTCTTGCTTCGCCAAGTCAACGGAGTTTCGGTGGAGACTAACCTTCAGGTTATGTCGGAGCCAAAAGTAACCAAAAGAAGGCGATCCCCAATCCACCACCTCTTCGAGGTTCCCTGCGTTGCTCGACTGGTCAGGCGGCTGCGGAACTCGCACTACGTGCTCAGATAGTCCTCGCCGACATCCCCTGACCAGTCTCCGCTACTCGGTGGTGGATGAGGGGAAGAAAAAAACAACTAAAAAGCAGAATCTAAAAGCAGAACCAGAAACCAAAGCGGGGGCACAGTGTGCTCATGTTTTTTTGATTTTGTTTTTGGCGAGCGCAAGGCGCACGCTGCTCGTTAGTTTTTCTCTCCCCTGTGTATCGCCTTGCTCCATCAAAAACAATCGGAGGTTTAGGCGAGGACTGTCATAGCACGCCGTGCGAGTTACGCAGCCCCCC
>Ga0315268_10003352_pt1 | contig 17687 bp, 15 predicted proteins | sample C1_top_MG_FD_204535 | JGI IMG/M metagenome (GOLD analysis project Ga0315268, IMG submission 204535) | Sediment microbial communities from Yellowstone Lake, YNP, Wyoming, USA - C1_top | ecosystem: Environmental > Aquatic > Freshwater > Lake > Sediment | place: USA: Wyoming | collected 2017-08-01
TCTACTGGTTATTTAATGACTAGAATTGCAGAGGGCTTGGCTACTCAATTTTCGGTCAAGGCGCTGTGTGCACAGCCAACCTACGCAATGCGAGGCATTAGATCTGCCAAACGAGAAACACATAACAGGGTAGATATTTTCCGTTGCCCTTCGACAACTTTTAACAAAGACCAATTCATTTTAAGAGTAATTAATCTTGTAACGATTAGTATTTCTATATTTGTGGCGGAGCTGACCCATTTCCATGAAGGGGATTGTGTCTTAGTTGTCACTAATCCGCCTTTGCTGCCGTACGTCACTATGCTAGCGTGTCATCTGCGTCGCGCCAAGTGTATTGTGCGCGTGGATGATGTCTATCCAGATGTATTGGTTGCCGCTGGTATGCTGAAGGTTAAGAGTATCCCATATCGTATACTGGATTGGTTGACTAGACAACTGTATTACGGTGCGGAACGGATAATAGTATTAGGTCGAGACATGGAGGGACTGGTATCGCGAAAAATGTCTAGCCATCAAGAACGAATCCGGGTGATTACGAACTGGGCAGACCTTGACCTGATTTCGCCCGCTCCCAAGAGAGACAACATTCTTTTACACGAATTAGGACTGATCGACAAATTCATTGTCCAGTGGGCAGGCAACATGGGACATCCTCATGAAATCAAGTCTCTGTTTGAAGCGATGGTTCAACTGAGGGATAATTCTGTTATCCATTTTCTTTTTATTGGCTCTGGATCCAAGCGAGCGTGGCTCGAATCACAAGTCAAACAGATGGGGCTAGAGAATGCAACTTTTCTTGGCAACCGTCCGCGCAGTGACCAGTCAAATTTTCTTAACGCGTGTGACATAGCTCTGTCATCTCTGATTTCTGATATGTCTGGTATTTCTGTGCCTAGCAGAACCTATAATATCCTGGCGGCAGGAAAGCCTATCTTAGCGATTGGTGAACCGGACTCAGAGATTGGTTTACTCATCGCAGAAGAAAAGGTGGGTTGGATTGTGCCGCCTTGTCAACCGGATCAAATTGTGCGTGTTTTATTAGAAGCACAGGCACATCCAACATTCTTGTCTGAGATGGGCAAACGCGGTCGGGCCGCAGTTGAGACGAAATACTCATCCAAGTCTGTGATCAACAACTATATTGGATTGATCAAGGATCTGAATGTGGCGCACAACTAATGAGTAATGTGGTTTGCCTGATCACTGGCGCAAAAGGTTTTCTAGGTTCCGAAATTGTACGCCAAGCGATAGCCGCTCATCTAGCCGTGCGCGCTACAGACAAGTATACGGGATCCATAACGCCCGATGTAGATTATCGTCCTGCCGACATTCTCGATCTGTCAAGTCTCAATTCTATATTCCGCGATGTGTCCCTAGTCGTTCATGTTGCCGGTCTAGCGCACGTTTTTGACAAAACCAAAGTGGTCATTGCTCCATTCAAAGCGATTAATGAGCAAGGCACGGCAAACGTTGCGCGCGTTGCCGCCGAAGCCGGCGTGCGACATTTTATCTTGATTAGTTCGGTGTCAGTATACGGTCCATTCACGCAGGGCGTCTATGACGAAAGTGCGCCCTGTCGCCCAGAAGGACCGTATGCGGAGAGCAAGTACCAGGCCGAACAGCGCGCAATCGAGATCGCGCAACAGTCTGGCATGGCACTCACGATCTTGCGTCTGGCAACATTGTACGGTGAAGGTGATCCGGGCAATGTGGCGCGCTTGATGCGGACGATTGATCGGGGACGGTTTGTCTGGGTAGGCGACGGGTCAAATCGCAAGAGTCTGATTTACAAGGGAGATGCCGCACGGGCTACCTTGGCGGTTTTACAACATCCTGCTTCGGGAATCAATATCTACAATGTTTCGGCGCCGCCCTGTACAATGCGGCAAGTTGTGGATGGTTTGGCGGCAGCCTTGAACCGTCGTCCTTTTCCGGTGCGTATTCCCGCTTCTGGCGCATCTATGGCAATGTGGCTTGTGGCGGGCTTGATGCGCGGGCATGGCAAGTCTGGCGCATGGCGGGGAACGCTCGTCAAATGGCTGGCAGACGATGTTTATGACGCTGGCAAGTTTCAACGCGAGTTCAACTTCGAGGTACAGGTCAATCTGGCTGTGGGCCTGCGCCGCGAAGTCCAATGGTATTGGACAGGACGTGTTGCGCGGTGAATTCGTCTAATATGCTTTGGCTTGTTACACTAGCCTTGTTCGCTGGTGTGCTCGCTTGGCTTGCCACATTTGTCCTGCGCCGCTGGTCCCCTCGCTTGGGGCTGGTGGACATTCCAAATGAGCGCAGCTCGCATGTAAGGCCTACGCCGCGTGGCGGTGGGACGTCTTTTGTCGTTGTCGCGTTGGTGCTGACGACCGTCGCCGCATTACGATTGAGTATCGCCATGATGCCCGGCATGGTGGCGCTGATGTTGGGCAGTTTGCTTGTCGCTGGCGTCAGTCTGGCCGATGATCGCTGGCGCTTGCCAGTGCGTTTCCGCTTTGGCGCGCATACGGTTGGCGCGTTGATCTTGCTCGCGGGCGGCGGATGGATCCGAGAAGTGGATCTGCCGGGGGGTGTGGTCTGGTCATTGGGATGGGCAGGTCTGCCGCTCACGTTCGTGTGGATCGCCGGACTCACCAACGCATACAACTTTATGGATGGAATAGACGGGTTGGCGGCTGGGCAAGCGGTCATTGCCGCTGTGGCGATGGCATGGTTGAGCCAGGTGTGGGGAGCTGATCAGGTCGCATTGGCGATGGCAATTTTAGCTAGCTCCGTATTGGGATTCTTGTCTCATAATTGGCCGCCGGCCAAGATTTTCATGGGCGATGTCGGCAGCGCCTTTTTAGGCTTTTCGTTTGCGGGCTGGGCAGTGCTCTCAAGTAACACTCCATCAAACAAACTGCCTTTCGTCGCCTGGGCAGTCTTGCTGGCCCCGTTTCTGTTTGACACTGGCGTTACACTGATCTCACGCGTCGTGCGCGGCCAGCGTTGGTACGAGGCGCACCGGGAACATTTCTACCAGCGGCTCATCCGGCAGGGCTGGAGCCACAAAGCCGTGACAAGCCTGTACTTGGGCGTCGCGACATTTTTGGGACTGGTGATGATAGCCTACTATGGTTACGGATTTATAGCCCCCCTCGTATTCATTGGGCTGATAGCCTTACCCTTAACTGGAATTGTCGTGGTGGTGCGCTGGGTCGAGACTCGGCCCGCCCGACATCCAGTCCACACTGTTTGATATTTGTTGCGACGTTGTGGAGAAAACCCTCCGCTCATTCGCACTCTGCTGGGTCAGCGCCAAGGATACTGTCATGAAAACTCAAACTTACTTGAAACACACTGCCCCCATGATTTTGGCAGACGTAGTAGCGGTCAACCTTGGCCTTTTCCTGGGCCTGCTGGCCCGCTACGCCGTATTGGTTGGCCTGAATGAAGCGCCTATCCTCTTGCCGTACTTTACCACGACGGCTGACCTGTGGCGCGATTCCCTGAGAGCCTACCAGTCGGCAGTTCCTCTGTTGACGGTGATTGCGCTGGTCGTGTTTGGGCTGTGCGGCTTGTACAAGGCCGACCGACCTTATCGGGGCCGGAAGGACACCTTGATTGCTCAGGCCACCAGCGCAGCTTTCCTGATCTTTGCTCTTGCGTCCTACTTGATTCTGCTCCTGGGTTATCTAGCCCGACGCTGGGGTTTCGCGCCGTTTCCGCGCAGCGCATGGCTTGCCGGTTGGGTCTTTGCACTCGTGTTGCTTCTGATCGCACGCCGGGCATCGGCGACTTTTGTAGCAGCGCGTGAAGGACGCTTGCCTGGTCAAATCATCCGCAATCGCTACTTCGTAGCGGGCGACCTGTTATCGCTGGTGTTAGCGGTTTGGTTCAGCTTTGCTGCCCGGCTTGACCCAGCCGGTGTGCACCAGTATCGGATCTCGTTCTGGGTGTATCTGGGGATCGCACTGGTCGTCAAGCCAGCCGTCTTTCAATTATTTGGCCTCTACCGGCGCTACTGGCGCTATGCCAGCATCGGCGAAGTCGTCAACATCGTGGGAGCAAACGTAGCAGCTACAGTCGTCGTGATCTTGTTCGCCTACTTGATCGTGCCGATTTTCTATTCGTTTAGTCAGGTTCCGCGTTCGATTCCCTTCATAGATTTTCTCCTCACGACCGCCTGCGTGGGAGGTACGCGCTTCCTGGTGCGACTGATGGGAGACCGGCGAATGATGAGCCGTCTGACTCAAGGCGCTGCCAATGGAACAGTGTCCCAGCGCCGGGCGCTGATTGTGGGAGCAGGTGACGCGGGCGCGGTTATCGTCCGCGAGATGCGAAGCAGCGCACGATTGGATCTTGAGCCGGTCGGTTTTGTGGATGACGATCCAACCAAGCGCAATATGCGCATTTTGGGCGTCCCGGTGCTGGGAACGTGTCAGGATCTAGCCGATCTCATTCGCGAATTCCAGGTAGACGAGGTTATCGTAGCCATGCCGACCGCCCCCGGCGTAGTCATACGTGAGGTCAAGCGATTATGCCAGCAGGCAGGTGTGCCATGCAAAGTGCTGCCCGGTATTTACGAGCTGCTCAATGGTAGAGTTAGTGTTAGTCAGTTACGGCCTGTGCGGATTGACGACTTGCTCCGCCGTGATCCTGTCGAGATTGACAAAACTGCGCTGGGCCAATACTTGAGCGGGGTGCGAATTCTAATCACGGGCGCCGGTGGCTCCATTGGCTCTGAATTGTGTCGGCAGGTAGCAAGATACAATCCTCTGCAACTGGTGTTGTTAGGCCACGGAGAGAACAGCATTTTCAATATCGAACGGGAACTGAAGGCAATTTTCCCGCAGCTCGACCTGGTGGCTTGCATTGCCGATGTGCGTGATCCTCAGCGGTTGAACGAGTTGTTTGCGCGATATGTGCCAAATGTAGTCTTTCACGCGGCTGCTCACAAGCATGTTCCCTTGATGGAATTCAACATTGAAGAAGCTGTGACGAACAATATCTTCGGAACACAGTGTGTGTTGGAGGCGGCCATCAAGAATGGGGTTGACCGATTCTTGTTGATCTCGACGGATAAGGCGGTCAACCCGCGTAGCGCGATGGGCGCCAGCAAGCGCGTAGCTGAGATGCTGGTTCAAGATGCCGTACGACGATCACCCGGAGTATTTGTGGCCGTGCGGTTCGGTAACGTGTTGGGCAGTCGAGGCAGCGTTGTGCCGCTATTCCAAGAGCAGATCGCGGCTGGAGGGCCAATCACTATCACTGACCCGGCGATGGAACGCTTTTTCATGACGATCCCAGAAGCAGTCAATCTAGTTTTGCAGGCGGGCGCTCTGGGCCGCAGCGGCACGTTGTATATGCTGGACATGGGACAACCGGTGCGCATTGTTGACCTAGCGCAGGATATGATCGAGTTGTCTGGCCTGCAGCCAGGCGATATCGAGATCAAATTCACTGGCGTGCGGCCAGGTGAAAAGATACGCGAGGAGCTATCTACACCAGACGAAGACATGTTACCCACATCGCATCTCCGTATTAAAATGCTGCGTGGAGTTTTGACTCTGGACAGTCGTTGCCTCTACCAGTCTGTCCAGGAACTGGTGACCGTTGCTCGCAGCGGCGATGAGCATCAAACGCGGACGCGGCTGCTGGAACTGGCCAATACAGGCGCAGGATGCGCAGCAGACGCGAGGGGCGCCAATGAAAAAACAGCCAACGCCGAATTTCCAGTGTTAGCATCCCATTAACACGCTCGTCGGTGATTACCCTGCATTTCAAGTGTAAGGTCAAGCTCGTTCACTTCGGCGCGCGACAGGTCGAGCAGATCGTTGATCAGGCGCTTCAGGTGTTCGGCGCTTTTGTGGATGTGCTGGCGCTCGTTCGTCTCGTCGGCAATGTGTGAGGATTCGCTATAGCCGATGATGACGTCGAGCGGCGTTCTCAGTTCGTGGCTCATGTTCGCCAGCAGGCGCTTGAATCCGGCAACACGCGCCTTTTTGGCGAGATTATGCGCGAGCATTGGGAACACAAAAAAAGCGCCCGGACGGGATGAGCAACCCGCAGATTGACGAATGGTGTGAATTGGGGCTTGCCAATGGAGCGATTGGAGGCAAGCTGGTCGGCGCGGGCGGTGGCGGCTTTTTGCTGTTTTATAGCGAAGACCACAAGCGCCTGCGCCAGGCGATGGCGCGCGCCGGGCTGGAAGAGGTGCGTTTCCGCTTTGATTTTGAAGGCACCAAATTTGCAGGCCGCATTGCCGACACAGGGCGCGACCCAGTGCCTATGATGGCCTCCGCCGTCGAAATGCTCAAACCTTTCCCGAATGTTGAGTTGATTTGGGCCAGCCCGCGTGAATTGTTGAATATTTTCCAGGCGGACGCTATTGGCTGCCACATCATTACGGCGACGAACGATATCTTGAAAAAGCTTCCCCTCCTCGGCAAGAATCTGGAAGAATATTCGCTAGAGACGGTCAAGATGTTTTATAATGATGCGCAGCAGGCTGGTTACAAGCTCTAACTCAGGTTTCACCTTATGGCACAAGCCTCCGAAAAGCTCCGAACCGCTGCTTGCCGCACGGCGGCTTTTTTTGACTGCTGGCACTGGATATTCTTAATCCTGGCAGCGCCCCTGTTGTTATTCCCATCCCCGGCGCGCACTCCTGCGCTCCTGGTTATATCGGGCCTATGGATCATTACATGGCTGACAAGGCGCGAGCCGCTCACGTGCACGCCGTTCAACGGGCCGCTCTTGCTGCTCAGCGTGATGGTGCTGGTGAGTCTTTACGCCACGTATGACATTGCGGTCAGCCTGCCCAAGATTGCAGGAATGGTGCTGGGCATCGGCGTGTTCTATGCTTTTGCGCGCGAGGGCCGGCATCCCCGTGGCTGGTGGCTATGTTGCTGGGTCTTTATGGGCATCGGCATCGGCATTGCCGGCCTGGGGCTGCTCGGCACGCGATGGATTGCCAAGGTAGGGGCCTTGACGCCTGTCATCTCTCGCTTACCCTCTGCTCTTGTCAATTTGCCCGGCGCTTCGGAAGGGCTGCATCCAAACGAGGTGGCCGGCGCGTTATTGTGGGTCATGCCTGTCCTTGCGAGCTTTTTGCAATTGGCCTGGATTCGAGCGCGGGGTGGGCGGGCCGTCTGGGTCTGGTTTCTTGCTCTGGCCTTGACGCTTTTTGTCACAGGTGTTTTTGCGTTGACCCAGTCGCGCGGCGGCTACATTGCCTTTGCAGTGACAGGATTGGTCCTGGTTCTGATAATGCTTCCACCGCGTGCGCGCCAGCTCACCGTCGCCGCTTTGGCGATCCTGGCCGTCGTGGCTCTAGTTGTTGTCGCGAGAGTTGGACCGAATGCGGCGCTGCATAGGCTATTGGGCGGCAGCCGTTCGGCTGACCTCGCACTGTCGCTTGATACACTGGAAGGTCGTGTAGAAGTCTGGTCGCGTGCGCTGTATGCGATCCAGGATTTTCCGCTTACCGGTATGGGGATGAACACCTTCCGGCACATTGTGCCTGTGTTGTATCCGCTCTTTCTCGTCGGCCCTGATTTTGACATTGCTCACGCACACAACGAGTTTCTGCAAGCCGCGCTTGATCTGGGCCTTCCTGGCTTAGTTGCTTTTCTTGCGTTGTACATAGGCGCATTCTGGATGCTGGCGGAAATTTGGCGAATTGCAGATGGCAGACGGCAAGTATCTGATGGCGAATCGTCTGCCCTCATGCTGTGCACTCCTCAGACTCTCCGCGCGCTTGTTCTGGGACTAGGCGGCGGCTTGTTCGCGCATCTGATTTACGGAATGACGGATGCTGTGGCATTGGGCGCCAAGCCAGGTGTGTTGTTTTGGATGTTGCTGGGGCTGATTGCAGGGTTGTTCGACCAAGCGCGCCGCAATCATCAGGTGCAGGATGTGATCCCAGTACTGCTGGACAAGTCGCCACGCGCATAGCGAAAAGACTTTCACTCTTTCTAAAACTTGTCTCATTTGCTACAACTTTGAAGCGTTAAACTGCCTAATCCCATTTCGCACCGTAGCGTTCTGTGGTATCATAAGATTTGTATCATGCTTCATGCGACTTTGCCAATTCGTCAGGAGGATAACATGGCGCCAGTGCCTAAAGTGGGTCAATCTGCACCCGATTTCGTTCTCAGGAGTCATGATGGGCGGACAATTCGCCTGAGCGACTATTGCGAGAAGAAGAACGTAGTGATTGCATTCTTCCCACTCGCCTGGACGCCCGTCTGAACGAGCCAGGTCCCTTCCTACCAGGCGCTGCTTGACCAGTTCGAAGGGATGAACACCCAGGTTCTGGGTATCAGCGTTGACAGCAAAGATTGCCTTAGGGCATGGGCTGAAAGTTTGGGCGGTATCACGTATCCCCTATTGAGCGATTTCTGGCCGCATGGTCATGTCGCGCAGTCCTTTGGCGTTTTGCGCGAAGAAGGCTACGCCGAGCGCGCCCTGTTTGTCATTGACAAGCATGGCATCATCCGCTATGTAGATGTCCACGACATTCATGAACAGCCAGACAATGACCTGTTGTTCCGTGTTCTATCGGAACTCGAACCGCAGGTGGCCACGGCCCACGGAATCGCTCAACCGCCCGCCGCGCCGGAACCGGTGAGCGACGTGTTCCTATACTGCACGGCGTGGTGCCCCGATTGCCGGCGCGCGCGTACCTGGTTGAAGGATCACGGCATCCAATACGTCGAAGCGGACATCACACGCGACCGGCAAGCCGCGGCTAAAGTGCGCGGCTGGGCCAACGGCAATGAGACGACACCGACCTTTAACGTCAAGGGAACGATCATTGTAAGCTTTGACGAGTCCAGGCTCAAGAGGGCATTGGGAATATGAACCGGACTGGCGGGTCCACGAGACCTGTCAGACGCATCCTTGAAGGAAAGCACCCGCGTGGCTGCCGAGAAAATCCTGGTCATTGACGACAATGACCCATCGCGCGAGTTTGTGGTGGAGAGTGTGCTCAAGCCGAACGGCTATGAGGCGCTGGAAGCGGACTGCCTCGAAGTCGGGTTGCAACTGGTGGCCGAGCATCAGCCTGATCTGGTGCTGCTGCCTAAGCAGATGCTGGACTTGAACCGTCAGGAGCTCTTGGACAAACTGCGCATCCACGGTCAGCCTATCCCAATCCTTTTGACCACCACCAACCTTAGCGACGATCTGTTTCAAGCTCCTCTGGTGGGAGTGCGAGATATCCTCTACAGGCCTTTCGAGCCGCACGTGACTCTGCGCGCCATTGAGCGCATTTTGTCCGAGGCGCGCCTGCGGCGAGAACGGGACGAACTGGCCGACAAGCTCACGCAGTCACGCCGCCAGTCGGATCGTCAGCTTCAGGAACTCAATGCGCTTTACACCATCGGCAAGTCCGTGACGGCGACGCTCGACCTGGAGCAGGTGCTTTCCAATGTGGTTGAAGCGGCCACGTACGTGACGCGCGCCGAAGAAGGCTCTTTGCTTTTGCTGGACGAAGCCACGGGCGAGTTGTATCTGCGCGCGGCCAAAAATCTCGATCAACGCGCGACGCGCGAGCTGCGCGGGGTGCGCGTGAGCGATAGCTTGCTGGGCCGCGTCATCAAGCACGGGCGTCCCGTGATGTTGGCCGGCCAGGAATTGCGCAAGATCAAGACAGACTATTTGGTCAAAGCGCTCTTGTATGTTCCGCTCAAGGTTCCGCCCGATCGCATTCTCGGCGCGCTGGGAGTTGCCAACAAGATTTCCGAGCAGATCTTTTCGGAGCACGATGTGTTCCTGCTTTCTGCGCTGGGCGATTATGCTGCGGTCGCCATCGAAAACGCACGGCTGTTTAGCGAGATCGAAGCTGAGCGGGGCAAGTTGGAGGCAGTCTTACGCGGCACCGAGGACGTGGTGATCGTCTTGGGCCAGGATAAATCGGTGGTGTTGTTCAATCCGGCGGCGCGCAAAGCGTTCAACATTGACACACCGGCGATCACAGGACGTCCGTTGGCCGAAGTCGTGCACAGCAAGGCGCTTTTAGATATGTTTCGTCATCCCCCGGCCAAAGGTCGGCCTGTTCGCGCCGAAGTGCAACTGGCCGATGGTCGCACGCTTCAAGCGCAGGTCAGCGCCATCGAGGGGGTTGGCTACGCGGCGGTGATGCAGGACATCTCTCACCTCAAAGAGCTGGATCGCATCAAGAGCGAGTTTGTGTCGGTGGTCAGTCACGACTTGCGCTCGCCGCTCACCACGATCCGCGGCTATGTCGAGTTGTTGCCGCGCGTCGGGCCGCTCACGCCTCAGCAGGCCGAGTTTGTCGATCGCGTGGGGCAGAGCATGCAGACCATCACCGAGTTGATCGGCGATCTGCTGGACATTGGCCGGATCGAGGCGGGATTGGATCAAGAGTCGGGGCCTTGCGATATGGAAGAGGTTGTGCTGCGGGCAGTGGATTCGTTGCGCATGGCGGCCGAGGACAAGGAACATACACTCAGCACACATATCACGCGTGACCTCCCCACGGTGACGGGCAATGCGCGGCGGCTTGAGCAAGTAGTCAACAATCTTGTCAGCAATGCGATCAAATACACGCCGGTCGGCGGTCAGATTGATGTGGTCCTCAGACTCGAAGGCCCGTACCTGATGCTGCGCGTAGTGGACAATGGCATCGGCATCCCGCTCGAAGAACAGCCGCACGTCTTTGAAAAATTCTATCGCGTCGAAAACGAATTGACGGCGGACATCGGCGGAACGGGACTGGGACTTTCGATTGTCAAGAGCGTCGCGGAAAAACACGGCGGGCGGGTGTGGGTGGAGAGCATGCCGGGGCAGGGCAGCACCTTCGTCGTGCTATTGCCAACGCGGCGATAATCTCCACAGAGCAACAGCCGGGCAGTTCTGGTGATGGAACTGCCCGGTTTACGTTTATTGGATCTCTATGGTTTGGCCGGCTGGATGGTCTCTCTCCGGATCAGGTCGAGCGCCATGAGTGCGGTGAGGTCTTGCACCTCGTGGCCGAGTTGAAATGTCTCGGGCTTGGAATAGTCGCGCGCAAAACTGGTGGTCGGATGAACGTTGTCGCTTGCCAGGCCCCGGTTGGGCATGGTCTCTGCCACTGCATCAAAATCCCAGAGCGGGATTTTATTGTCGGTTGCGACTTGATGAATGATGTTGTTGATAGTATTGCCCGGGTCCTGGCGGTCGGCCTTGGTGCCGAGGACAGGGATCACGCCTTCTGAAATGGCAAACTCGACCATCTGGCGCATCTTGCGATCAAAAATGTCGGGCATACCGACGTCATTTGCTCCCAATCGAATCACGACCACGCTGGGATTGCCGAGCCGGAACTCGCACTCGACAAGCGTTTCGCCCGGAAAACAAGCCGGGTCCGTCTGCTGCGGATCGAGGACGGTCGTCGTGTGATAGCCTATGCCCACAGCAACGCTGTTGCGTCCGAACGAGCCAGCGTAAAAGTCAAGCGCGGGCTGGAGGTAGGCATAGTCGCTCAGGTTATAGTCTCCCCGGTCGAACAACGTGAGAAAGAATCCATTCTGGATGGTGCTGTCGCCCACTTTGGCAAAGACGTGCGAATTCCGGCCTAGCTTCTGACCCTGGCGGTAGATTTCGCGGATGTGCTGTTTGACCGCCAGCGGCATCACGACAATTGTCGTCACGGGAATACCGTTCACGGCAATCGAGGTTGGCACAGGCGCCAGCGGCGTCGCCGCCGCACCCGCTTGGATATCTGCCCGCGTTGCAGCAGGCTGGACAGCTGACTCGGCTGGAATGACAATCGTCTGCCCAGGGCGGATGAACTCGGGATTCGCAATCCGGTTGACTTTTACAATCGAATCAATGGTCACGCCATACTTGAGTGCGATATCAAACAGCGTGTCGCCATCTTGAATGGTATAGTTGACGGCTGACGCTCGTGGCCCGGAGCTGAGATTGGCAGGTGCCGCAACGGCGGTTGGTCTGGGCCAGGCCGACGACTCGCCTGGGATGATGAGATCATCGCCTGGATGAATCAGCTCTGGGATAGCGATTTGATTGGCGGCGACGATGGACTCGATCGTAACGCCATACCTGAGCGCAATATCGAACAGCGTGTCGCCGCTCTGCACAGTATAGCGGGCGGGAATTGGCGATGGAGTCGGCGTGAGCGCAGGAGCCGTTGGAGGCGCGGCAATCGATTGGCTCGCCGAGACATCAACGGTGGCCTTGGGCAGTCTTGTCCTCGTGGGCCGGGGCGTTGTCTTGACTGCACTGTTGTCGGCAGTCGTGCAGGCTGCCAGGACCACCAGCACGATCAAAGCAGGGTAAACTAGTTTAGAGCGCATCTGCCACATCCGGCCGTTTACTTTTTACTGGCGGCTGGCTTGCTTGCAGTCGCACATCCAACGCACTAAACCGCTGTGCAACTTTATTGTTCTTGACCGCCATCGCCAGCGCCTTGCGCGACCCGACGATGACGACGAGCTTCTTGGCTCGTGTGACGGCAGTGTAGATCAAGTTTCTTTGCAGCATCAAATAGTGCTGTGTGAGCAGTGGCAGCACAACACATGGGTATTCGCTCCCTTGCGCTTTATGGACGCTCGCCGCGTAGGCCAGCACCAACTCGTCCGCGTCAATCCAATCATAGACCACCGGTCGCCCGTCCAAGTTAACCGTCATGGATTGCGCTTCCAGATCGAGCGCGGTGATCGCGCCAATGTCCCCGTTAAATACATCTTTGTCATAGTTGTTGCGCGTCTGCATCACCCGGTCGCCCAGACGGAAAAGTGTCCCGCCGATTCTGCGCTCCGGCTTGTTGGGTGCAGGCGGATTGAGCGCAACCTGTAACAGCAGGTTGAGATTCATCACGCCCGCCACGCCGCGATACATCGGCGCGAGCACCTGGATGTCCGACGGCTTGAGTCCAAACTTTTTCGGGATGCGGTTGCTGACCAAATCTACGATGAGCGCGGCAGCTTCGTCGGGGTCGTCTTTGGCGAACATGAAAAAGTCGCGCGCGCCGCTGGGGAACTCGGGGAACTGTCCCTTGTTGATGCGGTGAGCGTTGGTGATGATGAGGCTGTCGTGCGCCTGGCGAAAGATCACGTCGAGCTGGATCACTTGCGCGCGACCCGAGTCGATCACGTCGCGCAGCACATCGCCTGCGCCCACAGACGGCAACTGATCCACATCGCCGACCAGCAGCAGGCGTGTGCTGGGTGCTATGGCCTTGAGCAGATGATTCGCGAGCAAGAGATCGAGCATGGATGCTTCATCCACAATGAGCAGATCAATCGGCAGAGGATTTTCTGCATTGCGCCTGAAACCTTCCTGCGGCGAAAACTCGAGCAAGCGATGAATTGTCCTGGCTGGTCGCCCGGTCGCCTCGGAAAGCCGCTTGGCTGCGCGCCCGGTGGGCGAAGCCAGCGCATAGCGCAAGCCGCGCTTTTCACACACTTCGATCATGGCGCGAACGGTGGTCGTCTTGCCCGTGCCGGGACCGCCGGTCAGCACAACGACTTTGCTGGAAGGCGAAAGGAGCGCGCGTACGGCTTGCATCTGCTGCTCGGAAAGCGCCGTGCCGGTGGATGAGACCGAAATGATTTGCTCAGCAGCGCGCGTCGTGGCGGTGGGCGTGGGCGCGTCCATGATCGCGCGCAGCTTGGCGGCGACGCTCGTCTCGCCATAGTAGAATGGAGTGAGATAGACGGCGCGTTCCTCGCGCATCGGTCGCGCCACCACCGCCGCAGGGCCCGACGTTTCAACGTCGGGCGGAGACGGAAAACCCGCTGAAGCGGGTTGAGGCTGCGTATCCCCAGTCGGCTTTAGCCGACTTGACGTTTCAGCCTGGATATTCATATCCAGGCTTGCCTCGACCTTCACCTGCCCATCTTTCACCAATCGCTCGATGCCGACGCCGGTCAATTCCGGCGTGACGCCAAGTAATTCCGCCGCGTCTTGAACCAGTTTGCTTTCTGGCGCGTAGACGTGACCTTCATCCGCGAGCTGACTTAGTGTATAAGCGACACCAGCGGCGATTCGATTCGGGCTGTCCATCGGCAGACCCAGGTCGCGCGCGATCTTGTCCGCTGTCTTGAAGCCAACACCATAAATGTCGCTCGCCAGCCGGTACGGGTTGTTCTTGACCACCGAGATGGACTCGTCGCCATACTGCTTGTAGATTTTCACCGCCAGCGACGTGCTGACGCCGTGCGATTGCAAAAAGAGCATCACGTCCTTGATGGCTTTTTGCTGCGTCCACGCCTGGCCGATGCTCGCTGCGCGCACGGCGCCCACGCCAAGCACGAGTCGCAACTGCTCCGGGTGATGATCGAGCACGTCGAGCGTTTGCAATCCAAATTTCTTGACGATGCGCCCCGCCGTTACCGGGCCGACACCTTTGATCAGACCAGAACCGAGATATTTTTTGATGCCCTCGACGGTGGCGGGCAAGACCTGCTCGCAGCGTTCGGCTTTGAACTGCTTGCCGTGCTTGGGATGGTTCATCCATGCGCCAGTCAACTGGAGCGATTCGCCTGGCTGCACCTCAGGCAAGTTGCCGACGACGGTGACGAGGTCAGCCTGGCCCGGCGCGTGCAGCCGCAGAACGGTATAGCCGTTTTCGGCATTGTAGAACGTGATCCGCTCGACGGAGCCTTGCAGGGTGTCCATGCGCGTAATGATAGCAGAAATATGGGGAAAGAAAAGGAATCGAAAAGTCGGAAGACAAAAACAAGTGTTGCTTGCCAGTCGTGACGGTGTTATACTCTCGCCACTTGCGAAACGCGCACCTCGGGGATTGGCTGCGATGAACATGAAATTGGCTGATCGAATCGAATCCATTATTCTCGGCAACACGCCATCATTGGCTGCGCGGTTAGGCAGTGACATAGTCTGGTCTCGCTACGATGGCTATTCCATTGCTAACTTGCCGTCTACGTTTGCCGCAATTCTGGGCGCGCAGATGCCAACGCCGGCGCTCGCGCCGTTGCCAAAGGAGTTGTGGGGCGATTTGGCCGGCGATGTGCGCCGTGTGGTGTTTGTGCTTGTTGATGCGCTGGGCTATCGCCGCCTCCTGCATGCCATCGAAGCCGATGCCGATTCTGTCTGGAAACTATTGATCGAGCGCGGGCGATTGTTTCCTCTGACCTCGGTCTTTCCTTCGACGACGGTCGCAGCGCTGTCGTCGCTGTGGACAGGGCTGGCTCCTTCGCAGCATGGCTACCTGGGCACTCGGCTGTTCTTGCGCGAGTTGGGTGTGCAAGCCGAAATGATCTCGCTCAAGCCGGTTGTGAAAGGCAAGCCGGGCGAGCTTTTGGACATGGGCTTGGAGCCGGACAAGTTTCTGCCGTCGCCCAACCTCGCCGAGGTGCTCAAGTCGGCGGGCGTGAGGGTGTATGACCTGATGCCGTATGGCCTCATGCGAAGCGGCCTGACGCGCATCCTGCATCGGGGCGTGGACAAGCTAATGCCATTTGTTACCGCGTCCGATATGTGGGTAACGCTGCGGCGTTTGTTGGAATCAGAACTGGCAGGCGACCAGCGTGCGTACATTTACGCTTACCATGGACCTACCGACAGCATCTCTCACTACTATGGCCCAGGCGACGAGCCGCTCGAGGCTGAACTGCGCACATTCGGCTATTCGATGCACACCGAGTTTCTCGACCGGCTTTCACCGCAGGCGGCCAAAGGTACGTTGCTCGTCATTGGCGCCGATCACGGGCAGATTTTGACGCCCAAGCCTTCCGCCATCGCGTTGCATCAACAACCCGTGTGGAACGATTTGGCGATGATGCCCACCGCTGAAGCGCGCGTTGCTTATGTCCACGTCCGCGCCGGGCGAATGCAAGCTGTGTGCGATGCACTCGCGCGTGATCTGCCGGGCAAGCTCGTCGCAGTCGAGACGCAGGCCGCGCTTGAGGCGGGGTTGTGGGGGCCCGGCCCGTTGCACGCCGAGACCTGCTCGCGGCTGGGCGACCTGCTTTTGCTCGCAATGGGTGATGGCTACCTGGCTGACCCAACCGGACAGATGCCCGAGTTTTTGGGTATGCATGGCGGGCTGACAGCGGACGAGATGCTGGCGCCATCGCTATGGGTTCGGCTGGATGAATGACGATTGCCGAATCACCAAAGGCGAATGATGTGAAGCCTGCCAACAGACGATGGGCATGGGTCATCGCTGCGCTCGTAGGCCTGATTGCGCTGGCTACACCGGCAAGCTACGTTTCGATGGCAGAGGAGCGCAACGTTTTTTGCACGTCTTGCCATCTCAAGCCGGAGCAAACCTACTATGAGCGCTCGCTGGTCAGATCGCGCAACGATGCCCTTGACCTCGCGAGCGCGCACGCGGCGGCCAGCGTAGACTGCGTGGGCTGCCATCGTGGGAACCAGGGGCTGCGCGACCGCATCATCGCGCTCGGACTTGGGAGCAGGAACACAGTCAAGTTCGTCTTGGGGCAATACGATCCCAATCACGCTCGGGTGGCGGTGGGCTTTCTACTGACTGATAGTTGCGTGCGGTGTCACGTGGCGGAGCCTGAACGGGGCGGCGTCAGACCCGGCGAGGTCAACCCGATGATGGCTCCAGGATTCGAGAATCACTTTCACACGATGCTGTTTGACCCCAAAACCATAACGAGTGTGACGTGTGCTAGCTGTCACCCGGCGCATCGTGAGGCGTTCCCCGAACTGCAATTCCTCGATAGGACAAAAATCGTTCTGCCCGCGTGCGAAAAATGTCACCAGGAAACCGGGCGCGGCCCGGCCAGCGGATTGCGTTGAATCATTCAATCGGCAGCGGATAGTACGTCTCTCCCCGCAGTGCGGCTTCGCACGCGGCCAGCAACTCTTGCGGGCTGAAGGGCTCTGACAGAAAGCCTGCCGCGCCGAGCCGCTTGGCGATAGGGCAGACATTCGTCGCGGGTCGCGCATCTATCATGAGAACTGGAATGTCTTGAAGGGCTGGTGTCTCTCTGACTCGCCGGTAGACTTGATAGCCATCCAGGTTGGGCATCATCACAGCGGTCACAATCAAGTCCGGTGGGTCCTGCTCGGCCAGCGCCAGGCCTTGCAGCCCGCCATTGGCGAGTATCACTGCATAGTCGCGGCGCGCTAGTATCAGCTTGATCAGCTCCAGCATCCCGTTATCGTCGTCAATGACAAGGACACGGCGGCCTGGCGTGTTCATCTCGATGCCGCACCGATCTTGAATGACCGATAATAGGTTTCTCCTCGCAGCGCAGCATCGCGCGCGGCGAGCAATTCCTGCGGACCAAAGGGAATATGCACAACGCCCTCTGCTCCGAGTTCTTTGGCCTTGGGGTGGACGGTGGCTTCGAGTGTGGAATCCAGGAATAGAATCGGCACGCGATTGAGTGCAGGCGTGGCTCGCAGCCGGCAATAGTCTTTGTTGTCGAGCAATTCTGACGTGAGCATGACTTGGCGGCTTTCTGTGCCCTTCATGGATTCCCCTCGTAGGCTTTAGTGTGCATTCGATAGTGCGCGGGACAAGTTTCAATAGTCTATCATCCGTACTAAGCGTAGGCAATAGGATTTTTGGGCTAGTGAGTTGCGGGGCAGGGGAGCAGAAGGCTGGAGAGTTGTGTTGACTTGGCGGTCGGCGGCTAGCGCGTCACGCGAATCATCGCCAGCGGCACGTAATCGCCGGACGGTTTGCCGTTCAGCGCGACCGGCAGACGCGTGAGCTCAGGCCAGGTGTACATGCCCACGCGCAA
>Ga0315268_10003353_pt1 | contig 17684 bp, 21 predicted proteins | sample C1_top_MG_FD_204535 | JGI IMG/M metagenome (GOLD analysis project Ga0315268, IMG submission 204535) | Sediment microbial communities from Yellowstone Lake, YNP, Wyoming, USA - C1_top | ecosystem: Environmental > Aquatic > Freshwater > Lake > Sediment | place: USA: Wyoming | collected 2017-08-01
CAATGATAGCATGGAAAAGGAGGGGCCGCAACCCCCCCCCGGTTCACTGAGCCATAGTGGCATCTAGGCGCAGTCCGTCCCTGAACATCGCTTCCTGGGTGTGACTAGGGAGTTCTCCCAGCAGGCGCATACTGTGCAAGGTGTTCGCACGGAACATTTTCACCAGCTCTTCACGGACACGTTCAACCGAAACCTTGCTTAGCATTTCTGCCCCAAACTCACTCAGGAGGGTTTCCCAAGTATCTGCTTCGATGTCAAAGCCTTTGGTTATGCAGAAGCGAAGGCCACGCATCACCCTGAGGCCGTCTTCAGCAATCCTGTCTTTCGGGTTGCCTATAAAGCGCAGAACATTGTATTCAAGGTCTTGTACACCTTCCACAAGATCTATGACGTTGCCTTCTACGTCTCGGGCCAAACCGTTCACAGTGAAGTCACGACGAAATATGTCATCTTGCAGCGAGCCAGGAAGGACAAAATCGGGCCTGCGACCATCGCTGTAAGGGCCATCCTTGCGAGCCAGTACAAAGTCTGCCACGTTGGTGCGAGCACGGAGAGGATGTCCGGCAGCAACCTGAGCCCGTATAGTCAGGAACTCCGGCCGACTCTCAAACACTTTGAACCCCTGCTCATTCAGATGAGCTTCCAGGGAAACGAATGCCGAGGTAGCATCGGGGAACAGACCCGGCTGTGCAACTACGGAAAAGTCAACATCCTTGCTAGACAGACCGAGCAGGGAATCCCGGACGCAACCGCCGACTTCAAAAAATTGAAAAGTTTCCATGATTCTATTATACAGGGTCAGGGGGGAGAAAACAAGGGTGCGAACCGAACCGGCCGGTTATCCGTCCTCTTCGTCACAAAGTGAAAGCTCAACTTCTACCTCAAGTCCTTCATAAGGCTCTCCTGCCTCGTACCAAGTAACTCTTTCCACCTTGAACGTTTTGTAGCCACCGACCTCCCGGTCGTTAATCTTTAAGCAAATTTCTTCTCCAACCCTCGGTACAGGGGTAGTATCAAAAGAAGGTCTATTTAGAAGGATTCCAGCAGGAGTTTGAAAGTAAATGTGTGTCATTGCTTCAAGCATCACTGGTTTTTCCGCTTGTGGAACTATTGTAGCACATTCTGCCGGCGCGTCAATGGGTGGCAAAGTGGCTTAGGCGTGTGATGACATCGTTCGCAGTGTGACCATCCCACTGCGGAGCCTTATCGAGCTTTTTAGCTCCTGTTGCCACAGCAGAGGCCCACATCCTCTCTGGAAGGTGGTAGGTCACGGTGCCGTTACCTTGGGGAAGGTCAATGCCACAGATGAACCACCCTTCGAAGGAACTATCGTCGTCGTGGCAACGGCTCAACCAGGAACAATAAGGCAGGCAACGCATCAGGGCAAGCATCAGGCTATGCCGGTGCTCATACAGCTCGTCAAAGGTATGGTATCCGTCAGAGATGGATCCGGTTTGTTCAGTCATTTTTCCAGTGGCAATCAAATGGGGGGAAGTTCGGGAGGGTTGGTGGAAACGGTTTCACCAGCCTGTATAGCCTTGATACCGGCACTGTGTGCTGCGTTGGCAAAGTATGCCTCAATTTCAGCCTTAGCCTCCTCAACCACAGTTTCTGAAACTTCCTTGAAGCTTTCTACAGCAAAGTTCAAATTGGGTGGCAAGTTCTTGAGTCTGCCAGACAGATTAGATGTAATCGCACGGAGCTTAACCTTGCTGATGGTTTTTTGTTCGGAAAGGTCAGCGAGTTCAGCTACAGCTTGTTCAAACTGAGATAGAGTTTTCTTTAGGTTATCCTGAAACTCCTTATTGAAAGCATCCTTGCGGTTCTCTGCCGGTAGCTTAATGTCAGGCACACGAGTCATCTTACCATTCTCCTTGACACGGGTCAAAGTAATGGGGGTAGCTTGTGAACGTCCGGCACCCGCTACAAAACGAGCCCACTGAGCCTCACTCATTGAGAACTCAAGGATTCCGCCCGTGGGGAACACCCAGTCACGGTTCAAGTCTCGCTCCATCTCAGCCGTTTGAATCGAGACAGAAATAAAGCGTTGGTGTTGAAGGTCGGAGCCAAAAAGTGTGGTTCCAGGTGAGGACTGAGGGCGGGTAACTGTGACTACCCCGAAGGCAGGGTGGTTGAGTTTGGTTCTGTTATTCCCATAACCATCTGTTACGGTCAGGGTTGGTTCTTGTGGGGTGCTCATTTTTCTCTTGGGTTTAAGGTTTTTGGTTCGTTACCACACTATTATAGCAGTTTTGCCTCGAACATCAACTCCAGCTTAGCATACGCTCCAGGGGTTGTAAAGCCCGCAGCCTCATACCTTCTTCGATGGTGATCTCAGGGGTTAAATCCCTGAGGCAATTGCGTACTTTTTCCAACGTGTTAAGACGCATGAAAGGGCAGGAATTACAACTGCATCCGTCCTTATTAGGAACCTCAAGGAACCTTTTGTCAGGCGCTAGTTGGCGCATTTTGTGAATGATGCCAGGCTCTGTCAGCACGATGAATGTTTCTGCCGAGCTTTCTTGCACCCTGCGCAGTAGAGCACTGGTGGAACCCACAAAGTCTGCCAATCGCAACAGCGACTCTTCGCACTCGGGGTGTGCAATTGCTTCGCAGCCGGGATTAGCCAACCAAAGTTCCATAAAGGCTTCTTCACTAAAAGCCTCGTGAACTTGGCAACTACCGTCCCACAGGGTTAGCTCCCTGCCCGTTTGCTGGGCAACCCATCGTCCCAGATTCTTGTCTGGAGCAAACAGGATGGGCCGGTCGGCAGGGATTTTATCAATTAGGCGAACAGCGTTGCTGCTAGTGCAAATAAGGTCGCTCTGGGCTTTGATTGCTGCGGAGCAGTTAATGTAACTAACTACGTAATGGTCTGGGTTTGCCTTACGGAAAGCAGCAAAGTCTTCCGGTAAACAAGCATCAGCCAGGCTGCACCCTGCATTCAGGTCAGGTAGCAGAACGGTCTTAGTAGGATTGACAATCTTGGCAGTTTCCGCCATGAAGTGAACTCCGCAAAACACAATCGTGTCTGCGTCAGTACCTGCAGCTTGGCGAGCTAACTCAAGGGAGTCACCGACAAAATCTGCAATTTCTTGAATCTCTGGTTCCTGGTAGTAATGGGCCAAGATTACGGCATTTCGCTGCTCTTTGAGTGCCAGGATTTCTTGGTTAATCATTGTCAATTACCGAAGAGTTTGGAGATTAACACGATGATGGCTTGGCCAATCACCGACACTACCAATACAATGAGGATGAGAACGATGAGGATTTCCATTTTGCTGTGGGCGGTTCCTTATAGTATAGCACGTTATGGGCCGTTGTTTGCCGGTAAGGTGGGCAATGACGGTCATGGTTGGCCTCCGCAATCAAGAAAAGGAACGCCAGTGGTTCTGCGCTCGATGATGCGCGTTTGGAGTAGATTGCCGCTGCCGACAGTGTGGACGCCCGGAGGAATCGTGATCACTTCATGCGGGCCATCTCCTGGCGGTGACATCAACGCCGCTCTGATTAGCGCTTGGCCGATGGTCTCGCCGGGTTGGAGGTAAATGGTAACGGGGTCAGGCATCGATGACATCGAACTGATCATTAAAGGCAGCAGCAATATAGTCCGCTAGACGGGCCATTTCGACAAGTCGCTGCTCCATTACTACCTCGCTGGCGTCAAGCAAGGTTTGACTGTTCTCTTTAACTATGTGCAAATACACTTCCTGAGCAATGCTCAGGTAACGTTTATCAGATATCATAGTTTTCAAAGGTTTTGGGACTTGGCGATGTTAATCCATCGCTCAATCTGAGCAATGTCGTCGTTACTGAGTGGTGTGCTGCCATGGCCGCGATCCTCCCAATACGAATAACCCTGCGGTGTGTCCCTCCACGAAAAGGCATTGTCTAAGGCACCTAAGGCTTTCATCTTGCCGTTAACCACCTTTTCAGCTTCTTTAACATCGAAGGATTTAGGCAGTGTTTCCTCTATCTCGGGCAAACGGGTGAAAAAATCAGCCAACGCATAACCAACCATTCCCGAAACTTCGCTGAAAAGGTCTTGGTTTTCAGGGTTGATGAAGGGTTCGGTCAGTTCGATAGCAAGTCCCATCATTGAATCAGCAACATCCTTATCTTTGAGGAACGATGCAATAATAGTTGCTACAAGTTCTTCCTTAAGGGTGTCGGGGAGGTCTCCTGTTTTATTCATTGGTTTTGGGAGGTAGTTTAGATAGGGAGCAATCAGCGGCGGTAAGGAGAAGTCCAGTAAGCCCGCCAAATACTGATGCAAATAGCAAGCGTGGATACAAGACCTATAACTCCCAAGAAAGTTACAGCATCGCCATTAAAATTGAGAGTATCAGGAGTCATGGTGGTTCAGCGGAGGGTGAGGTCGTTTAGATCCTTTTGTATAATGAATGGCACCAAAATCTGCGCAACCTCGTCAAGGGTAGCCTCGTCGGGGTTGACAAACTCTGCATAGACGTAGTCAATCGGAAGCTCAAACACAGATGCGAACTCTTCGCACATCGGGAACTTCAGGTATTCGTCAGTTAGTAGCATGGTTGGCTTGGTGACCGGGTTCTTGCTAATTGTACCATACGGCAAAGGGGGCGTCAAGCCCCCCTCCCATTCCATCTAGTTTTCAATCACAAGTCATCACATCGGTTCCGAGAAGCTTTGATTAGGTTCAATTCCATCAGCAGCTCTGAGTTCGTCTTCTGATAGCTTTCGGAAGATGATGCGCCCTGCAAAGACTTCGATTGCAAGTGTATCTCCTTCCTTCCAGTCCACAGCCTCAATAATTTCATCGGGAAATTCAAGAGCGAGGTTTCCATTTTCGTCTTCAGTCAGTTGAGTTATGATGTGAATGTTACTATCAGAGTTAGGCATTGTTTTCCCTTATTTGTAGGTCAAGTTTTGGGTTGACCATTAGGAGGTCAAGCCTCATGTTTTGGATGCGGTTGCGATTTTTGGTTGAGGAGGGCAAGTCAGCATGAACTTTGACAAGTTCTTTACCATCCATCTCCACTAACTTCAAGCTTCCGGCGGGAAAGTTTCTAGGGGGGTTCATTGGTTGTTATCAGTTACTGAATCTAGAATTTTCACCTCTGCCAAGTCCTCACCCTCTTCGTAAAGGGACCGGGTGGCAGATGCTACGGAGAGGAACTCCCTCCCTTGTACATTCCAACCTAACCCGTCCCAATAGCGACCATCTGTTGCTCTCACGATTAAAAACATGACGTTCCCAGACTCTGAAGGTAGTATAGCACGGGGCAAGCCCGAGTAAAGCTCAGTGTCCCATTGCCTGTTGAAGAAGACCCTGGAGCTGCAGAATATCGTTAGACATTGATTGCAAGTAGTCAGCGAGGCCAACCATTCGGGGATCACCTTTGAAGCTGCTTGCGTATTCGAAGAACAACGATAGCATACCGTTGAGAGCCATCACATAGTCTAAGGTCAAACTTGTGAGATACATGCAGTCATAGACTTGCATTGAGATGCCTGGGCCAGAAAACTCTTCAAAGTCTGGGTTGAAGCCACAGGCTCTGAGCCTTTCGACCAAACCGTCCATAAGGTCATTCAGACCGCCATAAACGCGATCAAATAGGAGATGGCACTCATAGAAGTTGGGTCCACGGACATTCCAGTGAGCCATGTGAGAGACGATGGTTGCATCGTTGAGCAACTTGATTGTCTTTTTGCCGTAAACGTGGAATTCTTCCATTTTAATATCAGATGAAATTTTTTGAGTAGAGTTCAATCGTTACCCGGTCGTTAGACCCGCCCAAAGCTAAAAACTCAAAGTCCGGGTCGTAGTTAGCTAGCGTCATTAGCAATTTATCCTTGAACTCAGAGTGTTGGTCTTTTGGGAAACTGTCGGCAAATTGAACCACTTCGCCCCAAGGTAAGAACTGGCACCCTTCTTCTGAGTAGAAGTGGGCGCCACGGAATCCGTCGTACTCCCTGAAACTCTGAACCAAGTGGCTATTTAACGGGCCGGTCAATAGCGGATCTGCCATTTGCCGTCAGATTTCTCGCTAATTTTGAAAGGGAACTTCTTGGCTTTGGCGTCGGGGGGAGAATCATAGAAGATGCCTTCAAATGATTTGCCATCGGGGTCCATCAGGAAGTTGTTGGACATGTTGGGAGGATTGCCCTCTTTGTCAGTAACGGAGGTTACACCGTCGAGGTATACGGAAGCAATAACTTTTTTGAAGAAAAGCTCCATTTTGCCGGTCAAGTCGTCGCCTTCAGCAAACTCAAACTCATCATCAAACTCAATTTCTTCAGATTCAATCTCATGAATAAGCTTAGAGGCTTGGATCTGTTCGGTAAAGTCTGATTCAGGCCATTGCTCAGGGTCTACCTTCATCAGGGACTCTACTACGTCCATGAACTCGTCGTAGGAGGTATCTTCTGAGAAGTCAACCTTATCGAGTTGACTCAGCATGGATACGGCACCGTCAGAGAAGGTGTAGTTTAGGGACTCTAGGTAGTTGGCGGGGGTGTTTGAAAGGTCACCGCCTGTAGCGTCCCAGAGGATATTGGCAGCCTTATAGGCGGAAGTAACAAACTGTTCATCCTTGGTGTAGTAAGGATTGCGTTCCACTTGCATGATTTAGATTGGATTCATCGGGGTAATTTTACCCACCTTGCTACGGGTGGTTGTGGACTTGGTCGTTTGCCGTGGGCGTTAAGGTTAGGTGTGATTTCCCTGGTGGACACTACTATACCACGAACTCTAGTCGCCCAGGCCGCTATTGATATTGTTCACCAGGAATAGATCAGCACTAAACCGGGGCCGCCGTTACCGCCACCGCCACTGCCACCTGTGGTTCCGCCAGCACCGCCGCCTGCACCGCCTGAGCCAATGGCACCATCACCACCAAGTCCACCAAGTGCGTTGCCGCTGTTACAACCGCCGCCTGAACCTCCAGTGCTAAGTAACGGAGTTGGAAGACGCACTCCAGGAGAGCCGATGCCTGCAGTCGCACCTGCAGCACCGCCCACCAAGGTTGCAAAAAGGTTTAGTACGGCTGTCTGCGAAGCAGGGGCTGTGACGTTACCGCCTGCGCCAGTAGAGCCACCGCCGCCGCCTGCTCCACCAGATAGGAGTAATCCGGTTGTGGGGTAGGTGATTGCACCGCCCGCACCGTTGGCTACTGCGCCACCAGCACCGCCGCCTTGTCCTACAAGGAAGAAGCTAGTTCCCAGTGCGCTAAGCAAAGAGGCGGCAGTTGTTGCAACCGCACCAGCACCACCCGCCGATCCTACAACCGTCGCTGTAGCTGCTGTACCACCTGCTGTTCCAGGGTTAGCAAAACAAACGGTGTAGATAGCGGCAGTAGCTGGAGCGATTGAAACATAAGATCCAATACCGCTGGTCCCAAGAGTGCCCACAGTAGTTGAGGAAGCACCGCCGTTACCACCAATGCCTGCTGATACGTACAATATGTCAGGTAATAAAGCAGCGGGGATACTCACCGTTGAAAAACCACTGCTGCCACCGCCACCGCCACCGCCACGGGCCGTTGCTGTTGCACTTGGAAAACCATTACCACCGCCTGCACCGCCGCCAATACAGACAATGCGGATCATATTGATGTTTGCGGGCTTCTCCCAAAGCACCCATTGTGTGTTGGCGTTGGCAAAGCCAGGGAAAACGCTGACAAAACCGTTTTGTGGTTTTGGGATGTCAAATATATTAAGCATTAGTAGTTACCTCCAATCGCCAATCCTTGCCAGTTAGCGTTGGCGTTTTGTGCAACAGATTGTGCCACAAGCAAGAACCTGTTAGCTGGAATTGCAAAGTTAAACGGAATCTCGATTTGGTAGGGCGCAGTTGTTACTGCTGAAACAGTTTGCGCTGCGGCCTGAACTATCGCAAGCAAGTCGGTGTTGGCTGTTGTTGTAGTACCAGTATTGACAGTGGATGAGTACACTTGCAATGTCGTAGCAACCGAGCTAATAACACTTGTAGTTGAAACGAATGAGAAGCGGAATTTTTGTATGTAAGAGCCGTCTACGCCGGATGTAAATGCCAAGAAACAGTTGGTCCCGATTGTGCCGGGAGCAGTGGTATTCACGTTTGTAGATGCAGTCAAGATGTCTGCATGACTGACGTTTGGCGTCAGCGTCCAGATGGGGGAAGTGTTAGCTGCCATTTTAGTAAATTAGAGAATTGTTTAAGAGAAATTTAGGGCATTGCTGCGCCGTATTGAGTAGCAAGGATTTTTCCATAATCCCCACCACCACCACCGCCAGCAGGTACCGCCCATGTTCCATCAGCACGGAGGAAGTTTGTTGTCCCACCTCCCGATAGCGGGGCAAGCCCCTTCACGGTACTAGTGAACGTGTTCAGCAGCGCAGTTGCTTGCGTTGCGGTAAGGTCTTCAACGTCGCCGGTTCCTGCCGTCGTACGTCCTTTGAAAGTTGCTGTTGCAACTTGTGCCAGGTCAGCGTTTACAACGGTGTTGGTGGCCATCATTGTGCCAGTAACCGTACCCGTATCCCCAGTTGTTATAACCGTTCCGGCAACGTTGGGGAGTGTGAGAGTTCTGGACGCTGTTAAAGTGCCGGGGGTTAAAGTTACACTGAAACCACTTGTTCCACCCGCCCTACCACTGATGAGAACACCATCCTGGTTCGTTGCAGCTCGGAAAAGTCCGGAACCGACAACATCAATCTTTTGCGTAGGATTTACAACTCCAAAGCCGGTATCGCCCGCGAAGTAGTTGTCTGCGGTACCTGCTGCGTAGAAATTATGCCGGCTGGAGACAACCACTGTACCAGTGACAATCGTTACGTTTGCAAAGGTTGCACTTGCGGTTGCTATGTAGGTAAAGCTAGTGCCACTAGAACCGGCAACTGTTAGACCACCACCCTGGCAATTCAATGTAACAGTGCCACTGCCCGTGCCCGCACCCGTTGCAACAAACGACAGTCCAACAGTATTTGATGCTGCACCAATAAGAGTGAAATCTGTAGTGCCGACAGTTGTTATAGTACACGAAACACCAGACACCAATGCCGTAGCATTAGCAAGGGCCGAAACGCTTACCGTCTGTCCATTTACTAGAGCATGGGAGACAGTAGTGTTGACTGTTACTGTTGTTCCAGAACTACTTATTGTACTAACTGTAAACGGCCCGAAGGGGCCAGTAACAGGGGCAGCAAGGTTAGAGAAGAAACCCCGGTTAGTATCTCCTCCAGTCAGGAAAGAGTAAGCGTTGAAACCGTGCTGAATGTCAATTATCGGACCGGAACTTAGGGCTGTCTGGCCTGCCGCATAATGAAAGACGAGCGGCAGCGAAAAAGGAGCAGCCTCAAAGTTAGGGAAACTTATGTAGGAGATGAGGGACCCGTTGACCTCTTTCCCAATCAGGTTGGAGATGTTGAGAGTAGTGTAGTTTGGGGTTGCAGCTTCTCTCAACAAGGACAGAGCATTATTATTGCTGCCTACTCCTCCAATACCTACTCCACCGTCCGACCTGAAGCGAATCCTTTCAATCGGTATAGAAGCACCCTCCGGAGTGGTGGAAATCGTAAAGCGGCCCGGAACACTAGACGCTGTTGGGGTTCCTTCTGCGCTAGCGGTTAGTGTTACACCATTTAGGTACTGAGTGCCATCGGAGCCCGCAAAGTTCATCAGCCCCAGCGTGTCTCCCCCATTTACCAGAGTGTGACCCCCTATGGTAGCATTTCTTGACTTTGACATATAGATAACGCCTGACGACGTATCCGCACTAAATCTGTGGCAACCGATTGAAGTATTGCTAAAGCTGGAGCCTGATACTTGAACTCTGGGCAGAATGCCCCCCGCCATTGTGAGTTCGGTTGTGCCCCCTAATAAAATTCGCCCCGTGTCTAAAAGGCGGATCCTTTCTGTAGTAACTCCGGACAGGCCGTGTTCTAGGGCAAGTTGTCCGCTTGTTGTTGCGCTAAGCCTGTAGTCAGAGAACGCATCAGCGCCCCATACTGAGTTTGTTCCCCTTTGCAGTTCCAGCGAAACAGTAGGCGCTGAATTCGTATTATTAAACAGCTTAAAAGTGGGATTACCAGAAGGTGCAGTAAGACTCAGGGAAGATGAAAAAGGATTGAAATTAAACCCGGTAGAATTGACCTTTAGCGTGGCAGCACCACTCGTGACAGTTGAGAAAACAGGGTAGTAAGTAGCGTTTGTAGTTGTGTCGTCTGAAACAGTAGTTGAAGAAGCATTGACCGACGAGTACCACTGAGTTAGGGAAGTGGCGTTAAACTGCAACCACCCGCCTACGGCAATCTGAAACGAAACGTTTGTTCCCAGGGCATCAATTTGCGCACCCGTAGCAGGATAGACATTGATTGGGTTTGTTCCCCGGTTGAAAACGTAGACGCTTTTGCCAAGTAAAGCCGTTGGCAGAGTGACACCGGAAGGGTTGGCTGTTGTAGTGTTGACAACATTGAGATTGCTGGTGAGCGGACCTTGCCCCTGGGCATTAGTACCCGCAGTTACAGTGGCTGAGACTGCTTGTCCACCAAGTTGCACGATTTTGTTCGTGCCATCGTTCATCAGAGTGTATAACACTCCGTCATTCGTGTTAACAGCTAGTTCCCCCAACGCCAAGTCGGTCGTCAAGGGAACTTTAGCTGCAACAGCTGATCTTTTTAGCTTAACTGTTTGCGCCATGTGGCTATCCTCTTAAGTGCTATATAGCAGGATGAGTAGAAAAGTAAACTTAGTATGAACCGCCGTCAATCATGTTGGTCCAAGTCGGAACGCCTGAGGAGTTAACCGATAGGATTTGTCCGATTGAGTTTGTAGCATCCCAGGAGCCAGCGGCTGTAACGCCGGCTGCACTTGTGCCGTTACCGTAAACAACACCGTTTGATGTAAGGGTTGTTAAACCTGTGCCGCCGTTGCCAACTGCAACTGTACCTGAAACGTTTGCCGCCGTTCCAGTGATGTTGGAGTCTGTGAAAGCAAGGGTCTTGGTAGCAGTGCCGTTGTAAAACTTCAGAGCACCTGTGTTATTCCAGACATCCCCGTTAACCGGAGTTGTCGGGTCAGCTACACCCGTCCCCAAGCTGATGCTTGCGGTAGAAGCCGAAGCATTCACCAGGGTGACCTTGCCGGTCATCGTACCGCCGCTTCTTGCCAGAGCAGCGTTGGCTAGATCGTAGGAGGTCTTAACCGAGTTCGGTGAAGCAGCAGTTGTTGTCGAAGTAGAGGCAACTGAATCGGTAACCTGCAGAATACCTGCGACCGAAGTTGTGCCACCCCGAACATCTGCCGAAACAGTTCCCGTTACGCGACCGTAGGCATCAATCGTTTGCGATTGAACGAAGTTGATTCCAGCAGTTCCCGCCGTGTTAGTTTGGGAAACGGTGGCCAGGTCAACTTGGTCTGAACCGTTGATGACGGTGCGTCCCGAAGCAACGTTAACGTCAAGAGTGTTGCCAGTCTTGGAAAGACCGTTTCCAGCGGTGATTTGACCAGCGCCAGAGAACTGAGTGAATGCGATCGGGTCACCGGTGAAGGTTGTGTAACCCGCCCCCGATATACCCGTCCGAACAGGACCGTTCTGAGTTTGAACGAAACCGTTCCCGCCATTGGTAGTGCCGGATGTTACAAAGAGGAAGTCGCCAGCGGCAACTTCACTCGTCGGAGCGTTATCAAAGTCTGTGGCTCTTGTCCACACACCGTTTGAACCCGTCCCGATTGTGGTGATTGTGTAAACACCGTTGTACGCTGTCGTAGTGTGGTCCTTAACAAGGATCCGCAGTCCGGTGGTAGCAAACGTTCCGGAGCCGTCAAGGCTGTTCGGAGTACCCGTTAGTGTGGCGCCGACGCCAGGGTTGCCAGTGACGCCAATGCTAAGACCAGTACCGTTTGTGAGAACAGCGTTCGAACCACCGTAAGTGGCCGAAACTTTAACCTGGGTGCTTGACGGAACAGCAGTGACGTAGTAAGTCGTGTTGGCAGTAAGACCTGTGCCTGTTACAGTGTTTCCAGTACGAAGCTGCGCATTCAGCAGAAGGCCATGGTCAGCACTAAACGTGATTGTGTCTGTGCCAGTAATCGTTGTGATTGTAAGCGCAGTTCCGCCGGAAACGTAGGCGTAGGAAACGGCGGTTGTAGTGGCGTAATCTGCAGCAGCGTGAACGTTTAGGCTTTGGGCAATGGCGTCAGCGTATTGCTTCGTGACGGCATCCGTCGCAGCAACAGGTGTGCCAACCAGTGTGATTCGCGCACCGTTGACATCAACCACACCTGTTCCGTTCGGAACGAGGTTGACGTTGGTGTTTGTTCCACCCGCCGTAAACGTTAGGGCGCCAGTACCGGTAATTGAGCCGGTTGTAGTTCCAGTTCCCCCGCGAGCTACAGCAATCGTGCCAGCGTTCCACGTACCTGAAGTAATCGTGCCAACGGTAGCGAGACTGGAAAGTGCTGTTACACCCGTGTCAACCAGTGTACCGGAGATAGGCAGCGTAACGTTTGTGTTTCCTGTAACTGTGAACGTAGTTGTGAAGGCGCCGGACGTTGTTAGGTTTCCGCCCAGCGTAATCGTTCTTGTGCCATTGTTGACGCCGGTTCCACCGAAGGTCGGGCTGATGACCGAACCGTTCCAGGTGCCGGAGGTAATGGTTCCAACGGTTGCCAGGCTGGACAGGGATGTGACAGCGGTGTTAACCAGCGTACCTGTGGTAGGTAGGGTTACGTTGGTGGCGCCAGTTGTTGTAAGAGTTAAGGCGTTTGCGCCAGACGTAGTTAAGTTTCCAGCGATGTCAATGTTGCCGCCCAGACTCAGAGTTCTGCTAGCATTTTCGACATCTATTGTTAAAGCGCGACCCGCAGTTAGAGCAACGGAAGAAGTTGCACCTACCGAAACGTCAAAAGCTGCGCTTGTATCCCGAAGCGCCAGAGTGCCAAGACCGGTAATGGTTTGCAAACCAGCGATAGTATTGGATGTTCCGCCAAGCGATACAGACGTTGAACCAAGAGTTACTGCGCTGCTAACTAGCTTGGTATTTGGAATTGAGTTGTTTGCAATCGCCAAAGAAACAGTGACGTTGCTTCCTGATGGTTGTGTTGCGGTAGAGGACAGAATCGTTCCGTCACCTGTGATCGAGAATGTGCTCCCCGTTGCAAAGGTGAAACTTCCGGTGTTACCAGTTACGCTGAAAGTGGAAGAAACGACGCCAACGGCAGACCGAACATACGCAGTCGAAGCGGCTTTTGTGCTGTTGTCCGACTGAAGTTGCGTCGGAACAGTAATTGTCGCGCCCGTAAAGTCTTTCGTACCCGAAATGGTGGAGTTTCCACTTAGAGTTACGAAGGCACCGGAGCCGGAAATTGGGACGATTGAGGTAGCAAAACCTCCAGAGTTTCCTGAACCATAGTACAGGATGGCGTCGTTTTCGTTAAACGCTAATTCGCCGTTGTATAGAGAAGAAGGAGCACCTGTCGATCCTGCTCTACGCTTAATTCTAAGGATGTTGGCCATTTAATAGGTTCCCCCATTTGTGATATCTAGGATGGTGGTGTCGGTTTGCCAGAATGTTGTTGTCTGATTGTACACAAGAGTACTAAGATTTGTTAAACCGGTGGTGTCTACATCAGGGAGTTCGTTGATTGGAACGCCACCTCCTCCTGCCGCAATGTAGTCTTGAACCCACTGTATCGTAACAAAAGCTAAGGGGTCGTCAGGGATTAAATACCCTGCTAAGATCGGACCTTCGAAAGTCCCCCCTTGTGTCGTAACCATCTCTTGGGGGTACGGAACAACGGAAATCCATTGCCCCCCGTAAAAATCAATGTACCACATGTTAAGGTTACTGGTCTCAGCATCGTACCAGAAATCCCCTGGAGTGGGATTTGATGGTGGCGATGAGCTGATGGTTGTTTTTGTACAGCTTTCCGGGTTATCAATGATTTCCGTCAAAGTAACCCAAGTGCCAGTAACTCCGTTATTGTCCCGGAGATAAAGAACATTCTGTATGGAGTCATACCATAAAGAACCGTTTACAGGGTTGCTAGGTTCTGAGGCGCTGATTTGGACCGGGGGAGGAGCACGTCCCGGCTCAGGTGTGATTGCTATCCAAACTCCCCCCTGTGGTCCAAGCGTCCAAACTTTCAGCAAATCGTTAATAGTGTCATACCATAGATACCCTACGAGAGGGTTCACGGGGGGTGATGAGCTTACAAGAACGGGACTTTCATCTTCCTCGCACCCTTGAGAGATTAAGATCCAACTTGATGCGCCAAATTGGGCCTCTCTCCAAACTTTTAACTCGTTGGTTATGTCATTGAACCACAGTGCCCCCTGTTGGGGGTCTGCAGGGGGTGAGACACTTACGGTAACTAAACTACAGTTATTTGTGGTCGATGATGCGGTATCCTCCCAGATTGCTCCCCCCGGAGCACTTACCCTAACTTTCAGAATCCCGGCAATTGTATCGAACCACAGAAACCCCGGCTCTGCATTTACAGGAGCTGAGGAACTGATTAAAACTGGTGGCTCTGGCTGAGGAATTGATGAAGTGATGTCAATCCAACGTGGTTCTGTTTCCCCATTCAGAAAACCCCATATCTTCAAAATTTCGTTAAGTGTATCGTACCACAATGCCCCCTGCAAAGGGTTCTTGGGCGCTGCGGCACTAAAATATACAGGAGCCGAAGAAGATGTTGGGACGTTTACGGCAAGCCACTGCACTCCCGTCCATTTCCAAGATCTTCCATTGAACGTGTATACCTGGCCGAGAGTGGGATTTGGTGGAAAATTGTATGCCATTAACCAGTTAGCCTAAACTCTTTTAAGAGTTTTACCCCACTTCCTTTGGTGCTTATGGATGTTAGGGTTCCTTCCTTAAATCAATATACACAAGTTCCCAGTCTAGGTATATTAAATTGTCTTTACTATAGATGCCAATATAATCCTCAAGATAATTTTCAATTTTTTTCAAAGAACAATCTTTCAAATAAAACAGATGTTTACAAAAATAAACAAGTTCTTTTACTGAGTTAAATTGCCAAGGGCATTTTCTTGTTTCAATTGACATCAGCTGCAAATTATTCCCCCAAGTGATTTCTTTCCAATCTCTGTAAAATCCCTGATGCCCTCCAACTGTCCATTCACCAACGAATTCGTCTAAAAATTTAGAGATGGGGGAGTTAATTTCCACATCAGCAAGATGGATCAATCCGTCTACTTCTATTGAATCTGCAATTTTATGCAGAAATAAAGTTAAGTCCGAAATATGATGCAATGCTGCTAAACTAATTGCTCTGTGGTTGAGACTCAAATTCCAATCTTCATAGGGACTTACAACTTTTACATTTTCCGAAAACCCGGAAGTAAATTCCAACGAAGTAATATTTACGTCGTCTCGAATGAACCTTTTTAGATATTTTCCTCCAGATGGAACATCTAAAACTTTTTCATTCTCTGAAAGAGGAAAGTTTCTGAACAATTCCAAAAATTCATTCTTTCTTGAATTTGGAGAATAATTCATTGCATGGTTATAAAATTGTCCTCGCAATGAAAATATATCACTATATTCTAAATTCACTTGTTAGCCACAACGTTAATAAGTCTATCGATGAACATTGGTGCCCATACTGCACCGAGTTGAGGATTATTGTTAACTTCAATAATCGCATCCTTATGAATCTCAGGTGGTTTTGAAATGTCTTCAGTGATATAATCTATACCAACCGAGAACATATTCAATCTCTTTGAGATGGTTTCACACATTTCAATTACTTGAGGATGTATTTCGCTTTCATCAATTAGTTCTCTACCACCGCCAACACTTAAATTTGATATACTTTTTAACTGGATGATTTCTTCTTTTGCAATCACGCTTTCCTCTGTAATATTATTTCTCTTTAAAATCCGTTTAAGCTCAGAATCAATTGGTATAGTTTTTTGAACCTGATTCTCAACAAAGTTGTCTTTTAATTTTTGATTTTGACTATGAATCAACTCCTCTACTGTGGACACTCCGTCTCCAACAATAACAGGAGGTGTTCTTTTAATGGCAAAGGCAAATTTATTGCCTATCAGCGTAATTCTATAGTCATTTCCAATTTCTTGTTTTTCTAGGATAATGCCGCCCATATAAAGTGGTTTATTTTCATTCAAAAAGAACAATACATCATCCCTTGAGGTCAAGTTACAAAACACACCTCTCCCATTATCATGACTTATTGGTTTTAGCACCAGGGGGTACCCTATTTGATCCAAACAATCATCCAACGCTAAAATAGAGTTAACGAGAATTTGTTCGGTATGGGGATAATTATTTTCCTTCAGAAAAACATTAGTTGTATGTTTTGATTGCGAAATACCAACTCCCGCATATGAATCCAAATAAGTAGCGGAGCCATTTGCAAAAACTAAAAATTTGACATTACCAGTATCTATTTGATGAATTTTTGTATGCTCATCAATAATGGAATATTGGTATTTTCTTTTATCGAATTCCTTAAACAAAGCAACACTGAAAGGTTCAGTAATCATTTCATGGTAGTCCCCTTACGGCGACTCAAAGTGATCAAAGTAGGACAAGAAGAAGCGGGATCGCCAACATGGCAACCCCGATAAGAGAGCCTACGATTTCAAGAACCAGAGGCTTTAAACTATAAGATTCCATTTATCAGAGAGCGTTTCCACGAGGGAGAACTTCTTCAGGGAAGACGAAGTTTTCGTGAGGTTGGTCGGCGGGGGCCATCCAAGCCCTTAGCCCTTCATTTAGGAGGATGTTCTTCGTGTAGAACGTCTCGAACTCAGGGTCTTCGGCCGCTCTAATTTCCTGACTTACAAAGTCGTAAGCACGAAGGTTAAGAGCAAGACCAATAATACCAATAGAGGATGTCCATAGACCCATAACAGGTACAAATAGCATAAAGAAATGAAGCCAACGCTTATTACTAAAAGCAATGCCAAAAATTTGAGACCAGAAACGGTTAGCCGTGACCATCGAATAGGTTTCTTCCTCTTGAGTCGGTTCAAAAGCCTTGAATGTGTTTGACTGGTCACTGTCTTCAAATAGTGTATTTTCTACAGTTGCTCCATGGATCGCACAAAGCAGTGCTCCACCCAGTATACCAGCAACTCCCATCATGTGGAAGGGGTTGAGCGTCCAGTTGTGGAAGCCCTGCAGGAAGAGCAGGAAGCGGAAGATTGCGGCTACGCCAAAGCTAGGGGCGAAGAACCAACTTGATTGTCCGAGCGGGTACATCAGGAAGACTGAAACAAAGACGGCGATAGGACCAGAAAATGCGATGGCATTGTATGGACGAATACCCACCAGACGAGCAATCTCAAATTGGCGTAACATAAAACCTATCAAGGCGAAGGCACCGTGCAAGGCTACGAACGGCCAAAGTCCCCCAAGCTGAAACCACCTCACAATGTCTCCTTGAGCCTCAGGACCCCAGAGCAACAGTAGGCTGTGACCCATAGCGTCTGCGGGCGTTGACACGGCAGCAGTAAGGAAGTTGGCACCTTCCAGGTAGCTTGAGGCAAGCCCGTGCGTATACCAGCTTGTTACGAACGTTGTCCCGGTCAGCCAGCCACCAAGGGCCAGGTAGGCGCAAGGAAAGAGCAATAGGCCGGACCAACCTACAAAGACAAATCGATCACGTTTTAACCAATCGTCAAGTAAATCAAACCACCCCCTTTGAGGAAGTGAAAGAGCAGAAGTTGTCA
>Ga0315268_10003354_pt1 | contig 17684 bp, 15 predicted proteins | sample C1_top_MG_FD_204535 | JGI IMG/M metagenome (GOLD analysis project Ga0315268, IMG submission 204535) | Sediment microbial communities from Yellowstone Lake, YNP, Wyoming, USA - C1_top | ecosystem: Environmental > Aquatic > Freshwater > Lake > Sediment | place: USA: Wyoming | collected 2017-08-01
ATAACTAGAGTTAATAGAAAGAGTATATTATACTTAGAAGGCAAAAAAAGAAGCGTTAAAGGCTTTCGTGGAGAATCTAAAAGGCAAGGTTATCAGTTATCAAGAACTTGGAATGATAGCAAAGGCTTTTGGGTTGCAAAATGCAGGAAAAGCAATAGATATCGTTAAAAAAGTTAAAATTTGTTGAATGAAAGATGTTAAGATAAGAATGAGTAAAATTTAAAAATTTCGAGTGAATAAAAAATTAAATAAATTATTCACGTTATTAAGGTGGTAGAAATGTGGGAAGGTTCATTTGAGGAAATAAAGAGATTTAGAAAGGAAATGAATCGTCTTTTTGACACATTTTTTGGCACTGAATTCGGAAAGAAAATGTTACCAGATACTAGAGATACGAAAAAAGATGTACAATTATTTAGAGAACCTTTGTCAGATTTGAAAGAAACGGATAAAGAATTAATAGCTACGATAGAAATTCCTGGTGTTGACAAAAAGGATATACAATTACAGATAACTGAAAATAATATCGAGGTAAATGTTGAGAAAAAAGAGGAAACAAAAGTAGAGAAAAAGGGCTATATAAAATCAGAGAGATCATATAAAGGATTTTATAGATCGATGAGTCTTCCGTTCAAAGTCATGCCAGAGAAAACAAGGGCATCCTACAAAGATGGTATTCTAGAAATAGTGATGCCAAAAGTAGAAAAAAAGAAACGGGAAAAAGCAAAGAAAATAGAAATAAACTAGATTAATAGTTTTAAGATGATTAAAATGACTATTGATAACATTAAAAAATTAACAAAAAAAGAGCTAGAAGAAAAAGTTAAAAAACTTCAAAAAGAATTAGAAGAAAAAACAAAAGTTGCTGAAGACAGATTAAACCAGTTAAAATATTTACAGGCAGATTTTGATAATTACAGAAAATTTTTTGAAAAAGAAAAGGGAAAACTAATAGAATTGGCAAATGAAAATCTGATAAAAGAGTTATTAGTTATAAATGATGATTTTGAAAGAATTTTACAACTAATAGAAAATGAAAAGAATAAAGAAGGCCTCAAATTACTTCACAAAAATTTTTTAAAAATTTTGGAAAATCAAGGACTAAAGAAGATTGAAGCATTGGGCAAAAAATTTGATCCATACTATCATGAAGCTTTATTAAAAGAAAAATCAGATAAAGAAGATGGAATTGTTTTAGAAGAAATTCAACCTGGATATATGCTAAAATCAAAAATTGTAAGACATTCAAAAGTTAAAGTAGCTGATAATAAATCTAAATTTGGAGAAGGTGATAAAAATGGCTAAAGAGAAAATAATTGGAATTGATTTAGGAACTTCAAACAGTCAAGCTGCTGTCATGCTTGGCGGTAAGCCAACAATCATACCTTCGGCTGAGGGAGTTACTGTTGCAGGAAAGATGTTCCCTTCCTTCGTTGCTTTTACAAAAGATGGTCAACTGCTTGTCGGAGAACCGGCAAAAAGGCAAGCAGTAAATAACCCAGAAGGGACAATCATGGCTGCAAAGAGAAAAATGGGGACCAATTTCAAGTATGAGATTTACGGTAAAGAGTATACTCCTCAACAAATATCCGCCTTCCTTTTGCAAAAAATAAAAAGAGATGCCGAAGCATTTCTTGGAGAAGAGATTAAGAAAGCAGTTATTACTGTCCCTGCTTATTTTAATGACAATCAAAGAACAGCGACAAAAGACGCAGGAAAAATCGCTGGCTTAGAGGTAGTAAGGTTGGTAAACGAACCAACTGCCGCTTCTATGGCTTACGGCCTTGAAAAAGAAGGCGAGTATAAAATTCTTGTTTTTGATTTAGGTGGTGGGACTTTAGACGTAACTATAATGGAGTTTGGCGAGGGAACTTTTAATGTTTTATCGACTTCTGGAGATACACAACTTGGCGGGACTGACATGGATAATACCATAATAAAATGGATTGTTGATGAGTTTAAGAAAGAGGAGGGAATCAATCTAGATGAAGATCCAACTGCTATGCAGAGAATAAGAGAAGCTGCCGAAAAAGCAAAAATAGAACTTTCTACTGTTTTAGAAACAGATATCAATTTACCTTATATAACAGCAACGAATAAAGGCCCTAAACATCTTACAATGAAATTAACTAGAGCTAAGTTAGAGCAGTTGATAGAACCGATAATTAAAAGATGTATACATCCTGTTGAACAGGCTTTGAAAGATGCAAAATTGACAAAAGATGATATTAAAAAAATAATCCTTGTCGGTGGTCCTACTAGAATGCCAGTTGTTCAGAAATTCGTGGAAGAAAAAATAGGTAAAAAGATTGAAAGAGGGGTTGACCCGATGGAATGTGTTGCCATTGGTGCTGCAATACAAGGTGCGATACTTGCTGGGGATATAAAAGACATTGTTTTACTCGATGTTACACCATTGACATTAGGCATAGAAACCCTTGGCGGTGTCATGACTCCTCTGATTGAAAGAAACACTACAATCCCAACTAAGAAAAGCCAGATATTTTCAACAGCATCCGATTTCCAGACGGCAGTAACTATCCATGTTTTACAAGGAGAAAGGCCGATGGCTGCAGATAATATAAGCTTGGGTCAATTCAATTTAGTAGGCATACCTCCTGCTCTTAGAGGTATCCCACAGATTGACGTTACGTTTGACATAGATGCCTCAGGTATTTTGAACGTTTCTGCAAAGGATTTAGGCACAGGGAAAGAGCAAAAGATGACAATCACTGCTTCAACAAAACTTTCTGATAAAGAAGTTGAAAAGATGATGAAAGAATCAAAAGAGCATGAAGAAGAGGATAAAAGAAAGAAAGAAGAAATTGAAGCACGAAACAATCTTGATTCTTTAATCTATACAACAGAAAAAACACTGTCAGAAATAGGCGATAAGTTAAGCAAAGAACAGAAAGATAAGATAGAATCTGCTTTGAAAACGGCAAAAGATGTAATAAAAGATAAGGATATCGATAGAATCAAAAAAGAAACAGAAAATCTGCAAAAAGTTTTACAGGAAGCAGGAACTGCGATTTATCAGGAAGCTGCTAAGAAGTATGCAGAAGAACAGGCAAAACAAAAATCAGAAGTTGACGAAGAGGAAACAAAAAAAGAAACGAGGAAAACGAGGAAGAAGAAAGACGAGGATAAGGTTGTTGACGCTGATTATAAAGTAGAAGATGACGAAAAGTAATAAACGATAAATTCCTTTTGGTGAATTAAATGAACAAAGAAATAAAATTTTTAAATTTACGTGCACAGGGGTACTCAAAAAAATTAGACAATGTTCTCGATGAAGTAAAAAAAGTTATCGTAGGTCAAGAAGATATTCTGAATAAACTAATTATTGCTCTAATCAGTGATGGACACGTCCTCTTGGAAGGTGTACCAGGACTAGCAAAAACTCTTATGATAAAAACTTTATCTGAGACTTTTAATTCCAATTTTTGCAGAATTCAATTCACACCTGACCTTTTACCGGCTGATATAATAGGCACTAAAATCTACGACCAGAGAAAAGGTTCTTTTTATACACAAAAAGGCCCAATTTTTCATAATTTTATTCTTGCTGATGAAATCAACAGAGCACCACCAAAAGTACAATCTGCTTTATTAGAAGCTATGCAGGAAAAACAGGTAAGTATCCATGGCGAAACATTCAAACTTGATAAACCTTTCTTAGTTTTGGCAACACAAAACCCAATAGAAACTGAAGGTACGTATAAACTTCCAGAAGCACAAGTTGATAGGTTTACATTCAAACTGTTGATAAATTATCCAAAAAAAAATGAAGAAAAAATTATAATTCAGAGAAACACACAAGGTATTGAATCAAAGTTAAAGAATGTTTTGACTTCAGAAGAAATCATCGAGATACAGGAATTCAACCAGAAAATATACGCCGATGAAAAAATAGAAGATTATGTCACGAGTATAGTAGATGCGACAAGATACCCTGAGAATTATGGTTTAGACATTAATGGAATGATTGAATACGGAGCATCCCCAAGGGCATCCATATGGCTTATTTTAACAGCTAAAGCTAACGCTTTGTTGAATGGCCGTGGTTATGTTATACCTGAAGATATAAAGGTAGTTGCTTACGATGTGTTAAGACACAGAATAATTTTAACTTATGAAGCTGAGGCAGAAAGAGTAACAAGCGACAAAATTATTGAGAAGATTCTTTCTAAAATAAAAGCTCCGTAAGTGATTAAATGCAAGATATTAAAGAAATACTAAGTAGGGTAAAAAATTTTGAAATCAAAACTAATACAATTGTAGAAGGATTAATAAGTGGGAATTATCGCTCTGTTTTTAGGGGTACAGGTATAGAATTTTCTGAAGTCAGAGAGTATGTTCCTGGAGACGATATAAGAGCTATAGACTGGAATGTTACAGCCAGGTTTAATTCTCCTTATGTAAAAGAATTTATTGAAGAAAGGGACTTGAACATTTATATTGTTTTTGACGTTTCAGCGAGTAACGATTTTGGTTATCAAAAGAGTAAGAAGGAATTGGGCTATGAAATTGCTTCGTCTATTATGTTTTCTGCACTGAAAAATAATGATAATATAGGCTTGTGTCTTTTTACAGACTATGTTGAAAAATTTATAAAACCAAGAAAGGGAAAAAAATTCGTCTTGAGGTTATTGAGAGAATTAATATATTATCAGCCTAAAAGTCAAAGAACTGACATTAACAATTCTTTGATATATTTGAGTAAAATAATAAAAAGAAGAAGTATAATATTTGTTTTATCAGATTTCATTTCTGATAATTTTGAAAAACCAATTAAATTTCTTAAGAACAAACATGATGTAATACTGATTAATTTGTTTGATGTAAACGAAGTCAACATTCCGGATGTGGGTTATATTTTTCTCGAAGATAAAGAGAATGGAGAACAGATTCTTGTGAATACATCAGACGAAGATTTTAAGAAATTATATACAGAGAGGATAAAGAAAACAAACAATAATCTGCAATCTAAAATGAAAAAATTGAAAGTTGATATGATTCAAATAAATACGACTGAACCTTTCTATTTGCCATTAAGAAGATTTTTTAATCTGAGAAAGAGGAGATTGAGGAGATAGTATGACTTTCAATTTTGGAGAACCATTAATACTACTTTTTTTATTGATTATACCGTTGATTATTATTTTCTATAGAGTTTATCTTAAAAAAAGAAAAATATCATCTCTTAAATTTAGTTCTTTAGGAACGCTCAAAGAAGTTACACACAAAAAAAACATACGTCCGCATATACCATTCATTTTACTTTTAGTTGCAATTGTACTGATAATCATTGGTCTTGCTGATCCAAGGATTCCACTTAAAACTTCAAAGGAAGGTGTGAATGTTGTCTTAGTCATAGATGATTCTGGAAGTATGGTAGCTAATGATTACAATCCGAGTAGATTGGAAGCTGCAAAGAATGCTGCTGAAATTCTTATAAACAGTTTGAAACCAAAGGATAATGTCGGCATAGTAATTTTTGAGTCTGGAGCAACTACAGCATCTTATCTGACACCATTTAAAGATAAAGCGATTGAAAAATTGAAAGCGATTGAACAAAGACAAGGTCAGACTGCAATAGGTGATGGAATAAGTTTGGCAGTCGATATGGCAACTTCTATCCCGAATAAAAAGAAAGTTATTATTTTGTTAAGCGATGGGGTAAATAATGCAGGTGTCATAAGTCCAGAAGAAGCCACAAAATTTGCCAAAACAAATAAAATACAAGTTTATACTGTAGGTATGGGGTCCGAAAACCCAGTCGTTATAGGATATGATTTTTTTGGGAACCCGCAATATGCAGAACTCGATGAGAATACTTTAAAAAATATTGCAGCAGAGACGGGTGGTTTATATTACAAGTCTATTAATAAAAATACTCTGGATGAAATTTACAGAAATATAGGGGAAAACATAGTCAGAGAATACGAAGACACAAGCATAAAAGATTGGTTTTTCATAGCTGCACTCATTGCATTATTGATTAACGTCTATATCATTTATGGAAAATACAGAATTGTTATTTAGTGATTTAATGAGAAGAATACTAATTATCACATTAATCATTCTTTTAATTGATATAAATCTAGTCTCTGCTGCAAATAGTCTGACTGTTCAAAAAACCATTGAAAATCAAGATATAAAAATTGGCGATGATGTAAAAATTATTCTGAAAATTAATAACCCGTTTGATAAAGATATACGAATAAAGATTGTTGATAAAAATATTTTTGGTAATAACGGTATAGACGTACAATGTCTTGAATATTCTATTCCCAGCAAAAAAGAGGTTGCTGTTGCATATGATCCAATAAAACCATTTACTTCTGGTAAATTCACTCTTAATTCAGCTCAAGTTACTTACACTAACCCCGAAACGAATAAAGAAGAAACTGTTAAATCAAATGATCTCGATGTTACTGTTAAAAGTTCAAATGCACAGCAGGGTCAAGCCCAAGGTATAACCACGATTTATAGATGCAATGGGATGAATATACAATCTACTTCATACTCGTCTTCTGGTAGTTCATTCAATGTACAGATAGGATCAAACACTAATCAACAGCCCACTCAACCTTCAAATTCTCCTCAAGATAGAGTTCAAAATAACCAATTAAACCAAAATACTAATGCCTTGAAACAGGAAATGGAGAATCAACTTCAAAAACAGAAAGAAATGGAGAAAGAATTTCAAAAGAATCTTGCTAACAATAATGAATTTCAAAAACAACATCAGTCCTTGTTGAATTCTGGATATAATCTGACTAAAGCATCGTTTAATGTGGAAAATAATAATACTGGTAGTTTTGAACTTACTTATCAAAAACAGAATGAAACAGTAAGTATGAAGGGGAAAATGGATAACGGAACTCTCAAAAACATGATGGTATTAACTGAAGAAGATAAACAGAAAATGTTTAGTGAGCTTCAAAAGAATAAGCAATTCCAAGAATATAATCAACAGTTGATAAAACAAGGGTTCAATCAAACAAACCCATCCTTCACTCAAATATCACAAAATTACACTAAGATAACTGTTCCGTATAGTAATCAGAATGAACAGAAAGAAATTACTGCAGATTTCATTAACGGAACTATAAAAAATGTCTATTTTGAAGATGATAATGATAGGACAAATATTTGGTGGTTTCTTCTACTAATTCCAATTTTTGGAATTATTATTTGGATGTTTTATAAAAAATTATCAAAAAAACCGAAGAAAATAATTGAAACTAAAAAAGACCAATTGAAGATTGAAAAACCCATCGATTATTTGAAAGAAGCAAAAAATATGCTAGAGCAAGCAAAAAAATTATTCGATGAAAAAAAAGAGAAAGACGCTTATGAAAAAGTATCTCAGGCAATTAGATTGTATTTCTCTTATGACATTGGTTTAAGGAAGGAGATGACAAATTCAGATCTTTTAAGTCATCTTAAAAAGAGCAAAAAAAATATATATTCGGAAATAAAAAAATGCTTAGACCTATGTACTCTGGTCGAATTTGCTAAATATAAACCGAACAAAGAAGATTTCAAAAAAATTATTCAAATAGCACAAAAAATTATAGGTGGCTAATGCGACGATAAAAAAAGGTTTACAGTAAAAATGTCCTAAAAAGATTTATAAAGAATAAGTTACCAATGGTAATCATTGATAATATGGAAAAGAGAACGATTCAAATTTTGGAATTTGTTAATAAAAATGAGGGGTGTCAGGTTCAGGATGTAACCGAACACTTAGATTTATCTAGACCTCTCACTTCTGTTATTCTGAAATCAATGGAAGAATTAGGTTTAATTAAAAGAGATTTTGGGGAAGGTAGGGCAGTCATATTAAAAATTACCGAGCGTGGCAAAGAGGTTTTGAATAATGACAAGTGAAACAGGATTTACAGAGAATGTATTGAAAGCTTTCAAGAGTATAATCAAAGAGATAGAGAAAGGTTCATCTGAACATGATGTTAGATACAGATTCGTAAAATATTTTGTTGAAGAAGTTCTTGGTTATGAACCAAAATATATCAAATGGGAAAAGAAAAGAGCAGATTTAACAATTATAGATGAGAATGATTTTGCTGTTATAAAAATTGAAACAAAAAGACCAACTGAAAACATAGATAAAAAGGATCATGAAGAACAGGCTTTCAAGTATGAGGAAGAAACAACAAAATTCATCGGTTTAACCAATTTCTTGCAGTTTAAGTTATGGGAGGTTAAGAAAACAGGAAGTGAATTAAGACTTAATCTTGATTTTTCTAGAATTTTAGAACAGAAAAAATCGATTGAAAATTTGTCCACTGAAGAGAAGAGCCAGATTTTATTTTTAAACAACCTGACCAAAGAAACTCTCTTTGACCTGAGCAAATATGAAAAATTTGATGAAACTTACGCAAGAATAGACATTACTAAGGATGCAGGATTTAGAAAGCTTCTTGACAGATTGAATTTTATAGCAAATAATCTGCTTTTAGGTTATACGCTTAGGGCATTTGGCGAATACAAAGAAGGCTATGACAAATATCAAGAAGAAATAGAGAAGATAGAGAAGTTCCCAAGAAATGATAAAAATGGTTACCTCCTGGCAAAACACAGTCAGAAAATAGAGGAACAATATGCAAAATATAAACCGTTTGGCGGGTTCTATTTATGGAAATCTTATTCAGGAAAAGAACACCTTTCGGATGACGAAGTTAGGGAAGTTTTCTGCAAGGAATCAATCTATATTCTTCTAAACAAACTGCTGTTTCTTAGAATATGCGAAGATAAAGGATTTCTTGAGAAGAATATTTCCAACGGCGGGATAGAAGAACTCAGGGAGATGCTCAAAAAAAGATTCAGAACTGATGCTCCTACCAAGGAACTTCTGAATTTGGCATTTGAGGGCGCCAAAAGACTGTATGCTCATTTCTACGAGACTGGGATTCTGGATTGGTTCAGGACGGGAGACGGAGAACTCGATGGCATACTGAATAAGGTATTATGGATACTGAACCAGTTTGACTTTACCCATGTTGATAGGGACATTTTGGGAAACTTATATGAAAAATACCTGCCGAGCGGGGAACGAAAAAAGCTGGGGGAATTTTACACGCCAACAGAGGTTATTGATTATATCTTAACATCAGTTGGTTACACATACAGTTATGACATTGAAACTAAGGATTTGCTTGATCCTGCCTGCGGTTCTGGTGGCTTTTTGGTGAGAGCAACAAGAAGATTGATAAGCAGGTATTTGATGAAATTTGGAAAATCCGATAAAAAGGAATTAAGGGATCCAAAGAACTGGAAAGAGATTGTTAATAAGCTATCACCCGATGAATCAAAAATAATTCTTGAGTCCATTCAAGAGCATATCTTTGGTCTTGATATAAACCCGTTTGCTTGTCATATCGCAGAGATGAACTTACTATTCCAGATTATTGATTTGTACCAAAAGGTAAAGGAGAAATATCCGGATTACAAACTGAAAAGATTCAAGATTTATCAGACGGATTCTTTAGAATTGCCAAGGCAAAAAACAATAACAGACTTCGGCAACCATTTAAAATTCATGGAAGAGCAGGAAGAAATAGACGCAATCAAGAACAAGAAGTTTGATTTTGTTGTTGGTAATCCGCCGTATGTGAGAGTGCAGATGTTGGATGAAAAAACAAAGGAATATATCAAAAGGGAATATAAAACACCAATTGGAAAATTTGATATTTACATACCCTTTATCGAAAGGGGAATAAATTGGCTAAAAGACAATTCAAAGTTTGGATTTATTAATCCTAATCTGTTTCTTAATAGAGATTATGGAAAAGAATTAAGAAACTTTTTAATTGAAAATGCTATTTTACAAATAATCGATTTTGGAGATTCGGGAGTATTCAAAGATGTTACTAATTATCCGTGTATATTAGTTGTTCAAAAGAAAAAGACTGAAAGAAATAATATCAAAACTATAATCGTCTATCAACCAAAAGAATATTTGCTTTATGATATTCAAAAGAAATTTTATCAAAAATACTATAAAGACGAATATTTTTCCCTCTTTGATGTTGAACAAGACAAATTAGGAAAAGAACAATGGAAACTAATTCCAGAAATTTTACTAAAGGTATTCAATAAAATTAAAGCTTCAAGTGATAAAACACTTTCAGATGTGGCAGAATTAATTTATGAGGGTTTTATAACAGGTAATAATAAAATTTATTTTGTAACTTCTGAAAAGGCTAAAAGTCTAAGGCTTGAAAAGGACCTATTAAAATCTGTACCTAAAGGTAGATATGTAAAACGTTGGAACTTTTTCACAGACCAATTTGTTGTCTATCCCTACATAGATATTAAGGGAAAAACAGAGGTAATTGAAAATCTAAAATCTAAATATCCTAATACTTGGCAATACTTCAAGGATAATGAAGCAGAACTTAAAAAAAGAAAATATTTGATGGATGCTATTAAGATAGAAGGTAGAAAAGAATGGTTTGAAATATGGAATCCAAGAAGTTATAATTGGTTTAACCAACCCAAAATTATTACACCAAATTTATCAACAGAAAATAATTTCGCTTTTGATGAAGATGGTGTTTTTCTTGATCATGATTGTTACGGGATTATCTTAAAGGATAAGAAAAGGGATAACTATTTATTTATCTTAGGGTTACTAAACTCTCGTCTATTAGAATTTTACTTGAAACAAATTAGCCCATATGCTTCTGGAAAATATTATAGATACATGACTGGATATCTAGAAAATCTCCCAATCAAACTCCCAGAAACAGCAGAAGAAAAGAAAATCGCCAATGAGATAATTAAGAAAGTAGATGAGATTTTAGAATTGCATAAATCTGGAATTGTTGATATAGATGCTGTTCTTGATGGAGAAGAAACAGAAAAGCTCTGCAATTTTCCAAAAGTTACATTCAACATAAGCGATAATACCAAATTTGAGAAAATCAAGGCAGAGGACAGTAAGATTTTTATCAATTCTCAGGACTCCATAGAAATTAAGGACAGAAAGATTAAAGATTTTGTTGAAATTTATCTTAATTCTAACAGTGAGAAGCTTGCTAAAGCCAAAGATGTCAAAAATATAATTCTCAACATTCCTGTTCCAAAATCCGATGAAGTCTTGAAAGAAATCATTAAAAAAAGTGATGCTGACCAATCACAGATTAAAGAAAAAATAAAAAAACTAGAAGACGAAATTAATGATTTAGTTTATCAGATATATGGCATTACGAAAGAGGAGAGAAAGGTTGTTGAAGAGAGTTTATAGTTGGTGTGAACAATATGCCAAAGAAAGATTATTACAAGATATTGGGTGTGGATCGAAATGCAAGTCAAGAAGAAATAAAAAAAGCATTTAGACAACTGGCTAGAAAATACCATCCTGATGTTGCTGGTAAGGAAAGCGAAGAAAAATTTAAGGAAATAAACGAAGCTTTCCAAGTTTTAAACGACCCTCAAAAAAGAGCACAATACGACCAGTTTGGACATGCCGCCTTCAGGCCAGAAGATTTTGCTGGTTTTAGATGGCCTAGTTTTGATGACCTGTTCAGCGATATGGGGTTTGGTGATATATTCGATGTTTTTTCTGGGTTTGGCGAGAGAACAAAAGAAGGACCAGAGCAAGGTTCTGACTTAAAGTATGATTTAGAAATAACGCTTGAAGATGCATTCTCTGGCTTGACAAAAAAGATAGAAGTGCCTACGTTTGTTACATGTAAAACTTGTGATGGAAGTGGAGCGAAACACGGTTATCTTAAAAAATGTCCAAGTTGTGATGGAACAGGAGAAATAAGAAGAATCCAGAGATCAGCATTTGCACAGATTGTAAATATTACTACTTGCAATAAATGCGGTGGTTCTGGACAGATAATAGAAAAACCATGTGATACTTGTAATGGAAGCGGGAAAATAAAGAAAATAAAAAAGATAGAGGTTAAAATCCCTAAAGGGGTTGATACAGGCTCGTATCTAAGAATTGCTGGTCAAGGAGAGGCTGGTTATAATGGTGGTCCTCCTGGAGATTTGTATGTCGTTATTCATGTAAAACCACATTCAATATTTGACAGACATGAAAACGATTTGTTCTGCAAAACAATGATTTCTTTAGGTCAGGCAATTTTCGGTGGAGAAATAGAAGTGCCGACAATAAACGGTAAGGCAAAATTAAAAATTCCTGCTGGAACGCAAAGTCATACTATCTTTAGATTAAAAGGTCAAGGTATGCCTGATTTACATAATTCTGGAAGAGGTAATCAATTAGTAAAAGTAGTTGTTAAAATACCAGAAAAATTGACTAAAAAACAAAATGAGATATTAAAGCAATTTATAGATGCTAGTGGAGGGGAAGTTAAAACAACAAAAGGATTTTTTGATAAAATGAAAGAATACATTTAATCATCGATTTTGAATTTTAACAAAACACTGAAATTTAATTTTCTAACATTCTAAAATTCTATATTAAATAAACAAAAATAATATGGTGTACAATAAAATCGTTAAAATAGGTATTGAAATCAAAGAATATCTATAAATTTTGTAAGCTTTTGCTTCGTCTTTTTTCTCTGTGTGTCTCATTAACAAAATACCACTAAACAGAACTGTTACCAGAATCACATATGTGGTAATCATAAATTTATCTGCAAATGTAAGGTATCCGACTGGTGGTATTGAAGATGTTGAATTCAAGTGAAACATTACAGATGCCAATAATGTGGAGATGTTTAATGATAATCGTGTTGTAACTTTGTCGGCCGTAAGCACTAGTGTAAGCATAGTTACAAAAACCATAAAAAAGACTGGTAAGAATGATTTAAAGAATGAAGTCAAAACTACCCTGCTGATGTTTATATTAAATACAAAATTTGAGTATGTTTCGTTGTAATTAGGATAGTGATGTTCTTTCACTTTACTGTCCCATCCATCGAGCTGCCAGCCTACTATGATAACAGCTTGGTCTATTCCACTATTCTTCTCATCGAACTTGTAAATTAATTGATCTATTGTCTTTTCTTTATCTTCAATCTGTATCGTCAAAGAGTGTTTATCAAAGGGATATTGTCGCAAATCGATATTTTGTGATAAAGATGCCTGAATACGATAAAATTTTTCTTTTGGTTCATCAATCAATTTGTCTATCGAAGTTGCCCTTCCATTCATGAATTCAAATCTTTCCGGAGAACAAGGCTCATCACAGTTAAAATCAAGATAAAAATCTACTGTGTAAGAACCAGTGCTGACATCAAACTTCCCTAAATTTAAAACATAAATCCCAACAGATATTTCTACTGGTTCAGTAGATTTGGCAGATATCGATGGAAAAAACAAAATTAAAGTAAGGACTACAAAAAAATATTTTAATTTATTGAATTTAAAATTTATTTTATTCATTCATATCTTCTTTGAAATTATTTTATATTATTTGATGGATTCAAATTGAAAATAGAAATATTAAATTTCTTCTGCTATCTTTTCGAGTCTTTTAACCCTCTCACCAACTGGTGGGTGCGTTGAGAATAAATTCACAAAGGAATTTCCTTTGAACGGGTTTACTATGAATAAATGACTTGTAGCTGCATTACCTCGCATTGGATTTCTTATAACATGATTTGAAATTTTTTCTAATGCTGAAGCTAAACTCAATGGTTTCTTCGAAAAAATTGAGCCGTTATAGTCTGCTTTATACTCTCTCGTCCTCGATACTGCTAACTGAACCAGCGTAGCGGCTATCGGTGCTAAGATTATTAAAGGGAATAGTAAAGCATTACCATTTCCCCTCCTTCTATCATCACCCATAAACATTCCCCACCATGCTATTTGGGATATGTATGCTATTGCACCAGCCACGGTAGCAGCTATTGTAGAAGTCAAAGTATCTCTAGATTTTATATGAGCCAATTCATGACTTAACACCCCTTCTATTTCATCCCAATCCAAAGTTTCCAACAAACCAGAAGTAACGGCAACTGCAGCATGCTTCGGCGACCTACCTGTAGCAAAAGCATTGGGGTTTTCTGTTCTGACGATGTAAATTTTTGGTTTTGGAATCTTTGCTTCTTTGGATAGCTTTCCAACAATATCATGCAATTTGGGTTCTTGATTCTTTGGAATTTCCTTAGCTCGATACATCGCTAGAACTATTCTATCCGAGAACCAATAAGTAACAAAATTCAACACAAAGGCTATTATCAGGAATAGGGTCATACCTGCAAATCCTGCGAAGAAGTAACCTATGGCTAACAGTATACCTGTCAGCAAACCCAATAACAAGGCAGTCCTAAACATTTTTCAACCCCATGAATTTTATTATTCCTTAATATAGTATACAAACACTAAAATAATTTTATATCCTTTTCATCAATTTCATCCTTTCATCAATTTCCAATGCAACACCTTTGATATCTGAAATAACTCTTGAAATATCTTTCTCAATTTCATCTATCGTTTCTTCCAAATTACTTACTCTCAACTCATATTCGTTGCCAACACGTCTCATCACACCTGCTTTAATGAATTTATTTAAGTAATATACGACAATACCCCTAGATAGTTTTAACTCGTCAATCAGATATTTTGAAGTCAATCTTTCACCAGATTTTGCTGATTTAAGAATTTCTCTGAATATTGCTATCGCAGTCCTTTCCTTATCCCTCGGTTCCATGAATCCCATACATTTACAGAACCATTCTATATCAGCTTTAAGATCCTTTTTAACGGGTTTTCTTATATCTCTTATAACAAACTCCCTTGTTGGTTCCTCTATTTCTACCATTTGTTTTTACCTCCACATTGATTAATTAAATTAATTATAATTAATACAGTTAAATATAAATAGTTTACATTACATAACAATATACTGGGTATTGTAAAAGATAACCCTTAAAGTAATGTTTTAAAACGGGGTGATGACTATGGTTTGGGAAACGTGGTGGGATCCGTTTGATGAGATGAGGAGAATAAGAAGAGAAATGGACAGAATGTTCAATAACTTTTTAGCTAGACCTATGTATAGAGAAGAGAGTAAACTAAAAGGATGGAGAGAACCATTAACAGATTTTAAAGAAACAGACAATGATCTAGTTTTAACGATAGAATTACCTGGAATAGATAAGAATGACATCCAATTAAATGCTACAGAAGATTTTTTAGAAATAAAGGCAGAAACAAAAAATTTAATTGAAGAAAAGGAAGAAGGCATGTTCAGGAGGGAAAGGAACTATAAGGGATTTTACAGAAGCTTTAGTTTACCCTGCAAAATAATACCAGAAAAAATTGATGCTGTGCACGAGAATGGTGTGTTAAAACTTAAATTACCAAAAGTTACGCCAAAGAAGAAAGAGAAAGCAGTGTCAGTAAAAGTCAAGTAATTTCACGGTTCCCACTTTTTTAATTATCTATAGCATCTTATTTCTTTATTTAAAGATAATCTCGGTTTTAGAATATTTTTTTCTGAGTCAATCCATTTCACCTTTATTTACATAATTGATAGTTTTTCTTTTCATACGCATCATTTTATATTTATTTCAAGTGGTTTAGATTAATTAAATTAAATATAATTAATTAAAGAAATCTTTAAATATTTTAACTTATTATAATTAGTAATGGAATACTTCTGGGATAAGCCGCAAGGAGGTATTCCTGAGATTACTAAATAGCGTCCCAAAGAAGTGTTGAAGGAAACATTTTACATCTACTGAAGTCCAAAAAATGGAGGTGATGTAAATGTTATGGGTATATGATGGTGGGACGCCACCGCCTTAAAGAGAATTACATGAGGTCATTTATTGGCCGATTTTTTACTTTCTTATAAATTGTATAATTTTTGTATAAGTTGTGTTATTAAAGGGGGGTTTGAACCGAATTTTTGAAGATTCTGCAAATATCGATTATAAGAAATATTATAGTTCACTACATTTTCTAAAAACTCGTTAAATCTATTAGCAGATAACCAATCTTCTACTAGGGTTCCTTTTCCAGAAATAAAACCTGGACATAATTCAAGTTCAACAAAATTTTCATGAACTTTTCGTACAGGAAATAACCTGCAAATATCAGGCTTATAATCATTAACAGTACAATAAAAACTGTCATTTCTTTTCTCACTAAACTTACAACTGCCATCTGGATTTTTTCCAATGTAAACTTTTCCACCTAAAATCATAAAATTATCAAGGAAGAAATCTTTTCTATCCTGTTCTGTTTCAGCTACTAGGTTTTCAAAATCTTGAGGTAGAATACGGACATTTTTATAGCAACAACCACCATCCCGAATACAGCCGAAATAAAATTTGTCATATCTATCAATTATTAATGACGGATAGAATCTTCCTCCCACTTCGTAAAGTTTTACAACTGTATCACTCCCGTATTTTTTTACAACTTTTCTGCAAGTTTCTATAACATTCAAATTTCTAAAAACTAGATCCGGGTCGTTCCATAGTTTACTCAAAAATTCAAGAATTTCGGCTATTTTAATTGGCTCTTCTATGATTAAACCTTCGCCAATAAGTTTTTCATTCCTTATCAATGTTGATAATTTTTCCATGTGACATTGCCTTTTGATTAGACATACGACAGTTCTTAAATATTTAAAACTCGAGCTTCATTAGCATATTTTTATTTATTTATTCTAAATGGTTTAAATCAATGAAGATAGATATAGTTAAGTAAAGAAAAATTTTAAATACTTAATTTCTTATAAATTGTATACCCACATACACATGATTGAATTTGATAAAGGAGGTGTTTTAATGGCACAAATAGCACAAATAGGTGGGCAACCCGTTTTGATATTACCAGAAGGGACCTTGAGACAAAAAGGAAGGAGTGCACAAGAAAACAATATAGCAGCTGCTAAAGCTGTAGCAGATGCTGTCAGGACAACTCTAGGTCCGAAGGGGATGGACAAAATGCTTGTCGACAACATTGGTGACATAGTCATCACAAACGATGGCGTCACGATATTGGATGAGATGGAAATAGAACATCCTGCTGCAAAGATGATGGTTGAAGTTGCAAAGACGCAGAACGAAGAAGTTGGTGACGGGACGACTACAGCTGTTGTTATCGCAGGTGAATTGTTGAAGAAAGCTGGCGAACTCTTGGAACAAGAGGTTCATCCAACAGTAATAATCAGGGGTTTCAACTTGGCGAGAGAAAAGGCATTAAAAGCAATGGAAAAAATTTCTAAACCAGTCGCTCTTGATAATACAGATGAATTAAAGAAAATAGCAACTACGAGCATGAGCGGTAAATCTGCATATGCCTACGGCGAAAAAATGGCTGAATTAGTCGTAAAAGCTGTGAGACAAGTCGCAGAGAAGAAAGACGGTAAAGTAGTTGTCGATACAGAAAACATCATGAGAGTGAAAAAGCATGGTGGCTCTTCAGGGGATACTGAATTGATAGACGGTATAATCATAGACAAAGAAGTCGTTCATCCAGGTATGCCAAAAATAATAAAAGATGCAAAAATTGCTTTATTGGACGCAGCACTAGAAATAGAGAAAACAGAGACAGATGCACAAATTCAGATAACAGACCCGAATAGGCTTCAAGAATTCATAGATCAAGAAGAAAAAATGTTGAAGACCATGGTTGAGAAAGTGGCAAATTCTGGGGCTAATGTAGTTTTATGCCAGAAAGGTATAGATGATGCCGCCCAACATTATCTA
>Ga0315268_10003355_pt1 | contig 17682 bp, 29 predicted proteins | sample C1_top_MG_FD_204535 | JGI IMG/M metagenome (GOLD analysis project Ga0315268, IMG submission 204535) | Sediment microbial communities from Yellowstone Lake, YNP, Wyoming, USA - C1_top | ecosystem: Environmental > Aquatic > Freshwater > Lake > Sediment | place: USA: Wyoming | collected 2017-08-01
ATCTGTTCCAGAGGTTCCATTAGTCCCAGAGGTTCCAGATGAACCAGAAGTTCCATCTGTTCCAGAAGTCCCAGATGTTCCATCTGTTCCAGAGGTTCCAGATGAACCAGAAGTTCCATCTGTTCCAGAAGTCCCAGATGTTCCATCTGTTCCAGAGGTTCCTGATGTTCCCACACCCGAAGTTCCTGAAGTTCCGTCTGTCCCAGAGGTTCCTGAAGTAACTCCTGTTCCAGAGGTTCCTGAAGTCCCCGACGTGCCATACCATCCAATGGCAGTGATCTGACCTGCATCAATCATCGCCATAAATTCATTATATAAGGCTACCCAACGATCATCAGGAATATTCTGCTGATAACTTGGATCAGGAGAGGGATCAAAAACAAACTCATTTTCTCCAAAAACAATTCTTCCTGTTGAAATATTAGTAACTAATGGCATATAAGTCCTCTTTATAAATTAATTATGTCGGTCTAAATAAAAATATGGTTTATCCAGTTTCTTAACGACCACTTCAATCGAAAATTCCCCCCATGCAATAGGTTGAACCCCACCTGGGATATAACTATTATCCACAAATTTAACACCATGCCCCTCTTTACAAAGTTTAACATATTGAATTTCATAATTATCTAAATTTCTTGTTATCAATGGAATCAACCCTAAAGTGCAAGGAGGTTCATCTTTATCTATTGTAAAAAACCATTTATGGTTTGAGTTACCTAAACTTGGTAGTGTTTTTTTAAATTCAAAATATTCCCTAGAAGGAACAAAAATAATTAGAAACCCCCCTGGTTTAAGAATTCTCCACCATTCTTTAATCATAAAATTAGGATCATTTACATCCTCTAACATGTGACTCGAATAGACCCAAAAATAAGTTTCATTATTTATATAACTAATAACTTTATCAGCATCTTGACCATAAATTAAATCTAATTTATCACAATCAGGAGTAAGAGGATCGTTCCCCGCACCTATATCAATTCCACTTCCTGAAATGTATTTTGAAAAAAAATCTTCTAAAAATCTTCTAGACCTTGCCTTTTTTGTTTCCATCTCCCCTCCCCACATATTAAACCCCTAACAAGAGTAAAGTAAATTATTTTGTAAATTGATACCCTCGTTCCACCGCTTCAATAGCTTCCAAAACTTGTTCTTTAGAAGGAACAAAATCCTTATAACGAATAAACTTCCAACCTTCGTTCTCTAATTCTGCTTGTCTTACCATATCCTTTTCTTCGTTATGCCAGTATGAACAATCGTATTCAATAGCAATCTTTTTTTCTGGAATAGCAATATCAATTCTATATACATTAGCATTTGTAGTTATAACAGGAAACTCCAATTCTGCTTTTAAAATATTATTGATACTTTCAAAAATCTTTTTTTGTGGTTTAGAAGGATTGCTAACTAAACTATTCATATATTTAGAATGACCATTTAAACATCTTTCCTTTTGTACTTCTGCAATCTTTCTTAGACCTTCATGTGTATCTTTCGTAAGACCTTCACACCATGATTTTTTTCCTTTTAATGACTTACTCATATTCTCTATATGTTCTCTTGACTTAGGTTTATTTCTAAGAGCATTTCCTATCCTTTCATTCCACTCCTTAGTATGTGGTAATTTTTTACCTTTCTTAGAAATACTTAAATTCATTTTATGTTCTTCAGATTTTTTCTTACCTTTAGTAGATTTACTAATTTTGTCTCCACAGTATATAACTCTACTATGATGACCGTGAATAAACCGATTTCCTTCTTTAGTTACTTCTTGACCACAACCACATTCACAAAGATGCACTAAGCCTTACCTCACTTTGCTTATATTCTGATATTTTAAGAATAACTTGATAACCTTTTTCAATTATTTTATATCCCTTATTTAGCATATAGGGTATCAATAGCTTACCTTTTCCAGTATATTCTTCATCAAAAATATCGTCAATGACTATTAAAGCTCTATTGTTAAGATAGGACTCCACTAATTTAAAAAATTCTAAATGCCACTGTTGAGAAAATTCCTTATTTTCGTTTGAATAATCAACTGCATCAAGATATAAAAGGTCAATTCCTGGGAATAAAAAAGTATTCCTCTTAAAAAATGAAAGAGCATCGGCACAAATCAAAGTAGTGTGCTTTCCCTCTATTCCATAATAAGACATGATACGCTTACTAACCTTAATCGCTTCAGGGTCTATATCAAAGGAATAAAACCACCCTCCCTTATTCTCTACATACCATGCAAATAATGGTGTCGAATACCCGTCTCCCTTCCAGTTACCTTCTTGTCTTGTCATTCCCACTTCTACAATTGTAATCTTCGACATCTGGCTATCCAAGATTTCCAAAGCCTTAAGTAAACCAGTTCTTCCAGTGGGGGGCTGAACAGATTTAGACGTAATTAATACTCTTTTCTTTTCAATAACTTTATTAATTCCTTCAATAACCATTTCAGGTGTAATATTCCGAGAACATTCAAAATTTTTCGACCTTGGGCACCACAACCAGTTTCCCCTATCAAATAGCAAATCTTTATCATTAAAACAAGAATGGCAACCTCTGCCAGGATGAATTCTAATACAATCTTTAAACTCACACCAGGGAGCGGAAAAACCAGAAATCAAGATAACAGGGACATCAAGAGCCCACGCCAGCCAAGACAATCCAGAACCAATACCAATGAAAAAATCAGCACCGGAAATATTAGCTATTGTTTCTTCTATGGGTCTGTTATTGCACTTTATAACCCCTTGTAACTTAGTTTCCTCTTTAGAAACTGAAACAACATCATAACCTTTTGATTTCAAATAGTTAACAATAGTTTGCCACCCACCGGGGAAGTTCCAAAACTTTGCTTGAGCGGTAGAGAACTCCGATATGGCAACATAAGGTTTATTAATTTCTTTATAATTATCAGGTCTAAATTTCTTAACCCTTGGTCTTATTTCTTCATAATCTAAACCTAAATAGTCCGTAGCAACTTTTTGCAGAGTTACTGTCTTCCAATTATTTTGATTAGAGTTGTAATCATTGTCCCGAACTCCAATATAATACCCCGCATACAAGTTATGAATGACTTCTCCAGGTTTAATAAATTCCAACTCTGGATAAACATCTTCAAAAAGATGATTCCAAAAAGTGCTTACAATAACATGGCAATTCCATTTCTTTTTAAACTCAACAGCATACGGAATCCAAGCTATGGTATCCCCTAAAGACTTGCTATCTAATCCGATATAAACTCTCTTCCCTACAGGGTCAAATTTCTTTTCAAAAAGAAGTCTACCTTCATGCGATATTTTGACTAACCAGTTAGTAAAGTATCTTCGATTTGTTACTATCCAGTGGTTAGGTTTAATGTCACCTTGATGAATTGTAAAACTGGTATCCTGATCAATAAACTCAACATGATAAGTAACATCGGAATCCCCAAGAATTTCAACCTTGGGTTTGTCATTAAACGCAACAATAATACGATCTTCTTTCGGTTTTAATTGAAAAGTTTTTTCAGAATTTTTTAAAATTTGAAATGCTTTATCCGCTGGCTTGTCCCAGGAAAATTCGTCCCTTATATATTTTGATTTTTCTAAAGCAAACTTTTTACAATCATCATAATTTTCATAAACATAACGCATCTTTACCTTAAGATCATCAAAATCAGGTTCAGCCCACTCCCCTATACCATCAGGTTGGAAAAGAATATTCTTTGTGGGAACCAATCCTTTAATTTTTACTTTGTGAGCAACACCTTCAGCAAACTCAAGTTGAGCTCCATAATCGGAGCATATGGTAGGAATACCGCAAGCCATAGCCTCACATAGGGGCAAATTCCAGCCTTCTGCTCTGGCGCATGTCACTAAGCAATTACCTGTTTGCAGGTAGGTCAGGTACTCACTTCTTGGTAAGAAGTGAACAATCCGCAGTTGCGGATGCAGTAGGTTTTTCTTTTGTAGTCTGTCTTCAGTCCTTAACACTTCACCATCTATAGGAAAGGAAGAATCTATTGATAGAACAAGTTCGACATTCTCACCGTCAAATTCCTCGATGAATGCCTTTATTAGTTCCTCAGTAGACTTCCGGTAATCCCAACGGCCAAAGTGAAGGAACTGAAATTTACCCCTATTCTCATAAACTCCAGGCTTAAAGTAATCACCATCAACCCCCTCTCGTACAACAAACACCCGATCTTCCGGGAATCCTTGCTCAATAGAGCACTGTTTTTGCCATTCACTCGGAACCCACAATTGGTCAAATTTCAATAGTTGCTGGAAGAAAGTATCTTTATACCGTGTAGATTCCCATACGCAAAAGGCTATCTTTGGTCCAGTAAAATTCTGCCAGTAAATTGGATGGTCATGAGTTTGTAAAATAATGTTGATTAGGTTCTTTGACTCGATTGGAGAGCTAAGTAAAGCCCTCTCTTCATCAGTGAGAATAGAAGGATCTCCCCCGCCAGTTATAACCCGAACAGGAATCCTTCTATTCAATCTTGTGAAAAATGACCGACCATGATGGGCATATCCTGTTTCAAAGTTCCATGCAGTATAAGCTAGAATCATTTTACCTTCCACAGGACCACCCTCCTATGTTCATTAATTTTATATGTTCACAAAAAATGTACTTGTGAACAGTTACCAATTCTTTGGAGGCCAAGGAGCCAAAGAGTCTTTTAATTTCAATGAAATAGCCCCATTAAAATCAACAGTAGGAATCCTCCCTAATTGTCCTGTAAAATCCCCATCCATTACTTCCTGATCTATCCCCAAATTAGGAACTCTCACTCCGTAATTTGTATAGGGAATACTGTCATAGGCTCCACTGGCACTATACTGCTTTCCTCCTTGGTTTACCCCTTTATCGTTAACAACACCATGAGTTCCATCACTTCTGATGTAAACTGTGTCTCCGATATTTGGCATGTTCACCTCTCTTCTTTTCGATCCCTACACTTTACCAAAACTCATTATGGAATGAATGGATGATTCAACTTAACAGAATCAATAACTGTTCCATCAGGTAAAATAGCAGCAGAACGTTGATTCGCCCCGCCTAAATCTCCATTAACAACTGACTGCATAGCTCCCTTAGTCCCAGAATATACTGAATATTCTGTATAAGGAATACTATCATATGAACCACTGCCATTAAAAACTCTTCCACCGGACCAATCAGGATTTGCAGGGGAGAAAGCAGGATTTACAGCAGGGGCATAACCAGGAGACTCCATCCCGGAGTTTCTAGCAGAATCCAATGAAATGCTAGGATTCAAATACCACTGATTAATTTGAGTGTAATTACTAGCCTCCCAACATCCTTGAGGTCTAGCAGAAGAAGAAGGAACGGTAGAATAAAACTTATGAGTTACTACTGCGGAAATTCCACTTGCTTTTAAAATAATTGTATCACCAACATTAGCCATGATAACCTCCTTATTAAGTTTCCTATCTTTCTCAATTTATTCCCTTTCTCTCATTCCACACATTTTGAAAATAAGAAAATTAGGGGATAAATGGGTGATTTAGTTTACCAGCAACAACCACAGTTCCAGCGGGATTAATCGCAATTGTTCTCTGAACTTCACCCCCAAAATTAGCACTAGACAAAGATTCATCAATAGTTCCATCGCTATACACACAACGATACAAATTATATGGAACACTATCATAAGACCCATTAGCAAGATGCTGTCTTCCCGCATCAGTTTCGAGAGTGACTGCATCACCACTTTTACCCATTAGAATATCAACTACTCCAGCCATAATAACCTCCTTTAATAATTTAGTCTAACGTTATGATTTTACTTTAGAAAATGTTGCTTTATCCTGACTGGAAATGACTTTGGTAATCTTTTCTCCGTCAATTTCCACCATATCTCCCTCTTTTGCTCCCGCAGCGGAATCAAACACTTTGTGCCACTTTCCCATCCGAACTACTACTTTTCCATCGGGTCTGACTTCCTGAACTATTCCTGTTGTTGGGAAAGTTTCTTTAATCCCAGAAAAACGCCGTTTAAGTGTATATCCTTCCCCCTTTTTCTTTCCAGGCTGATTAGGGGCAGCTTTATGTTTTCCAACTTTTTTCATCCAAGCAGGTTTGTTATCCTTCTTGGCTTCAGTAGGTTCAGGAGCAGGCTCTTCTGCTGGCTTAGAAACAGGCTCTTCCACGGGGGGTTCAGGAGCAGGTTCTACTTTCCCTGGCATAGAGGTAATCGCATCAAATTGATCACCTACCGCTACTCCCTTAGAATTCCCTTCAGGAGCTTCTACAACTTCACAGGGCAAAGATGTAACCATTCCTGTCTCCTGGTCTGCTACAGGATCAGAAATCACTTTATATTTAATAGTTTCATCATCCTTATCCGTAAATACATCCCCAGCCTTCAACTGACCAAAGAAAGTATTGTCGTATGAAAGTGGGACAATAGCAGTATCCACTGAAGCAGAAACACCCGGATCTTCAGGATCAGTTGAAATCACATCTACAGTAGCATCCTGTTCCTGAATCTTATTAAGTACCATTAACAATTCGTCAATTTTACGCATTGGTTTGTCCTCCTATCTGTTGTTTCTTATTAATTTTTTCTTTTATTTTCTCCAATAACAAAACCCGCAATTCCCCAATAGCCATACGGTCTTCTTTACTCATAGCCTCTTCATGAACTTGGTCTCGCTTTAGTTTCTCCACGGATGACAAAGATTCAATTGCCTCTGATAGTGAGGAGTGCAATTTTTGTAAAAACAAAAGGGAAACGTTCATATTTCCAGTAAGCATCTTGTACAAATACATCTTATCTTGAGGAGGTAGCTTTTCTATCTCTTCCCAATCAAGAAGCTTATTCTCCAACTTGTTAATTGTGTCTCGTGTCTTACCAATTCGATTAAACTCAAATCCTGCTTGAGAAAATAGACAAGCTTCTAAGAACCAGATTCCTTTGACAATCTGATCCTTAAGAGCCTCAGTACTTAGCTCTTGGGGGGGAAGTAATGTTAGTTGACCTTTCTTTGGTCTACCCATACTACATCTACCTTAACCAAATTAAAAATTTTCGTCAAGTAATTAAACAAGTAAGTAAAAATTATTTTTCAATATTTCATATCCTAAAAAATCACAAATAAAATCAACAAATTATTACTTATCATTTGTGATTTTCGTTTTAAATCTAAACCCATGAAGATCCCTAATGTGGTTGTTATAAATTTCAATAAAGTTATTAAAGTGCTGAACAATCACAGCATCTCTTTCCAAAGATTCTTTCTTAACTTTTTCAAGATCCTCTTTTGTCGCATACAAAGTTGACGTAGAACAACCAGATAGGAAAACAAACAGTATCAAAATTATTTTAATTATCATTTTATCTTCTCAAAGGCATCAGGAAATTTTGTAAGAAGAACTTCACCAAGACTATCCGTAACACTATAACTTCCACCAAATTTCCAACCCCAACGTTCCATTGCAAATTTAACAAACTCCACCGCTGTTTTGTCTTTAGGAACAAATTTAATTTTAATAACCATTTCGATCCTCCTCATTTTGTATTAATACATACCAAAGACTAACGCTGCTTCAGAACCAATATCAGCATTTGTAATCACAATCATAAACTTTCTTGTTTGACCCTGTAATATTTCAAGGACAGCACCAGGAACTGGCATCAAGGTAAGTCCTGCCCCTGCTGCTAGAGTGATTTTCTCTGCTGCATCTGCAATATTCTGTATTGTAAATTCACACATAAGTCCAGGTATTTTACCCATTCCCATTAGGTTAACCAAACTTGTAGCATCTGGAAGTGTGTCTATTCTGTCTGCCCCATTGGGATCTCTAAGAATAAATCCTCCCAAGATATTAGCAGCCGAATAAGAAATATTTCCAGCATTGGTAAAGACGGGCAACCACCAATAAAAACCACAATTCCATGGAGCAGGCTCACTAACAAAAGGTGCAGTTATATCAAAATGATTGGCATCAACTACTGTAATGGTCCAAGTACCATTATAAGATGGTTCTCCACATTTATATATTACAATAGAAGCACCATCTGGAATATTATGATCCTGAGAATATATTCGTGTTAATCCTCCCCCATTATTAGAATAACTACCTATATAACCCATTTGGCCTTTCTTGGTTAATGTTGAAATTCCTTCCGCTCCTGTATTCCAACCTGTACCCACAGGAATCAATCCTTCTGAAATAGACATTTCATCGGTTCTATAACGATCACTTTTGGATAACATATAAACTGTGTAAGTTTCATCACCTGGAGTTACATTAGTAATCAAGGCACGGAAAGAACATCTCATTCCAACATTAATCAAGACACCATCAGGAACCAAAGTTACTCCTACAGGCTGAGCGAAATTATAATACATCGTCCAACCATTTCCAGTACTACCATCATTACAAATATCAAAATCTACATAAGAACCAACCTCACAACCTGGAATAGCTGCCACTAAATCAGCAGGATTAGGAAATGAATCTATATGATCAGGTGGATTAACATCATCTCCTGCGCATACTATAGAAATCAACCCACCCAATAAATCAGAAGCAGTAAGTTGGACATTAACTACTCCTGAATAAGCGGATACTGATTTTATTCTATGTCGTTCTTCAAATTGCAACTGGGGAAATGGAGAAGGAAAACCTGGAGCATGTACTTCAAGACCTCTTGTAACATTTAACCAAGCCCCTGAATTATTATATCCACCATGAACTGCATTATTTATAACAAAATCTGAATCCATAAACCCACCAAGACTCAATACCTTGGCTTTAATAGTAGGAGTTCCAATATCAGTTACCCAAAATAGTATGTGATTAATATTACCTGGATAAATATTCATCACATTTCCAGCCATTGCCCAATCATCAATAAACTCAATACCTGTACCAACAGCACGTAATAAAGTAGTACCACCACTTGCAGAAATAGCAAGCTCAAAACAAGTACCAACTTCAGCCCCTGGAATAGCAGCAACTAAATCAGAAGCAGTAGGTAGTACATCAATAACAGGCCCTCCTGCAACCACTCTATGAATAATACCACCAAGAACTTGAGTAGGAGTGTAAGTTACTGCTGGACCTGAGATCTCTGTTCTAGTTTTCTTTACTATAAAACTAGGAGTTTCAATAGAACTAATAGAAATTTGTCCTGCCCCAACCAGAGCTAAAAATTCATTCTTAAGAGCCTCATACCTAACATCAGGAACATCAATAGTTCCAGATGCAGGAATAACAAATTCGTTCTCTCCTACTGTCACAATACCTGTTGTCAAATTAGTAATAGCAACCATATAAGACCTCCTATTAAATTAGAGCAACAGTCCCAATCTCAACTGTTCCCTCTGAATATTTAACTTTAAATTTCAAGTTGTTTCCACTTTCATCCAACCAAACATGTATAGACCCACTAAACAAACTTCCACCTGCTAAAGCAATAGTAAAATCCACAATAATACTTTCCTCATTTCTTCAAATACTTGCTGAAAAGCTTGTCAAACTGAACTGCTACTTCAGTGGTAAACTTGGATTTGTCCAATGTCTGCAAAGCTTCAACAAATTTTTGTTTATTGTTTCTCCACACAAAGAACCACACTACTGAAGCCACAACTAACCCTAGAATAAAATTAAACATATTTACCTTCTAATTATTGTCGCAAATATCATCTTTGCACCTCAATGTATCCCACATACCTAGCAATCCCCAAAGCAATAGCTGAAGCCATTCGGTCCCTATTCTGGTTCAGCATTTCTTCCTCTTTTGGATTGCTGATCACACCACACTCCACCAACACCGCTGGAATCGTGGTATTCTTTAACACAACAAACTTGTAAGCCCGATATATTCCAAAACATTTACCAACCAAAAGTCTCTGTCTTTTTGTAGAGTTCTTATGATACAATCCAACCAGAAATCCTGCATCAATCAGTTCAGCTCCAATACATTTAGCAAGGCGCAGGCTGTCATTATATTGAGCATTCAGTTTGGAAATAAATATAGAAAACCCACTAGCATTAACGGGGGTGGGGGTGACTTTCTTGGACTTTTTGGATACCCTCTTAGATTCTTTTCCAACTGAGTCATGATGAATAGATACTAAAGCTGTTGCAAATTGATTTGCTATCTCAGGTCTTTTATGAAGCTGCTTATCCTCAATCAAGAATACGCAAACACCAGAACATTCAAGTTTTTCTTTAATCTTCTCTGCAACCTCTTTATTGTAGAAAATCTCAGGAATACCTAAAATACTTATGGCTCCGGGTTTGGCGTAAGTATGGCCCACGTCAACCGCAATATCAGCGTTCGCAATTTTGAAATTGGAAACGAGTAATAAAATCAATAAGATAGAAAGTATTTTAAACAGTTTACCCTTCCTTCTTTGCTGAGAACCCAGGAAGCAGGTTGTCATAGTTCCCAAGTTCAATTTCCTGTTTATATTTATCTGCAAACTCCTGAGCCAGTTCCCTTCTCATCGAAGCAGGAAAAACATTCTGAATCTTATCTCCGGGGCTGCCATACTCTTTGACATACTTTCGGGCTCCAGCATCAATCAAATACTGCCAGAGTTTTGGAGCTAATGAATGATCATACACTCCCCGCCTCATTTTCGTCAAAATATTCTTTATAATCGGAATAATTTGATTTTTATAAAGCCGTTCATCATTCTCAATGTAGAGTTCCAATTCCCTCTTGGTTACATCGTCAACCTGCTCCATGAAGTGTTTAGCTCTGGTCACCATATCAACTCCTTACTTTTCGTAGTTCTCTTCCTTCCAAGCTGCTATATCAGCCAAAAGACCTTCTTTGTCACCTTCATATCCAAAAATGTAAGCAATCTCTTCATCTGGATCACTAACTTGTTGAGCCATCATAAAACCATCAGGATCACCCATCCAAACTTCAGGATAAGAATAATTACCACGAACATCTCCACCTAAATGCCATTGGATGATTATTCCAGATTTTCCTTTATTATCTTCAAATACCGTCCATTCATAAGTATCCCCCCAGAAATAGTGATTATCTTCATTATAGGTATTCCCAGAACCATAGTCCCCAACTTTCCATCCCTTGCTTTCAACCCACTTCTCCCTCCAATCCTTCCATCCCCCACTATCATAACTGTCAAATGCCTCCTGAATTTCTTTAGTCAATTTCTTATCTAAGGTTAGAAATTCTTTAGCAACTGATTTACTATTATAGTTTATAATAATATCAGGTTCATCACCTGCAATAGAGATTTCTCCAGAACCATCATACTTAATACCTTCAAGACCACTATATCCACCAGAAGCCAATTTCTTAGGGTCTTTAACCACCTTAAGAAATGGGTAACTACCCTTCTCAGGTGGAATCCTACCCCCTGGGATACCAGGAAGAGAAGGCTGATGTTCTTGTTCCACCAAATCCAAAAATTCTTTTGCCTTAGACATTTCATTTACCTCCATCTAACATTACGCAAGGAACTGACTTCTTTAGCTGTCAGTAGTTTACATTTTTTATCAGAAAGTCAGAAAAGTCAACTATCATTTTAAGAATTTTTTGACATACTGGTTTCATTTGGCAACCAAATTAGGTGCAATACTTTCCAGTTCAGAGAGACACGCTAATATATCAGTCAACCGTGTCTGAGCTTCCATAGCCTCGGGCATCGTAAAGGAACCACTCTTAGAAACCAAGCAGAACCCCTCTTCCTTGACTCCCAAAGAAAGGAAAGACCTGTCATCAGCGAGTCCACCAGTAAGATCCCAGCCCAGGAAAGAACGAGTGCTCTTCACTCCATACTTCTGAAGAGTGGCCTGAATCTTAGAAACAAGATCAGATGCAATCGTAGTAGGCTTATCAGGTTCTATTTCTTCCTGTTCTCGAAGCTTCTTATCCAATTTCTTCCCTTCCCGAAGTTTGTCAAATAAATCGTTTCTCGTAGCCCAGATACCTTTTTCAAATAAATCCCTTATCACCTTATCAGATTTTTTCTCTTTTTCCATATTTCCTCCCTTTATTTACTCTCTTTATCTAATTCAATTTTAAATTCTTCAACTTCTTTCCAATACTCATCTATTTTTTTCCAATGCTCATCTATCCTTCTTGTGCATTCATCTCGTAATGCTTCTAAGAAACAAACACACCAATGATCATCCAAATTATCTATTAAAGCTTTAGCAGATGCTTTATAATCAACAGTAAGACCTTCTGGGTCTAACTCATCTAACAAACAAGGTAGACCCAAGTCTAGATTTTCAAACAGAAAAATAAACCCGCATCTTTGACGAGACAGCCAAAATGGTTTTTTTGGTTCCAAATAATCCCCCTTTATGGTTCTAGTTCTCGAACTTCAATGACTTTAATATTTGCATCTGCAATCTCACGCTCAAACCCTTCCGCTACATAATCAGTACCAATATATAAATCAGCTTCCCATTTATTCACATCCTTCAAATCTTCAAACTTCTTTCGAGCTTCAGATTCCGAATCAGCTTCCACCTCGAAGGTTTTAGAACCACTGAATCTTGTTTTAACACTATCAAAAGCAATGGGCTCTTCACCAAAGGTTTCGTCAGCACCGTCTAACGAAACTTTCATAGTGTGAGGTCGAACAGAAACCTCCACTTCATATTCCACATCCACCTCAAACCATTTTTTCTGTTCATTTATTTTATCACGAAACTGCCTCGCCTTTAAAGTAAACATAAATATTCCTCCACTTAATTAATAGTCTTATTTATTTCATTTTCCTCTCTAACAATACTAAGTAACTTCTTTGCTCTGGAAGATTTCTGAATCGTCCTAATATTTTCTATTCTTAGTTTGTTAAACTTCTCCAGTATTTCCAATATTTTGATCGTACTTTTCAAATCTCTTTCAAGACCAATCTTTTCCAGCTTTGCTTCCACTCTATCAATAGAGGAATCTAACGCCTTGGAAGTGTCTAAAATACTCGTCAATAGTCTATTTACTTTATTCAAGCTCATTTCTTTTGTAACTCATCCAATCTGTTTTTTGTTGCCTTAATTTCCTCTTCTACATCTTTATACTGGTCTTGGAGGTCAGTATCATTAGGTGTTTTCTTCAACATTATTTTAAGTTGCCTCTTCTGATCTTGTAAAGTTTGCATTCTATCAAACAAAAATTTAGATTCCAATTTCTGCTGGAACATTTCAAGAGATTTTATAGTCTGCTGTTCCTGTTTTTTTAAATCTTCAGATTTAGCATAGCGGTCGTCAATTCCGTAAAACCCACCCAATAAACCAAATATGATAGCAACACTACTAACTATACTCCAGAACATTTTCTTACTACCATTTTGTTCTTTAAGTGTCTTCTTTGGCATAATCTATTTCTCCCCCTCATACGTTAAGCTAATGGAATCTTTCGTTCGGCAGTATCTTCGACAAACCGTGGAACAGCTAATCCGCTTGTATTCTTCTGCAAATATTTAATTATCTCAATCCCAATTTCATTATCTACCCAAAAATGTTTAGTCCCCGCAACGTGGTCACACGAATATAAATAATAGGGTCTTATTCTAAATATCAAAAGCTTCTGCATCAGCTTCAGCATCGTCTCTTTGTTATCATTAACACCCTTCAAGAGAACTGTTTGGGAACCAAGAACCAGACCCGCATCGGACATCAAATCACAAGCTTGTTTAACTTCATCCGTAAGCTCGTCAGGATGGTTAACATGAATATTTATATATAAAGGTTTGAATTTACTCAACATATTAACTAACTGATGTGTAATTCTTTTCGGGTTAACGATTGGAGCCCTGGTTCCAATTCTTAATATCTCAACTTGATTTCTCAGTCTTGAAATAATGTTTTTCAATTGTGAGTTACTAAGTACCAGTGGGTCTCCACCTGATATAATCACATCTCTGACTTCCGGGTGACTGTCAAGATAGTTGGCTATCTTATCAACCTCCGTGTCAGAGATGATTGATTCCCGTTTCTTTATCATCCTCCGTCTAGTGCAATAACGACAATTGCTGAAACACACATTAGAGCTATAAATCAAAATTCTATCTTCATATTTATGAACACAGTGGGGAAAGACAAGATGTTCTTCCTCCAACAAAGGATCAGGAGGGTCATCTGATTCCTCCAATTCTTCTTCACTTGGGACAAATTGTTTTTTAATTCCTTCCACTTCCAATAACTTCGATAAATATTTTGTAACCTTATAGGGGGGTTTTGCCCCCCTAATACTCCCAAGAGGGTCCGGGTTGTCCATGATTTAAAATCCTTCCTCCTTACACTCCAAAATATCTCAATTTTCCCGAACCAATACTAACTTCAAGTAATTCAAATTCATTCTCAATCGGAGTTCCTTCAGCAATGAAGTTACCTTCATAATCACTTCCATCTTTAAAACTTACTGCATAGATACCAAAATATTTATCACCTTCCTCCGAAGAATCTTCTAAATCTAAACTTAAAGAACTTACCTTCCCCTTTCCAACTTCCCTCTCTATTAAAAACACAATATTTTTCTTAATTAAATCCTTAATTTCCATTTCATCATTTTCACAGGTTTCTAAAATATCATAAAGCTCAAGAACTTCTTTATCATCAATTTTCTGACTAAGAATATCAGATGACTTTCCTTTAGTAGCTAAAGCTCGATTCTTACCTTTTCTCTGTTCATCAACAAAATTTTTACTTAATAATTCAGTCAATTCTCTAACCTTGCTCATATTAATTTCTCCTCATTTATTAGTTTTTTTATACTTGGCTAAATAATTTTCAGCGTACTTTCTTGCTTTATTAGGGTCTTTAAATGTAGCCAAAACTTCATTAGGATTTAATCCGCCTCTTGCTCGTATCATCATCATAGCAAGATTCGTCTTAAAAAGAATATCAACCAGTTCGGATTCAGGTCTAGCTGTTGTAACTACCCAAAAAATTCCAATCTCATCATCAATCCCATCAAGAATATTTTCTTGAATAAAATTAAGAACTTTTTTAGCTTTCATTATCTTTCCCCCAATCGAGAGGCTAACCCCCCGCAAAAAGCTCCAGGGTCGTCAACCTTACCAGCCATCTTTTTCATACAAGCAGTAATTTTATGTTTCCTATCACCTGTGAGAGAATTCCAAAATGATTTAAGAGAATCCTCAGTCCATCCTTTGGGTAGTTTAGTCCACTTATTTTGCTCAACCATTACTTCCAAGCAACCATCCTCAGCAACCCTAGATTCAAAAACCCTCGCTTGTTTCTCCAACATTTTGATTAAATCCAATGCTTTTCCCATATTACACCTCCAGTTTATTTTCTTATCCTACTTATGAAGTCATCCACTTCTTTGTAGGGCAAACCAGCTTGATCCAAAGCAGCAATACCCAAAGCAATCCAATCATCTTCATTGAATCCATCCGTCATCTTACTATAAACAATTTCATCAACCTTTGGGCTATATTGTTCTTTTTCCATTAATTTCAATACCTTACTAGATTTACTCATTAATTTCCTCCATTCATACGCTTCATAATAAGCATCGGTCACTTCTTTTCGAAGATTAGCCAACTTTGGCAAGGTTCCATTTCTCCTAAGTTCCCGGAACACCTGATTTCCAAACCCATTCATCCCATCAGTAAGAAGAGATTGTTTACGCATTTCAACGACTCCCTTCATGTAGGCATTCACCTTATCCAAAAACTTTTTAACGTCTACCCTGTTCCTCGGAACCTCTTCCCACTCGAATAATAAAATACTAACTTCCCTCAAATAGTTACTGGCAACCTCCTTAACTCTGGAATTAAAATGAGCCATAGTTTGATCTGGGGTCTTGACCCACATATCATGAACTAAATCGTAAATTCCAGGAGACTCATGCTTCTCTTTTGTATCTTGAAAGTAAAGCTCAATGTTTCTACCCTTTAAGGTATACTTATTAGCATTAAAATTGCGAGCATAGTAAGACAACAAGTTTTTGTATAACCCAACTTCATCCTCCGGGAAAGCAGAGAAGTCAATTCCAATATGAAGGTCAAGGTCAGATTCATCATCCCAATTGAGCCCTGTCATAGATCCAGTCAAAATAATAAACACGGGTTCTATTGAAACTTTTTCTTTTAAGTCTGCTAAAACATCATTCGCAACGTCCAATAATACTTGTCTAACAGAAGGATGAAGCCTGTTTTTATCGTCAAAGAATTTAGGGTCTAAAAACATCAGTCACCTTCGTATGCTGTCCGATAGTCTTCAAGTTCATCTTCAATTCGATTTAAGAACTCATCTTCAAAATAATTATTTAAAATATTTTTAATAATTTTTGATTGCATCTGGTCTATCACCGTCTCCCCCCCATCGTCATCTATAAAATAAAAATCTCCAGAATAAGACACATCAATCTCCCACCCACCACCTGGTGGGCCTGCTATTGAACCTGGATAAGGTCTTTCATAATAAGCATCAATATCTCCTCCACCTCTTACATAAATCACATCTGTATCAGGAGGTTCCAATCCTTTAGCAATACTCTTAGGAAATGAAACTACAAAATTAAATTGCTCATTATAATTATCAACATCAAATTCTTCAACGGAAAACCCGGAAGGAAGCTTCTCCTTCAGAAGTTTAAGCAGTGATTCAGCCCTACTCCAGGGCTTAGGTGCTTCAGCATCTCGGCTATTATCCCCTGGAAGGCGAATGATCCTGCTGCTCTTCCTCAACAAGTTCTTAGACCTTTGGGACTCCTCATTTGTTTTGGTCATGATTTTCTCCGGTTCCTTACGTCTTTTAATCTCATTCCATACTTTATCTAATTCTGCACCGACTTTTTTTTGGTTAGGAGACGAAGGAAATTGTTTAAGTGCTTTATCAAACAACTTCAACTTAAGTAATTCTAAATCCTTTATAGACATAGATTGCAAATCAATAGGATTTATTAATTCTTTTGCCCGACTCATCTTCTCTCTCCTATGTTCTATATAAAAGTTCCTGAAGAACTGCTTTTTTCATTTTCCACGAAGAAGTCTTGACCCACCATTTTTCAGTTTTGTATATCCATTCATGAGGCTTATGCTCATACAAGTGATGAAGTAACTCGTGTACCACCGCACCCAATACGTCACCGCTTTTATGATCAATATAAACCGTTCCCAAGAGGTATAACCCTGCATACTTACCCAATGGGCGAATCTTAACATCAACATCTTCCTCCCGCAAAGTTTGAACAAATCGTTTGGTTAAATACCCTGGAGTCATTTCTCACGAACATCATACCAATTCTTACCCCCATCCTCAGAAAACATGTAAGCACACCTTCTACATTGCAATAGGGGTTTTCCTGCCATTTCCGAAACATCATTATAATCAGAATGGTCACAAGGAGTCAGAGGCTCCCATCTCAATAGCTTTTCAAGAACTTCAATAACAATTCCCGCTGAACCCCCAGAATGTTCTTGTCTGCAAAATACGTCTAGAATTTCCTCAATTGCTGGTCCTAACATTCCTTTATAATCAGAGTCCTCATCATAAAAACCAGCTAACTTTAACTCATTAACCGCCCAATTCTTCAATCCCTCATCGAGAGGTTTGGATTCAACCAAAACCTGGAGAACGTTTTTACCTTCTATTAATGATCTTAAAATAATTAATTTATTCATACAATTGAATTATAAAATTTTAATAGCTTATCATAAAGTTCTGAATCAGGGTCAAGCATAGGAAATA
>Ga0315268_10003356_pt1 | contig 17679 bp, 21 predicted proteins | sample C1_top_MG_FD_204535 | JGI IMG/M metagenome (GOLD analysis project Ga0315268, IMG submission 204535) | Sediment microbial communities from Yellowstone Lake, YNP, Wyoming, USA - C1_top | ecosystem: Environmental > Aquatic > Freshwater > Lake > Sediment | place: USA: Wyoming | collected 2017-08-01
GTCTTGCATGGCGGCCTCCTTCCGAGGCCATCATCCTACCCGTTCAGGCTACCCATGCGAAACCCGGAAGCGCCGGAATTCCTATTCTGTCCCTGAGCTGGTACGGCGGGCTTTCGTACGCCTTCTCGCACGCGCGGCTGTCGCGCGCCTACCTGAACTTGCGGCGGCCGCTGGACGGGGCGCTGACCGCGCTGTTCGTCTTCCTGGGAATCAAGCTGCTCCTGTCCGTCGGCCGCTGATGCACCCACGAACTTTGCGCCATGCCCGACTCTTCGCGCGAAGAGTTCTTAATGCTTGGCGCCACGGCCGCGGAGCGGCAGTCGGGGCGGCGGCCGTTTCATCGCGTCCGCGGATTGTTTGCTAGGATGCGATCCACGAGGCCCCCATGAGAAATATCGCGCTTGCCGCCGCCGCGCTGATCGCCTTCACCTCCGCCGCGCCGTCGTTCGCCCAGAACCGGGACTTCGACGACCTCGACAAGGAGCAGAAGGCGCACCCGGACGACGCCGACTCCGGCGGGACGATGGCCGAGCAGGTGGAGCGCGCCCGCCGTAAGATGGGCGAGGACGTCTCCGCGGCGGCCCAGGCGCAGGCCGACGACTTCGCGAAGATCTCCGCGGAGACCGAGGCGCAGTACCGCGAGTATGAGAGCGAGCGCGCCAAGCAGGCGGCGGAGTTCCGTCAGGCGGTCGCCCGGCAGTGGACGGAGTTCCACGAGTCGACCGTGAAGGAATGGGTCGAGTATTCCAGTAAGGGCGACGCGCTGAGCCGCGTGGACTTCAAGAAGGGCGTCATCCGGGTCGAGGTGCTGGTGCCGGTCGAGGAGGCCGCGCCGGGCCGGAAGAAGGTCGCCCAGGCGTCGGACCTGGACGCGAAGGAGACGGCGCGCCTGCGCGCGCTGGCCGAGGAGAAGATCGCCGAGCGGACGAAGAAGGTCCTGTCCCAGAAGGAAGAGTCCGTCGCGAAGGGAGAGAAGCCCGTCGCGGTCCTCAAGGATCAGGTGAAGACGGCCGAGGGCCAGCCGGTCACGGGAGACAACGCGGACCGGTTCGTGAAGAAGGAAGTGGCGCCGAAGATGGTCGTCGACCCGAAGCCGGTCGTCGCGCGGGACGGCAAGCCGCGCCTCAAGGTCGTCGTCGAGATGCCGCTGGTGCCCGACCATCTCAAGGTCCGCGCCGAGCGCTACCGCACGCTCGTCGACCGGTACGCCGCGAAGTACGGCCTGGCCCCGGAGCTGCTCTTCGCGGTCATCCACACGGAGTCGGAGTTCAACCCGATGGCGCGCTCCGGCGCGGGTGCTTTGGGCTTGATGCAGCTGGTCCCGCGCACCGCCGGCAACGAGGCGTACCGCTACCTATACAAGGAAGAGAAGATGATCACTCCGGAGTACCTGTACGACCCGGAGAACAACATCAAGCTCGGCGCGACCTACCTGCACATGCTGGACACGCGCCACTACGGGAAGATCAAGGACGCGGACAACCGCCGCACGCTGAGCATCGCCGCCTACAACTGCGGCCCGGGCAACGTGCGCAAGACGGTGACCTCGAAGGCCGACCCCGATTCGCTGAGCAACCCGGAGCTGGTCGCGCTGATCCGCAAGAGCGCCCCGCGCGAGACCGCGGCCTACGTGCCGCGCGTCCAGGAGCGCATGTCCCTCTACAGCGGGCTATAAGCCGTCAGGCCAGTTCGATGCCGACGGGGCAGTGGTCGGAGCCCATGACCTCGGGCTCGATGAAGGCTTTTTTCAGGCGCGGGCGCAGGTTTTGGGAGATGAAGAAGTAGTCGATGCGCCAGCCCACGTTGCGCTCGCGCGCGCGGGACTGCTGGTCCCACCAGGAGTAGTGCTCCGGCCCCTTCTCGAACTCGCGGAAGGTGTCGATGAAGCCGTCGGCGAGCAGGCGGTCCATCCACTCGCACTCCTGGGGCAGGAAGCCGGAGATCTTGCGGTTCTCCTTGGGGCGCGCCAGGTCGATCTCCTTGTGCGCGGTGTTCACGTCGCCGCAGATGACGATCTTGTCGTCGCCGCGCTTGCGGTAGCGGGGGATGACGTTCTTCAGGAGCGCCTCGTAGAAGTCCATCTTGAACTTCAGGCGTTCCTCGCGAGCCTTCCCGTTCGGAAAGTAGATGTTGAACAGCGTGATGTCGCCGTGCTTGGTGACGAGGACCCTTCCTTCGTTGTCGAAGGCCGGGAGGCCGAAGCCGCGCTCGACCTTCGCGGGGGCGGTCTTGGAGAACGTCGCCACCCCCGAGTATCCTTTCTTTTCGCCCCAATGGTACTCGCCGTGGTAGCCGAGGGGGTTCAGCATCTCGGGCGTGAGCTGGTCGGGCTGGGCCTTGGTCTCCTGCAGGCAGACCACGTCCGCCTTCTCCGCCTTGAACCAGTCCCCGAAGCCCTTCTTCCACGCGGCGCGGACGCCGTTGACGTTCCAGCTCAGCAATCTCAAGCAGCGGCTCTCATCGCTGGAATATTTTTATAAACGTCCTCACTTCGCTTTGACGGTCTCGTACACCGGGGTGCCCGACGAGTTGGCGTACTCGCGGAAGTGCTTGATCAGCTGCTTGGTGATCGGGCCGCAGACGCCCTTGCCGATCACGCGGCCGTCGATCTTCACGCCCGCGATGACCTCGGCGCCGGTGCCGGTCAGGAACACCTCGTCGGCGGAGTACAGGTCGTAGCGCGGGAAGTTGCGCTCGATGACCTTGATGCCCAGCTTCTCCTGGGCGATCTCCATGACCACGTTGCGCGTGACGCCCACCAAAATGCCGGCGCTGGTCGGCGGCGTGAAGATCTTGCCGTCCTTGATGAAGAAGATATTGTCGCCCGAGCACTCGGAGACGTGCCCGGTCGCGTTGAGCAGGATGGCCTCCTGCGCGCCAGCGGCGGTGGCCTCGGCGCGGGCCAGGATGTTGGCCAGGTAGTTCAGAGACTTCACTCCCGGCGTGACCTGGTCCAGGCCCTTCTGGCGGATCGTCGAGGTGACCAAGGTCAGGCCCTTCTCGTAGAACTCCTCGGGGTACAGCTCGATGCGGTCGGCGATGATGAACAGAGTCGCGCCCTGCTTGCACTTGCGCATGTCCAGGCCCAGGTCGCCGACGCCGCGCGTCACGACCAGGCGGATGTACGCGTCCTTGAGGTTGTTGATGCGGACGGACTCGACGACGGCCTTCTCGATCTCCTTGAGCGGGATCGGGAGCTTGAGCAGGATCGCGCGCGCCGACTCGTCGAGGCGCTGGAGGTGGTCGTCGAGGCGGAAGATGCGGCCGTTGTAGGCGCGGATGCCCTCGAAGATGCCGTCGCCGTAGAGGACGCCGTGGTCGAAGACGGAGACCTTCGCGTCCTCCTTGTCGTAGAACTTCCCGTCGATGTAGATCTTCATGGCGCCCTCCTTCGTTCGACGATAGAGAATACTAAATCATCGGGAAACGGTCGAAAAAAATACGCGCGAAACTTGCCTTAGATCAAGCCTTGTCAGTTCGCGCGTTTCAGCGCAGGAGGCCGTCGCCGGGAACATTTCGGGCCTCTGAATCGTATACAAAGAGCCTTCCCGAGCGGGGGGTTGACGGCAAAGGTATAACAGTTATACTACTATGAACTTCGAATACGATCCCAATAAAGACCGCCTGAATCGGGAGCGCCACGGCGTCGATTTTGCCGAAGCGCAGGAACTGTGGAGGAATCCGCACGTCGTGCTGCCGGCGCGCCGCGTCCGGGGCGAGGAAAGGCGGATGATCGTCTGGACGATCGAGGGCAAGGTCTTCGTGGCGATTTTTACGGTCGGGTCGGGCTGGATCAGGCTGATCAGCTGTCACCGGGCCGACGCGCGCTGGGAGAAGATTTATGAAAAATATCTCGCCGAAGAGAGGCCGCACTAAAGTGAAGACGATCACGGCGGAGGAGTTCGACGCCAAGTTCGATCGGGGCGACGACATCGCTTCTTGGATTGATTTCGATAAAGCGGTCGTGGTTCGGCGAGTCAACGTCGACTTTCCGGGCTGGATGATCAAGCGCCTGGATCAGGAAGCCTTGAAGCTGAACGTCTCCCGCCAGGCGGTCATCAAGATGTGGCTCTCGGATCGGATGAGGCCGCGCGGCAAGACGTCCCGCTGATTTCAGCGCAGGAGGCCGTCGTCCATGCGCAGGACGCGGTCGGCGGTCTTGGCTTCGTTTTCGTCGTGCGTGACCAGCACCACGGCCACGCCCCGCTCGCGGGCCATGCGGCGCAGGTCGGCGAAGACCTTGGCGCCGTTGCCGCGGTCGAGGTTGCCGGTGGGCTCGTCGGCCAGGATGACGGAGGGGGAGTTGGCCAGCGCCCGGGCGATGGCGGCGCGCTGGCGCTCGCCGCCGCTCGTCTGAGCCGGGAAGCGGTCGCGCAGCTTGGCGATGCCCAGGGAGTCGAGCAGGGCCGCCGCGCGGGCCTCCGCCTCGGCGAAAGGCTTGGTGAGGATGCCGCGGGCGCGGGAGATGCGCGCGGGCATGAGCACGTTTTCCAGGATGGTGAACTCGGGCAGCAGCGAGTCGAACTGGAACACGAAGCCGAGGCGCTCGTTGCGCTGGCGGGCCCGGGCGTCCTCGTCCAAGCCCGAGACCGGCACGCCGCCCAGGCTGAGGGTGCCCTCGTCGGGGCGGTCCATCAGGCCGAGGATGTTCAAGAGCGTGGACTTGCCCGAGCCGCTGGGCCCCAGCACGGCGACGAACTCGCCGGCGTTCACGGTCAGGTCCACGCCGCGCAGGACGGGGACGGCGGTTTCTCCCGAGCCGTAGGACTTCTTGACGCCGGAGACCAGGATGGCGGGCTCAGCCATAGTGGATGGCCTCCACCGGGTCGGCCTTCGCGGCGCGGCGCGCGGGGTAGATCGTGGCCAGCAAGGTCAGGGTCAGCCCCATGATCGCGACCGCGGCCACGTCCCACGGGCGCACGTCCACGGGCACCCGCGAGATGTAGTAGATGTCGGACGGCAGCTCGACGATGGGGAACGTCGCGATCGCCCAACTGAGGAGGAAGCCCAGCCCCATGCCCGCCGCCACGCCGGAGCCGCCGATCAGCAGTCCCTCGACCAGGAAGATCTTCTCGATCATGCGCGCGTGCGCGCCCATGGCCTTGAGCAGGCCGATGTCGCGCGTCTTCTCGACCGTGCGCATGATCTGCGTGCTGGCGATGTTCAGCGAAGCGACCAGGGTGATCAGGGTCAGGATGATGAACATCACCGTCTTCTCCAGCTTCAGCGCCGCGAACAGGGTCGCGTTCATCTGCGCGTAGGTGCGCACGCCGCGCGAGAAGCCCAGCGCGCCGCGCAGGCGCTTGGCCGCCGCGTCGGCGCGGCCGATGTCCTTCAGGCGCAGGCCCACGCCGGTCGCGCCCGCCTCGGCGCCCAGGAACTTCGACGCGGCGGCGAGCTCGGTCCAGGCGGTGCCGTTGTCGTACTCGTAGTAGCCGGTTTTAAGAAGGCCGATGACTTTGAAGCGCTGCATTTTCGGCAGCAATCCCATCGGCGTGGCCACGCTGTTGGGCGAGACGAGCACGACCTCGCCGCCCACGTCCGCGCCCATGCGGTCGGCCAGCTCCACGCCCAGGACGATGCCGGGCCGCTTGGCGTCGCCGGCCAGCCCGTTCCAGGAGCCGCCGACCAGCTTCTTGGCCAGGTCGTTGACCGCGAACTCGCGCTTGGGGTCCAGGCCCTTGAGCAGGACGCCGATCGAGCGGTTGTGGCTGGTCAGGATGGCCTGGCCCAGCACGAACGGCGCGGTGGCCCGCACGTCCGGGTCGGTCTGAGCCAGGCCGTCGATGCGCTCCAGGTCCGGCGCCGATTCCGCGCCGTAGATGGACACGTGCGCCTGCGCGCCCACGATCTTGCGCTGGATGTCGGCCTGGAAGCCGTTCATCACCGACATCGTGGTGATCAGCGCGGCCACGCCCACGGTGACGCCGGCGACGCCGATCGAGGTGGTGACCACGGCGAACAACCCCTTGCGCTTGGCTTTCAGGTAGCGCAGCGCGATGAAGAGTTCCAGGCTCATGACGATGCCCGTCAGGCCTTCTTCACGAAGCAGGCCTTCAGGAAGACGGAAACGCCGTCCATCTTGCAGGAGATCTCGTGGTCGCCGTCCACCAGGCGGATGGCCTTCGACTTCGTGCCGCTCTTGAGGGTTTGGGACGCGCCCTTCAGAGGCAGGTCCTTGATCAGCATCACGACGTCGCCGTCGGCGAGCGCGTTGCCGTTGGCGTCCTTGACGACGCGCGGGCCGGACGCCTCGGCTTCGGGCGCGCGCTCCCATTCGTGGCCGCAGGTCTTGCACTCCCAGCGCGCCGGGGATTCCAAGACGTCGTCCATCTCGCACATCGGGCAGACGGGCTTGTCGCTCATCGCGCGCCTCAGGCCGGCGGTTCGTGCTTCAGGGTCGGGAACAGGATCACGTCGCGGATCGAGTCGCGGCCGGTCAGCATCATCACGATGCGGTCGATGCCGACGCCCATGCCGCCCATGGGGGGCATGCCCGCCTCCATCGTCTGCACGAAGTCCTCGTCGAGCAAGTCGGCCTCGGCGTCGCCGGCGGCGCTTTGGCGCATCTGCTCGGCCAGGCGGTCGCGCTGGTCCTGCGGGTCGTTGAGCTCCGAGTAGGCGTTCGAGAGCTCCTTGCCGGCCGCGAAGCACTCGAAGCGCTCGACGAGCGACTCGGTGCCGGGCTTGAGCTTCGCCAGCGGCGTGATCGCCGTCGGATGGTCGAACAGGAAGGTCGGCTGCTGGAGCAGGTCCTCGATCTTGGACTCGACGATGCGGTCGAAGATCTTCGCGCTGGGGGTCTTGTCGCCGGCGTGCACGCCGAGGCGCCCGGCGAGCTTCGTCAAGCCCGCGCGATCGAAGCCCTTGCCCTGCAGCACGTTCTCGATGGGCTCGCCGCAGCGCTCCTTCCAGACCTCGGGCAGGTACAGGCGGCGGAACGGGGGCTTGAGGTCGATCTTGGTCCCGCGCCACTCCACCTCGGAGACGCCGAGGGCCTCGGCGCACTCGGAGAGCATCGTCTCGAAGATCGAGGCCATGCCCTCGTAGTCGGAGTACGCCTCGTAGAGCTCGAGCACCGTGAACTCGGGGTTGTGGCTCGTGTCGATGCCCTCGTTGCGGAACACGCGGCCGATCTCGTAGACGCGGTCCAGGCCGCCGACGACGAGCTTCTTGAGATACAGCTCGGTGGCGATGCGCATGACCATGTCCTGGTCGAGCGCGTTGTGATGGGTGTGGAACGGCCGCGCGGACGCGCCGCCGGCCTGTCCCAGCAGGACCGGCGTCTCCACCTCCACGTAGCCCCGGGAATCGAGGACGCGGCGGATCGTCGTGACGATCTTCGCGCGCTTGAGGAACACCTCCCGCGACTCGGGGGTGACGATGAGATCCAGATGGCGCTGGCGGTAGCGGGTGTCCGTGTCGGTCAGGCCGTGCCACTTCTCGGGCATGGGACGCAGGGCCTTGGCGAGCATCGTCGCCGAATCGGCCGCGATCGTGAGTTCGCCGGTCTTCGTGCGGAACACGGAGCCGGTCACGGCCAGGAAGTCGCCGACGTGGGAGTCGCGCTTGATGATCGTGAACGCTTCTTCGGAGAGGGCGTCTTTCTTGAAATAGACCTGCGCGCGGCCGGTGTGGTCGGCCAGGCGCCCGAACAGGGACTTGCCCATGTCGCGCAGCTCGACCAGCCGTCCCGCGATCGAGAGCTTCTCCGCCGTGTGGGTCGTCGTCTCGTTCAGCGCCGCGCCCATCGTCGCGACCAGCGCGCAGTCGTGCTGGCGCATGGTCCGGGCGGGATACGGATCCACTCCGCGCGCGCGCAGCTCCGCGACCTTCGCCTTCTTCAGCGCGACGATCTCCTCCAGGCCGTGGCCTTCGGTGGGGTTGGGGGCGGCGGGATCAGCCATGGGGATGCTTCCTCGACGTCAAGATTCCGGAGATCAGCTCGCGCAGCATCTTCGGGTCGAACGGCTTCTGCACGTAGGCGGCGACGTTCGGAGCCATTTCGAACAGGTCGCGCATCTTCTGGCCCTTCGCGGTCAGCACCAGGATGGGGATGCCCGCCGTGCGCGGGTTGGTCTGCAGGCGCTGGTTCAGCTCGTAGCCGTCCATCACCGGCATCATGATGTCCAGCACGATCAGTTCGGGCACGGGAAGCTCGGGCTTGGCCGGCTCCACGCCCAGCTTCTCCAGCGCGTCCACGCCGTGGCAGGCGGAGGACACCGCGTGGCCGTCGGCCTCCAGCACGAAGCTCAGCAAGGTGACGATCTCGGGCTCGTCGTCGACGACCATGATCGCGGCCATCAGAGCTTGCCTCCCAGCATCCCCGCCACCAGTTCGCGCAGCGCGCGCGGGTCGAACGGTTTGTCGATGTGGGCGGCGACGTTCGGCGCGCGGTGGTGCAGCTCGCGCATGCCGCCCTTGGCGGTCAGCATCATCACCGGCACCGTCTTCGTTCGCGGGTTCTGGAACATGCGGGCGCACACGCCGTAGCCGTCCAGCTCCGGCATCATCACGTCCAGGATCGCCAGGTCGGGGACGGGCTTGGTCTCGTCGGCGGGCTCGATGCCCAGGGCGGCCAGCGCCTCCAGCCCGTTGTAGGCCGTCGCGATCTCGTGGCCGTCCTTCTCGAGCATGAACTTCAGCATCGTCGCCACGTCGCGCTCGTCGTCGACGACCAGGATGTGCGCCATAGTGGGGAATACTACCAAATCGGGAAATGCGCTAAAATCGTTCCATGAAGAAGCCCTCGCTCGCGATCCGCCCGCTGACGCCCGGCCGCTGGAAGGACTTCGAGGCGCTGTTCGGCCCCCGCGGGGCCTGCGCCGGGTGCTGGTGCCAGTGGAACCGCCAGACGCACGCGGAGTTCTCCGCCAACCGCGGGGCGGGGAACAAGAAGATCATGAAAAAGCTGGTGGCCTCCGGCGCGGTCCCGGGGCTGATCGCTTATGAAGGGAAAAAGCCGGTCGGCTGGGCGGCGCTCGGTCCGCGCTCGGTGTACCGGCGCCTGGAACGCTCTCGCGTGCTGAGGCCGGTGGACGAGAAGCCCGTGTGGTCCGCGCCGTGCTTCTTCGTGGCGCGCGACGCGCGCGGCAAAGGCGCGACCTCCGCTCTCCTCCACGCCGCGGCCGCCCACGCGCGCGGGAAGGGCGCGAAGATTCTCGAGGGCTATCCCGTGGACACGAAGGGGAAAAAGGTCCCCGACGCGTTCGTCTGGTGGGGGCTGGCCCCCGCGTTCCGCAAGGCCGGTTTTCGCGAGGTCGCGCGCCGTTCGAAATCGCGGCCGATTATGCGGAGAATCCTCAAATAACGCGCTATTGACTTATTTTTGTTCCGAATGTACACTATTACCGAATTAATTCGGTAATAATTCGGAATGAAACGATCGAAATCAGACATTGACGCCTTGATCCTGACGAGCATCGGGGCCCATCCCGAGGACCTCGTCAGCCATGTCGCGGGCTTATTGTTCGTGACGCCGCGCATGGTTTTGCGTCACGTTTCCCGCTTGGTCGCCGAAGGCCGCATGACTTCCGTGGGGAGGACCAAAGGACGCCGTTACGCTCTGGGCGGAATCGTCGCCGAAAACGCCGGCGTGCCGCGCAAATCGGAGGCGGTCGCGCGGGTCTCGGTCGAACAGCTGCGCAAGCGATTCGTCTTCGCGGTGTCTCCCGCCCTGCATGAAGACGACGTCTGGATCTCTCATCTCGCGCCGGAACTGCGCGATCTGCCGGAGAATGTCCGGCGCATCTGTCAGCACGGCTTGACCGAGATGATCAACAACGTCATCGATCACTCCGGAGCCTCGAAACTCGAGATTCTCATCGAGCGCGCGGAAGGGAAAATCCATTTCGAAGTCGCCGATGACGGCGTCGGAGCGTTCGAGAAGATCCGTTCGGCGCTGAACTTGTCGGATTACAAGGAAGCCGCGCTCGAACTCTACAAAGGAAAATTCACGACCGATCCGTCGAAGCACTCCGGCGAGGGGATCTTTTTCACCTCGCGCGCGTTCGATTTCTTTTTGCTCGACGCGAACGGGTGTTCGTGGACGCGCCTGGTGCCGGACGCGATCGAGCCGGGAATGCCTCCGCGCGAACTCGAAGGCTTCCAGCACGGAGAGGGGAGTCCGATCCGCGGCACCAAAGTTTTCTTGACGGTCGATGGGAATTCGCCGCGCCGATTGAAGGCGGTGTTCGACTCGGCGTCGGTCGATCCGGCGCGCGACTTCGCGTTCGACAAGACCTCGTTTCCGCTCGCGGCCGCGCAGACGGCCACGGGGCCGCTCGTGTCTCGCTCGCAGGCCAAGCGCGTGCTGGCGCGTCTGGAGAATTTCCGCGCGGTGGAGCTGGACTTCGCGGGCGTGGCGGAGATCGGCCAGGCCTTCGCCGACGAGGTTTTTCGCGTGTTCCGGGCCGCCCATCCCGGGGTTGCGCTGACGTGGATCAACGTCGCGCCCGACGTCGAGCGCATGATCCGCCGCGCGTCCGCGTGAGCGGCTGTGCTAAAATCTCGACGATGATCCGCCGCGCAAAAAACCTCGTGCGCGTACTTCTGGCCGCCGCCTTGCTCTACGGCTCGGGCGCGCACTGGCTGTTGGTGCAGGGCGCCGCGTGGGCGGGCATGGTCGCGGCGCGCGCCGGGCGGAACACGGTCGCCGAGGCGCTGATCACCACTTTCGACGGCCGGCATCCCTGCCGGGTCTGTCTGCTGGTCAAGCGCGGAGCCGACGCCGATTCCGCGCCGCGCTCGGCTCGTCCGGCGCCCACCGTCGATTTCGCCTTTGCCGCCGCTCCCGCCGTCCTTCCGGCCGCCGAGGCCGCGCGTCCGTCCCCGGACGCGTCCCTGAATTTCGCTTCGGCGCCGCGCGTCCCGCCGTCGCCGCCGCCGAACATCCTCCGCGCCGCCTGACGCCCCGTCCCGCGCCGCCGCGCGGGAGCGTCGCACGACCCTCAGGAGGTTCCCCATGTTTCGCCGCTTCTCTTTAATCATCGCCGTGTTTTTTGCCGCCGTTCGGCCCGCCGCCGCCAGCTGCGGCTCGGGGTCGTGCTCCGTGGACCCGATCGTTCACGAGCCGTCCGAGGCCGGCCGCATGCGTCTGGACCTGTCGTTCCAGTACGTCGACCAGGGCACGCCGCGCGTCCACGATCATCGCGCGAACGTGGGCGAGGAGCCGAACCCCGATCACGACGAGGTGCGCACGATCAACCGGATGTGGAACGCGCGCCTGGACTACGACGTCTCGCCGCGCTGGGGCGTCGGGATTTCCCTGCCGCTTCTCGCGCGCTCTCACGACCATATCGACACGGCCTCCGGCGACCTGAACCGCTGGAGGTTCACCGGCGTCGGCGACCTGACGGTCGAGGGGCGCTGGGCCGCGTGGCGCGGCGACGGTCCGGGCTCGCCCGCGGTGACGCTGACCTTGGCCGGAAAGTTTCCGACCGGCCGCACCGGAGCGCACAACGAGACGGCCGCCGCCGAGGTGCCGCTCCAGCCCGGCTCAGGCTCCTACGACGCGATCGGCGGGGTCGTCTGGTCGCGCGATCTCCCGAAGCTCGCCGACGCGCCGCGCGTCCCGTCGCTGTTCGCCGGAGCCTCGTACCACAAGAACAATCCGGGCTCCCGCGGCTACGTGATCGGAGACACGTTCGACGGCCGCGCCGGCGCGACCGTGCCGGTGTGGACGCGGCTGGACCTGATGGGCCAGGCCGACTGGCGCGTGCGGCGCCGCGATCAGGCCGGAGAGACGCCCGAGGACGTGTCCTTCACCGGGGGGCAGTCCCTGCACCTGAGCCCGGGCCTGCGCTGGCATTGGCGCGAGGGGCTGTCGACCTACCTGTTCGTCCAGCTGCCCGTCTACCAATACGTCAACCGCGAGCAGCTGAGCTCCGACGCGAACTGGCACCTGGGCCTGACCTGGGAGTTCTCCGCTCCCGCGCTCGGTTCCGCGCGCGACTTCTGACGCGTCAGTAGCCGGAGAAGAACGGCGCGACGTCGCGCGGGCCGCCGGGGAACGGCGCGTCGAGGAAGCGGCGCGCCAGCGGCGCCGCGGCCTTGTCGCGCACGCCCTCGTACAAGGCCTTGGCCGCGTCGCGCCGGCCCAGCGCGTCGGCCAGGTTCCCGCGGCGCAGGCGCAGCCAGTCGCCCAGGCCCTTCGGCGCCCGGCGGTCGTCGATCCCGGCGAGGAGCTTCTCGGCCTCGGCGACGCGGCCCTGGAGCAGGCGGCACTCGGCCGCGCGGTACAGCGCCCACGCCCGCGCGTTGAGGCGCAGTCCCGGATGGAGGGCCGCGATCCACTTCCCGTCGGGATCGGCCAGCGCGGCGGCTTGGTCCCACTCGCCGCGGCGTTCGGCCACGAAGGTCCGGCGCAGGCGGTAGACGGGATTGCGCGGATAGCGCGTCATCAGCTCGGCGAGAAGCTTCTCGGCGCCGGCCCAGTCCGCCTCGTCGGGCTTGGACAGGATCATCGACAGCACCGCGCGCGCCTCCATCCGGGCGACCCCGCTGGAGTTCGCCACGCTCCACAGCTCGGCCAGCCCCTTGCCCCGGTCGCCGCGCTCGCCGGTGAGCAGGCGCGCGAAGGGCTTGGCCGCCGGCGGCATGCGCGCGGCGAAATAGTGGTACATGCCCAGGCCCAGCCGCGCGTCCTCCAGCGCCGGGTCCAGCGCGAGGGACAGCTTCAGCTCCCGCAGCGACGCGGCCGCGTCGGGCAGGGCGCGGATGAAATGGCGCCGGGCGGCCAGGCCGCGCGCGCGGAAGCCCAGCGCGGCGCCCAGGTAGTAGTGCGACTCGGCCGGCGACGCGGCCCCCATCCCCTTGGCCGCGGAGACGGCGCGCGACAGGTCCCGGTCCACCGCGTCCCACGAGCCGTCCTCGCGCAGGCCCTCGGCGACCCAGCGCTGATACTTGACGATGGCCTGGAACAGGGGGCCCGCCGGGTGCCCGGGGTGGCGGGCCTCCAGGGCGGCGGCGGCGGGCGCGGCGCGGTCGAAGTCGTGGCCGTAGAAGAAATCCACGATCTCGGCCACGTCCCGGCGCATCGCGTCCTCCTCGGCGGCCGCCGCGGCCGGGGAGGCGAGCAGGAGGAGGGCGGCGAGGGCGGGGAAAGTCATCGCGGTCAATGGTACCTCCTTGCGGGGCCGTTCGTCGCGAGCTTTCCTTCATAAGGCCGGATGCGCTACAATGCCGCCACTATGGCCATCGAACAGACTCTCATCCTGATCAAGCCGGACGGCGCGTTCCGCAAGCTGACCGGCATCACCATCGACCGCCTCGACGCCACCGGCCTCGAGATGGTCGGCGCGAAGATGATCTGCGTCACGGACAAGCTGGCGCGCGACCACTACGCCTCCCTCTCCGACAAGCCGTTCTTCGAGGACCTGATCAAGTACATCCGCGGCGGCTACCACGGCATCAAGGACAGCCGCATTCTCGCGCTCGTCTACCGCGGCGAGAACGCGATCAAGGCCGTGCGCGCCGTCGCCGGCGCCACGAACCCCGAGGCCGCCGCTCCCGGCACCATCCGCGGCTCCTTCGGGCGCATGAACAGCGTCACCAAGCAGTTCGAGAACGTGATCCACGCCTCGTCCGATCCGGCCGACGCCGCGCGCGAAGTCGCGCTGTGGTTCAAGAAAGACGAGATCGTCCCTTAATCCCATGACGCTCGCGGTTCTCCTCGCCGCCGCGCTGGCCGCGGCCGCGGCGCCGGCCCCGGCGCCCGTCCGCGCTCCGGTTCTGCCCGGAACGGAGCTGGAGCTGAAGTCCGTGGACGGCTGGTCCCTGCGCGCGGTCTGGGAAAAGGCGAAGGACGGCAAGCCGACCGTCGTGCTGCTGCACGGGACCGGCCAGCGCAAGGAGGACTGGCGCGCGTTCGCGCGGGTCCTGTCGCGCGCCGGCTGCGGCTACGCGGCCTTGGACCTGCGCGGCCACGGGGAGAGCCGGACGACGCCGTCCGGCGAGCTGATCACCTACAAGAAGCTGCGCGCGCTGAAGAACGCCAACGACTACGAGGACATGACGCGCGACGTCGAGGCGCTGGTCGCCGGCCTCGTCAGCGCGGGCGTGCCCGAGGAGACGATCGGCGTGCTGGGCGCGGAGGTGGGCGGCAGCGTGGCCGTCAAGTACGCGGCGGTGCATCCGAAGGTCCCCTTCGTGATGGTGCTGTCGCCGGGCCTGGCCTGGCAGGAGATGCCCATCGTCAACGCGGTGCGCGCCTTCAAGGGCCGCACGACTCCGATCCTGCTGGTCCACTCGGAGGCCGACAAGCGCTCGTCGCGGGAGACGCCCCTGCTGTACGCGTTCGCCAAGAACTCGGTCGGGGAGCGCAACGTGACCCTGATCGTCGTCCCGCAGGAGCGCGGGATCCGCCTTTTCCGGGCGAACAAGGACTTGGCCGACCGCGCGGTCGCCTGGATCGCCAATCCGATCGCGCCCGAGCCCGCGGCCGTCTCCACGGCCGCCGTACCGGGCGTCTCGACCTCCGCGGCGGCGGTTCCCGCCGACGCGATCGACGCGCCGGACGCGGAGGCCGCCCCGGCGGACCCGGCGCCGGCCGACATCGTCCAATAGCGTGGCTCTTCTCTCGGCGCGGGCTTACGCGCGGCTTCCGACCGAGCAGCCAAATCCGCGCACGCGCGACATCGACCGCCGCTCGACGCTGGACATCGTGCGCCTGATCAACGCGGAGGACCGGCTCGTGCCTCTGGCCGTGGCCAAGGTCGCGCGCCCGATCGCCCGGGGCGTGGACGCTCTGGCCGCCACGTTGGCCGGCGGGGGCTCCGTCCTGGTCCTGGGCGCGGGAACCAGCGGGCGCCTCGCCGTGCTGGAGGCGGCCGAGTGCCCGCCGACCTTCAACACCAGCCGCCGTCAGGTCCGCGCGGAGATCGCCGGCGGCAAGCGCTCCGTGTTCCGCGCCAAGGAAGGCGCCGAAGACGATCCGGCCCTGGGACGCAAGGCCGCGCGGCAGGTGCGGCGCGGGGACTCCGTCGTGGGCGTCGCCGCCAGCGGCGTGACGCCCTTCGTGCGCGCGGCCCTGGACGAGGCCAAGCGGCGGGGCGCGACGACCTTGCTCGTCACGTCCAACGGCCGCCCGAGCGGCGTGCGCGCCGACATCGTGATCGCGCCCGACGTGGGACCCGAGGTCGTGACGGGCTCGACGCGGCTCAAGTCCGGCACCGCGGCCAAGCTCGCGCTCAACATGCTGACGACCGGCGCGATGATCAAGATCGGCAAGGTGTACGACCACTGGATGGTGGACCTCAAGCCCACCTCGCGCAAGCTGCGCCTGCGCGGGGAGCGCATCGTCGCCGACCTGGGCCGCGTGAAGCCCGCCCGCGCCCGCGCGCTGTTTCGCGCGGCGGGGGGGAGCGTGAAGACCGCGGTGCTGATGGCGCGGCGGGATCTGTCCGCCGCCGAGTCGCGCGCCGCGCTGTCCGCCTGCGGCGGGGCCCTGCGCCGCGCGCTGGAGGAAAAATGATCGGCAAGCTGCAGATCGAGACGATCTCGAGCATCGTGCTGAAGGACAATCCCTTGGGCGATCCGCGCCGCCGCGAGGTCCCCGTCTATCTGCCGCCGTCCTACGGCGCCAAGCGCGGCCGGCGCTATCCGGTTCTTTATTATCTGGTGGGCTTCACGGGCACCGGCCGCGGCGTGGTCAACTACAACCCGTGGAAGGAAAATCTCATCGAGCGCTTCGACCGCCTGATCGCCGAGGGCAAGGCCCGCGAGGCGATCCTCGTCATCCCGGACTGCTTCACGGCCTACGGCGGCTCGCAGTACCTGAACTCGAGCGCGACCGGGCGCTACGAGGACCATGTGGTCGTCGAGCTGGTGAGCTTCATCGAGGACAAGTTCGCCGCGATGCGCGGCCCCGACGGGCGCGCGCTGTTCGGGCAGTCCAGCGGCGGCTACGGCGCGCTGATGTTGGGCATGAAGCATCCCGACGTGTTCGGCCACGTCTACAGCCACAGCGGCGATTCGGCGTTCGAGGCCAGCTTCCCGGCCGAACTGCTGAAGCTGTGCGTCGCGCTGGAGAAGCGCGGCGGCTCCTTGCCGCGCTTCGTCGCCGACTTCCGGGCCGCGCGCACCAAGGCCGGCTTCGATCACGCCGCGATCATGTCGATCGCGATGGCCGCCTGCTTCTCGCCGAATCCGAAAAGTCCGCTCGGCTTCGACCTGCCGATCGACCTGCGCACCGGCGCCCTGATCCCGTCCGTCTGGAAGCGCTGGGAGGCCCTGGACCCGGTGAACGCCTGCGTCCGCTACGCCTCCGGCCTGGCGCGGCTCAAGACCTTGTGGCTCGACGCGGGCGTGCGCGACGAGTTCTACCTGCACCTGGGCGCGCGGCGCCTGTCCGACGCGTTGAAGCGCCTGAAGATCAAGCACACGTACCAAGAGCACGAGTTCGGCCACATGGATATGCATCCGCGCTACGACGTCTCGCTGGCCCTTCTGAGCAAGCGCTGCGCCCGGGTCGATTGAGAGTCCCCCTGCGCGCGTTCGCCCTCCTTTTCCTCTCGGCGGCGGGCCTCGCGGCGGCCGCCAAGCCGGACTGGCTGTCGGGCGACGCCGCCGCGTATCCGAAGAGCGCCTACGTCCTGGGGATCGGCGAGGGGCCGACGCAGGATAAGGCGGCGGACAAGGCGCGCGCCGAGATCGCGAAAGTCTTCGGCACGGCGCTGACGGCCAATACCGTGGTCAACGCGAGCGCGTCCATCGACGCGTCGGGCTCGAGCGAATCCCAGTACGTCAGCGACGACGTGCGCACGTCGACGGCCAAGTTCCTGGAGGACGTCGAGGTCGCCCAGTACTGGACCGACGAGACCGGCTCCGTTCACGCGCTGGCGGTCCTCGACCGCGGGCACGCCCTCAAGACGCTGGCGGACAAGATCGCCGAGATCGACCGCGACTTCTCGGCGAACGCGGCCGACCTGGACAAGGCCGAGGGGAAGTTCTCCGCGCTGCGGGCCGCCCTCAAGCTGCAGCAGGGCGCGAAGTCGCGCCGTCGCCTCAACGCGGACTACCGGATTCTCAATCCGGACGGCAAGGGCGTTCCCGCGGCGGACTCGGCGCACGAGGCGCTGTCCCGGGCGCGCCGGGCGGTGTCGGCGCTGACCGTCTCGGTCGCGGCGAGCGGCGAGCACGCCGAGCGGATGGGCGCGCGCATGATCGACGCCCTCGGCTACTACGGTCTCAAGGCCGTCGAGCGGGGCGGCAAGCCCGACGTCGTCATCGAGCTTCAAGGCGCGGCCCAGCCTCTTCCCATCGAGAACCTGACCTGGTTCTCGGCCCAAGGAACCGTGTCCGTGAAGATGAGCTACGGCTCGACCGGCGAGGTCTTCAAGCGCTTCGACGAGTCCGGCGAGGGATCGTCCGGCGACCCGGGCCAGGCCGTTCCCGCCGCGCTGATCCGGCTCACCGACCGCGCGGCCGTCCGCGCCTACCAAGTCCTGACCTCCCCGACGACCCTCGACGACTGAGCGCCGGAGGCGGGCCTTGACAGAACGGGGCATCCGGCTATACTTCCCTTGGTCACGGCCGGGGCGCGAACAGCCCCTTCGTGGCTTTTCTTTTGGTCTTTCTCGACGGAAACGAACATGAGATTAAAACAAGCGAACCATTTCGCGGCCTGTCGCGGACCCCTGGGTCCGCGCTCCGGCCTGAAGGCTCCCGTCTAGGCGCGCG
>Ga0315268_10003357_pt1 | contig 17673 bp, 17 predicted proteins | sample C1_top_MG_FD_204535 | JGI IMG/M metagenome (GOLD analysis project Ga0315268, IMG submission 204535) | Sediment microbial communities from Yellowstone Lake, YNP, Wyoming, USA - C1_top | ecosystem: Environmental > Aquatic > Freshwater > Lake > Sediment | place: USA: Wyoming | collected 2017-08-01
TCTTGATTAGCCTAATAATTTCAGTTTGGCTTTTAATGCTTGTTCTACGCAAACGTTTGCAATCTGATTAAAGATTCCCTCTTACTTTCAAGGTTATGATAAAAAACTAAGGGCTTTTTTTGTTTCTTATTATAGAACTTTGTTCCAAAATCTTTATAATTGGAACTCACGGTATACATTAGTGCTGATAAGAGAAAAGGAGACTATTGCGTTGAGGACGGCCTATGCCCTAGTAGCTATTATACTTTCCATTATAATTCTGCTCTCCATCCATCCTATACTTATAGTAAAGGGCGCAAACGCATACCCTGTACCCTCATTTACTTACGCGCCCTCATACCCTCAACCCTACGAACAAGTAACATTCAACGCGTCCGCAAGTTATAATCCGGATGGCTATATTGTTCTTTATCAATGGACCTTTGGCGACGGATATACCGCCAATGTAACTTCTTCTATAGTCAGTCACACTTACACCGACGACGGCACATACCAAGTTACTCTCATGGTAACGGACGATCAAGGCGCAAACAGTATAACGGCCAACTCTGTTATAGTGAATTGTCACGTATGGTTCAGAGTGGTTGATTCTTCTGGAAATCCAATAAGCAACGTTACCGTGACATTGTATAAGAGTAATTCGCCCACTAGCACTAATTGGCAAATTGCCAATGCTGGCCCAAACGATATGGAGATAAAATATGATTACATAACGCAGCCCGACTTGGCACACACTGATCAACAGAAGTTTAGAAACCCCGGTATTACGGCTTCTATCCTGCGAGACTCGAGTAACATCGGATTTGAAATTCATCCGTCAAGCTGGTATGTTTTCTTCAAGTTTCAGTGGGGCTCAAATGTTGTTTACTGGCCAAATGAAACTAGTCGTGTCCTTTCGTACGATGATGGACATGTTGAAACCCATTATTACGAACCCATACATCAAGCCGCATGGAATCCATCTGCTGGAACCTACGTTATGAAATCTTCGTACGTTCCAAGTGACGGCGTGAATCCAAAAAGCTACTATCCCATAATTATTGGATTTCAAAGCATACCGTCGTTAGCGGTTTCAATCAGTCCTTCCTCAGTAACTATGGATGTTGGTCAATCTCAACAATTCACTTCTACAGCTCTAGGCGGTTCTCCTCCTTACTCTTATCAGTGGTATCTTAATGGCGGTGCAGTTTCTGGCGCTACTAGTCCAACTTGGACTTTCACGCCCATTTCGTCTGGCTCTTATACAGTGTACCTTAACGTCACTGACAGCACAAGCAAAAGAGTAAAGTCCAACGTTGCAACAGTCACGGTTAATCCAGCACTCTCAGTCACTATCTCGCCAACTTCAGCTACGCTAGATGTCGGTCAGTCCAAAACGTTTACTTCGTCAGTCTCTGGAGGCACATCTCCTTTCTCTTATCAGTGGTATCTCAACGGTGCCCCAGTCTCAGGAGCGACATCTGCGTCTTGGACCTTTACCCCTTCGTCCTCAGGTTCTTATACAATCTATCTAAACGTGACCGACAATGTCGGACTTAGAGCAAAATCGAATACAGCCACAGCTACTGTCAACTCTGCCCTTTCTGTTACCATCTCACCCACTCCAGTCACTATGGATGTTGGTCAATCTCAACTGTTCAGTTCTAGTGTATGGGGTGGTACGAGTCCCTACTCTTATCAGTGGTATCTTAACGGTGCTCCAGTCTCAGGCGCCACAAGCAGTACATGGACGTTCACGCCCTCGTCTTCGGGTTCTTACACGGTTTACTTAAAAGTCACTGACGCGGTAAGTCAAGTTGCAACTTCCAATAATGCTCTGGTCACTGTGAATGGTCCACTTTCTGTCTCTATTTCGCCTACTTCTGTTACCATAGATGTGGGGCAGTCACAGTTGTTTACTTCGAGCGTTGCGGGTGGTACGAGTCCCTACTCTTATCAGTGGTATCTTAACGGTGCTCCAGTCTCAGGCGCCACAAGCCCCACGTGGACTTTCACTCCTGCTTCTGCAGGTTCTTACACGATCTATCTTAGAGTGACTGACAATGTAGGCGTCAGCACCAATTCCGACCCCGCCTACATCACTGTTAATGCTCAACTGCAAGTTACAATCACACCAAGCAGCGCTACAATTTATCTGGGTCAGTCGCAAGCGTATACTTCTAGTGTTTCTGGTGGCACCTCTCCTTACGTGTATCAGTGGTATTTGAACGGCAGTCCTGTTTCAGGTGCCACATTGAGTAGCTGGGCTTTCACCCCAAGCTCGACTGGAACATACCAGATTTATGTTAAAGTCACAGACAGCGTCACTGTGGTTGCACAGTCAAATACTGCTCAGTTAACCGTGAATACACCGCCATCGTTAACTGTGACAATCAGTCCAGGTTCTGCGATTATAGATATAGGGCAATCAGTTTCCTTCACGTCTTCAATAACAGGCGGAACGCCACCGTTCTCTTATCAGTGGTACCTTAACAGCGCCCCAGTGTCTGGTGCCACTAACCCGTCTTGGACTTTTACTCCAGCATCGACTGGAACCTATCAGGTTTATCTCAGAGCCACGGACAGCTTAAGTGTACAGGCTACTTCACCAACCTCGCCCGTGACAGTAAATCCTCTTCCGTCGATTATCATTAGCCCAAATTCCGCAACCATAGACTTGGGCCAATCCAAGACTTTCACTTCAAGCCCATCCGGCGGCACGTCGCCTTACTCTTATCAGTGGTACCTTAACAGCGCCCCAGTGTCTGGTGCCACTAACCCGTCTTGGACTTTTACTCCAGCATCCACAGGCACCTACCAAGTCTATTTAAGAATCACTGACAATGCGGGCCAAAGCGCTACTTCTAATACGGCAAACGTTAACGTCAACCCTGTGCTTTCCGTTTCTATCATGCCCCTCTCGGTTATCATGGATGTCGGCCAGTCTCAGCTGTTTACTTCCAGTGTTTCTGGTGGTACGAGTCCTTTCTCTTATCAGTGGTATTTGGACGGTTCTCCAGTTTCCGGCGCTACAAGCAGCACTTGGACGTTCACCCCTACTTCTGCGGGTTCGTATTCAATCTATGTACAGGTTACTGACAGCGCAGATGTTGACCCGAGCGCTCAATCTCTTCCAGCCAATGTTATGGTGAACCCTGCCCCAACTGTTACGATAGCACCGTCTCCTGTCGTATTGGACAGTACCCAGTCTCAGCTGTTTACTTCCAGCGTTTCTGGTGGTACGAGTCCCTACTCTTATCAGTGGTATCTTAACGGTGCTCCAGTCTCAGGCGCCACAAGCAGTACATGGACGTTCACGCCCTCGTCTTCGGGTTCTTACACGGTCTACCTGATAATAACCGACAATATTGGAGTACAAGCCACTTCAAACACGGTACACGTAACAGTGAACGGTCTGCCAGCTGTTACGATTAGTCCAGGTTCGACGACGATACATGTAGGCGATACCATAGGTTTCACTTCTACACCAACAGGCGGCACGACTCCATACACATACCAATGGTACCTTAATGGTGCTTCTGTTCCAGGCGCTACTAATCCCTCTTGGACTTTCTCCCAGTCTGCGGGGTCATATACTGTTTACTTGAACATAACCGACACTGTTGGAATGAGGGCAAAATCTAACGTTGCAACAGTCACCGTGCTGATAGCCTTATCAGTAAACATCACTCCTGCAGGGGCGTCGATTAACCTCGGTGATTCCGTGCCCTTTGCTTCAACCGTCAACGGCGGAGTCTCACCATACTATTACCAGTGGTACCTGAATGGTATACCTGTTTCTGGCGCTGTCAATCCGTCGTGGGCTTTTACTCCAGCTTCAGTTGGAACATACAATGTCTACTTGAACGTCACCGACAGCATGGGCTTCAAAGCCAAATCCAACATTGCCCAAGTCATAGTTTCTAAGGGTGCTGTGGGTGGTCGCTCCGTGTTAATTAGTGCATTCCCACTCTTACTATCATGGCTAAGCGTAATCTCCTTCTTGGCTGCTGCAATCATTCTTCGAGGAATTATTGTCAAGAAAAAAAGAAGCTAAAAATACTACCCTTTTCCTCTCTTACTTCTTACATAGGAGAAGCCATAAAACACATTGAGTCACAAACGACCCAGAAAAGTACAGCGGTCACACGCGTTCAAACTCTCTAGAAAGCAGCTGTATGCTGTTGCGATAATCACCGTAATCGCCGTTTCTTCACTCGCGATTTACGCCTTCTTTACCCAAGGTAGTAGCAGCCAGTTCAAAGCAGCAATAGTTGACCAGTTAAGTTCTAGAGAGGATTTTAAAAACGCCACCTTCGTGAAAACCGCTAACGCCACTTTGACGGTCGCAGGTTACATGGTTACTTATTACAAAGGTTCAGAAGTCACCGTGGATTTCTACCGTAACCTTCCAAAGCAGGGTTATAAGGTGGTAATTTTGAGGGTGCACTCTGCCTTGTACAACGGAACCGATGCGCCTCTAGACCTTTTTACATCCGAACCCTTCAATCCTAACGATCCAGATACAATCTATTATCTATCCCGCGGCTACCTTGATGCTGCTATGTATCAACAAGGCGGTGACCAGTTTTTCGGCATAAAGCATAGTTTTATCAGCAACGCTATGCTGGGAAATTTCGACGATGCCGTGATAATAATGATGGGATGTAACGGTCTGGATAAGTATGCCCGTTCCAAGGCAACGCTTGACGCCTTCTTAGGAAAAGGAGCCAAAGTCGTTATTGGTTGGGACGACGCAGTTGGCGTAGATCATACCGATATCGCCACTGCGGCTCTTCTGCGGCGTTTGCTGATAGAGAACCAAACCATAAAAAACGCGGTGAACGCGACCAACATGGACGTAGGACCAGACCCGACTTACCATAGCGTTTTGAAGTATTATCCTTCGACCTCGAGCATTGACAGTTACACCGTTCCTCATTCACTCTCAAAATCAACAAACGTGACAGATGCTTTCTCCATATTCGGCACTATGATATTTTCTGCATTGCCCGTGCTTTTATATATGAAGAAATTCCTTGTTTCTAAAGGCTTAGAATGCAGACTTTTTGAGTTTCTCGTAATGCTTTGAGACGATGAGGTACAGGTTGTCGCGCAACTCGTTTCCTAAAGGTTTTGACTGCTGCAGCTTCTTGACCTCTTCGGAAAGCGCTTTGTCCTCTAAGGTGCCATCAATCCACTTCTGAAAGTCGCCGCGGTAAAGGTGAAACTCTAAGGATTTAGTGTTCACTTCTAAGATTTTCTTCGTAAACTCTTCGAGGGAATCAGCACTTATTCCAGTATAGTTGCCTATTGACGTGAAAAAGTAGAACGCGTTCTCTCTTGGCAGTTTTCTCAGAATTCTTTGGCTAGACTTAAATGTCATCATAATGGTTCCCCAGAAATTTCATTTAGCGCTTTTGACTTATAAAAGTAATCGTTCTATTTCGAGCGTTCTATCGGCAACTCGGTTTCTTTGAATTTCTTGGTAACAATCGATGTGCGAATTCTCAAGACTCCTGGCAAGGACACTATCTTGTGGGCAATGAACGAGTGTAGCTTTTCCTGGTCGTCTGCGACTACCTTGGCGATTATCAGCAGTTCTTCAGAGAGAGAAGTGTCAACCTCCACTACTTCGCTCATTTCGGAGAGTTTCTCGGCGACTCCTTCGGTTAATTTTGGGTCTGTGAAAATCGTCATTATCGCCGTGATGTATTTTTTCCCTAGCTTCTCGAGGTCGATGGACACAGTGTATTTTTTTATTATACGCTCTTGTTCCATTCTCTTTATCCTCTCGTAAACGGTAGAGTGTGCCACTTTTAACCGACGACCCATTTCCGTGTAGGTTTGATTGGCGTTTGACTGAAGAAGCCTGAGAATGTCCCAGTCAAGTTCATCTAACGTTATGGTCTTACTGCGAACCTTCATGCGAACAACCTGTTAACCAAATACATTACCCATACACAATTATTATTATTTGCTGTCGAAAATCTGTAGATTTTGCTGCAAAAATTCGACAAACCTTTTAAGACAAGTTAACATAAACTCCATGAAATCCATTTGTAAAACTGTAGCTATACTTGACATTTTTCCTTAATTTTTTCAAAATTAGAATCTATTTTGTGGAAATTTTGCAAATATTTATGTACAATATCTTTAAATTATTGTTTTTCTTATAGAAGTTTGTTCTAGAAGATTTGGAGAGAAATTATATGGCGGCGTTGCTGAGTCTTCCGAGAGTTTGGGAGCTTTTGAAGAGTTTTAAGGAATGGTGCAGGCGTAAGGGTTGGAAAACTTGCGAAGAATCTGACTGGGTTCGAATTGGTCACGAGTATCATGATTTCGTTTGGGCGAGGAACGTGCAGCCGTCGACTTTCTTCAAAGTTTCACAAAATCCAAAATGTACGGTTCATGACGGTTACACTTATCACGTGGTTAACGCGTCTTATGTTGCTTGGCTTTTTCAGCAGCCGCCGTCGGAGAGTCTTATACAATCACTGGTCGAGGCTTCCGATTTGTATGAAAGAACGGCGCTCTACGATTTGAGTCAGGTTTACCAAGGTAATCCCGTGTGTCTCAAACTCAACGCGACAAAGAGTTTGGTGTTCAAAGAGTTTGAGAGTTTTCTAGAAGAAAATTGGGGCGTCACGGTGAAACCCGCTTACAAAGCCTAAGCCTCGTCTTCGAGAAGACTTGATAAGCACTTCCCTTCTATATTCTAACTGGGATTTGCAGTGTCGACTAAAGACAAGGGTGACGCTGAAAAGATTAAAAAGCTGGCTGACTTTCGCCAGCGACTCGAGAAAAGAATCGGAGAAACCAGCACAGAGCTGGAGGAACTGCTGGGCTTGTTGGAGTTTACTGACGCGATTTTGTTGGAAAAGGGTTTCAAGCGTGCCGAGGTCGCAAAGCCGACGGAACCAGTTGCAAAAAGTGTTGTGCCGCCTGTTGTTGAGTACGAGTCTGTGGTACCCCTAAAAACCGTGACGGGCGATTTACTAGCTAACCTTTACACTGGCAAAGGCTCATTGCGCGTTATTTTGGCCGAGAATAAGAGGTTTAACGTGAACACTCCGCCGTTTGTGCAGTTTTTGGTGGAACGCGTGTTTGTAAAAATGCAGGACAAAGACCGTCAAGCCGTTGCTTCTGGCGAATTGGAACCTGACAAGCTGTTCTCCTTCAAAATCGTACAAGACGGCGACATACTGAAAGAAATCCAAGTGGAAAACATTTCTGAGGACAGGCTTCGAGAGTTGAAATCGTCTATACGCTGGACCTTGGAAAAAATGTACGAAAAAGACCGCTTGCCAGATGTTTAGCTTTTCACTTGGAAGTTTCTTGTTCTTCTTCGTCTGGTCCTTGATCGGGTGTGAGAATCATTGTTCTCTTGTTGAGAAGCTGCATGTACTCGTCTACTGATTTTTTGACGTTCCAATGAACAGCGCCAGGTGTTGAGCCGTCTTTCTTCTTGAGCGAATATTGCGCAGCTAGGCGCTTGTCTTCGCTCACGATCAAGTAAACGATTAAAATCGCAGGAACGATGAGCACACTTAGTGGGTGGATGGCGAACATCATCCATGGCATGAGAGTGATGTAGACGCCGAATGCTATCATGAGCCAGAGCCAAGGAGAAGCTATGGTGAGTTTGCTTATCCATAGTGCGTCTTTGATGAAGTCTATGAAATCGCGTATGGCACCCATGCTCGCACCAATTTATTGTGTTTTGAAAGAGGTTTATATAGTCTTTTGATTTTGGCATCAGATTATTCTAGTCTTTTTATGACGTGAAAGCCGAATTTGGTCTTGACTGGCTTTGACGTTTCGCCCTTACTAAGCGCAAATGCAGCGGTTTCGAATTCTTTAACCATTACTCCTCTGCCGAAGTCTCCGAGGTCTCCACCCCGTTTTCCTGAAGGACAAAGTGAAACCTGTTTGGCGATGTTGGCGAATTTTTCTCCTTTGTTCAAGCGTTCGAGTATTGTCTTTGCTTCTGTTTCGGTTTTGACTAGAATGTGTGCACAGTGAATTTTGTCTGGCATGGCTGTATGTGTGGCGTCTCGCGTTTTATATTGTTTATGGGATGATTTTTATATCTCTGCAGTCGATGCTTTTCTGGGCAGAGTTGGTGATTGCTTGGGAAAACCTCTGTTGTGTAGACTTGGGATGCACAAGTGGGAGAATTATGGTAAAGAGATACAGATTTTTTGGCAGGAGCCTGGTTTGATTTACGGTTTGACTACCCATAGTACGGTGGTCTTTGAAAAGCGCAAGTGCTTGCGGTGTGGCGTGCGGCTTAGGCGGAAGTTGATAGAGAATCCTGACGGGACTTTGGCGAGCGTTGGCTGGTTGCCCGACACGGAAGGCGAGATGACTGCGAAGTGAGCCTTAATATGGTCTTGTGATTCATAATTCTTTTTAAGATTGCAAAACAAGATTTTCACCATTGTTTCGAGGAAGATGGTGAGCGTTGGATCTGATGTCTGCGGCGAAGAGCGTGGCGAAGCGTTTCAGGTCTAAGAGGGTAATGCTGATTTTGTGTGTTTGTCTTGCCTTAATGGGGATTGCTGTGGTCGGAGCGGTTATTTATAATGTGATGCAGGTGCAGAGTCACGTGGGTGTTCAGTTGTTTTTGTTACTTATTTAGACTTCATAAAGTTATAAAGAGCGTATTTCCAAGTGGCTCGTAGAGGTTTTGGCTTCCTATAGGAGGCAATTGAAATGGAAGAATGGGATGAAGAAACCGAAGACTTTGACAACACCGAAGAAGAAACCGAAGAAGAAATCTAAACACGCGTTCAAAGCCTTAATCCTTCCATTTTTCTACATTTTTTGGGAATTCTTTTCAGAAACGAAAGTGCTAATATCCTACAAGTAGCAACCTTTGACTTTAGTGGGATACCAATGGCTAAGCATGCTGGGGTTCACGAGAAAGGCACGTTCACTCTTACTGATTTAATGAGCGCATTGAGGGCTAACCCAGATTTTCACAAGGTAGGCGCGGTTACGCTGTTCATCGGCGTCGCCAGAGGAGAAACTAAAGAAAAAGAAACTGTTCAAAGACTCGAACTAGAAGCTTACGCAGAGAAAGCTGACAGCGTACTCGAAAACATCTGCAAACACCTGTCAGTCAAACCTGGCATCGTTGACGTGCAGATTCATCACCTCACGGGCACGTTTGAAATCGGCGAGGAGCTTGTGTACGTCGCCGTGGCTGGCGGTCACAGGAACAATATTTTCCCAGTGTTGAGAGAGGCGGTTGAACGCTACAAGCACGAAGCGCCCATCTTCAAAAAAGAACACATAACCGACAGGAAAGGTGTACGCAAAGCATATTGGGTTAATGAGCAAGGAAATCCCTAATGCTAGGTGGTGCTTTAGAATGAAGTGGGTTACTCGCGAAAACGTGCACGTGGAGCGTGTGGCTTGTCCATGGTTGATAAGGAAGTTTGTTGATTCCCGAGCTGAATTCATCTTTGTACCGACGGAAAAAATTGCCGAAGTAGTGGAAAAAGAAGGCGCAATCGCGTTCGATGCGTCAGGCGTGGAGCTAGGTCACAAGGGTGACAGGTGTAGTTTTGATGCGATTATTGAGAAGTACAGATTGGCTGACCCTGCTTTGCTTAGTTTGGCCGTTATTGTGCGTGCTGCTGACACTGACAGGAAAGACCTTGCGCCCGAAAGCGTTGGCTTAGATGCGATTGCTACGGGGTCGATGATGATTGTGAAAGACGATTACGAAGCCATCGAGAGGGGCGCTTATGTTTACGACGCCCTATACGCCTACTGCAAACTCAATCTAGTACGCGAAAAGTACAAGTCAGAACTGGAGAAAATGGACAGAAAACAACGATTCCCCTTCCTCAAACAGAAAATGAAAGAATAACAAATCATTTAGTCGTACTGGTGGTGCGGGAGGGGAGGAAGGGAAAGAGAAAAACGTAGAGGAAACTATCGCGCCATTTCTCGCCATACCGAAGGGCGTGTTTCTTTCCCGCACCAATAAAGTGCTGAGTGGAAGGGTATTAAAAAGGGTTGACGTAAAAAACACCAAATGCTTCATAAATGCATAAAGCCTCTCACATATTCCGATAAACACATGCTTCCCACACTGTTCAAATCGTTACTCAACCCATGGTACGAAAGCCTAAAAAACCCAGCCACGGTACAGCAGACAACCCTCGAAAAACTGCTAAAAACCTATGAAAAAACAGAATACGGCCAAACACATGAGGCAAGTAAAACACACGGCACTTCAGACTTCCGTACAAACTTTCCAAAAATCGACTACAAAGACCTAAAGCCCTACTTAGAAATTGTAAAAAAAGGCAAATACGAGACTATTCTATCAGAACCGCCCGTCTGTTGGGTGATGACACGCGGCTCAACAGGCACGGCCAAGGTGTATCCAGCGACTCAGACGCACTTGCAAGAGATTCTGCAGTGTGGTGCGCGTGCATTTCTTAATTACGCAGTAAGGAAGAACGATTGGGCACTTTTGACTGGTCGCATTCTAAACCTCAACTTTCCCTCCGTGGTGACCAGTCTGGACGCGGGTGGAGAGAAGGTCGCTTATGGCTATAGCTCTGGCACCTACGCACGGCTCAATCCCGCCCTGAACGAAGCAAGCCTTGTGCCCAGACAGGAGGAAATCGACGCGCTTGGCTCTGGAATTTTCAAGAAGGATTGGGAGGCGCGTTTTGAGCTGGTTTACGAGAAGGCTATGAGCGAGAACGTGGTGGCGACTATGGGTGTGGCACCCGTGATTTTGTCTTTTGCGCGTTACGTGAAACATAAACACGGTCGTTTGCTCAAGGATTTGTGGGACGTCCATGCGTTATTCTTGACCAGCGTGGCGAAGATTCAGTTCCGTTATGCGCCATTGTTTCGGGCATATTTCGGAGATGTGCCTGTTGTGGAAATATACAGCGCCACCGAAGGAGTCTTCGCCCAGCAACTAGACGACATGCCCTACGTGGTGCCCAACTATGACGCCTATGTGTTCGAAGTTGAAACTGAAAAGGGCGTGAAAATGCTTCATGAACTCAAACGTGGTGAGTGGGGACGCATGATAATCTCTTCCAGTCTTTTCCCTCGCTATGATATTGGCGACTTGGTAGAGTCCATGGGGAAAAATTATTTTAGGATTTTTGGAAGAAGCAAGCCGCTAACGGTTCTGGAGCATCGCTTGTATAGGCTTTTGTTCGGTTGGTTTCTCTAAGCTGGCGGCGGCGGGCTTCTGCGCATCATGGAAGTTGCGACTATAGCGTAGATTATTATGGCTACTCCAACGATGACGAGGAAAATCGGCCACCATAACCAACTGGGCACGCCGTACCAATTTGCTAGGAATATGATTAGGCCAAACGCGACTAGAAGTATTCCGGCAAGTACCGAACCCCAAATGCCCATGCCTCTTTTCTCATGCTTTTCTCCTTTTTCAGGGGATTCCTTCTCGTGCTTCTCATGTTTTTCGTGTTTTTCGCCTTTCTCTTGTTTCTCATATCGTTCTCTTGTCGGCGGCGCTGGGGCGGTTTGTGGTTTTTCTTCTTCCTTTGGTTTTGTTTTTGCCACTTTTTTCACCATTGCTATGCTACTTTTGTGCAAGAACTATTTAAAGCCTTAATATGGAAACCCATGGTGCGGTGTTTCGATTAATACGGTTGCATCATAAATTATAAAATAGTCAACGCTTCTTACTATATGCAGGGAATTTGGTGTTTGCGGTATGTCCTTCTTCAAAAAGTTGAAAGATAAGATGACGCCGCCTCAAGCGAGCGTTCTGCTGAAATTCAACAAGACTAGTTATGTCGCTGGCGAGAACGTCGAAGGCACCTTGACGGTGACCTCGAGCGACGAGTTTGACGCCACAGAAGTCAGATGCGAGATTCAATGCGTTGAAGAAGCCAAGAAGACGAGACACGTTTATGAAGAAAGGCTGCACCGAGAGATTGATCAAGAGTTCTGGGATTCTGCCACGCTGTTTTCTGCCCGGCCAGCCTTAAGCGGTCAGACGCACTGACTAATGGTTACGCACAGGATTTTCCGTTCAGCATAAACCTCCCCATCAGCGGACCCGCCACGACTAGAAGCCTCGACAGAAAAGTCACATGGGCAATCAAAGGCGTAGTCGCTGTTGATGGCAGACCAGATGTGACCAGCAGAATAACAGAAATCCAAGTAGCCCCGCCCAGCGCCTCGCCTGTAATTAGGGAAAGGGAAATCCTTCGCGAAGTCGTCATGATACCCTGCAAATACTGCGGAGCCCTCATGCCCCAGACAGAAACAGCATGTCCACACTGCGGCGCAAAAAGAACAGTTCAAAGTCAATGGTGGTGCGGCCGCCGGGATTCGAACCCGGGTCCTCGGCTTGGGAAGCCGGTGTCCTAGGCCAAGCTAGACTACGGCCGCTTGTGTCAAAAAGTATTGTTTGCTTGGTCATTTTATGTATTTTGTTAGCGTGGCTGTTGTTTGGCAGTATGTTGTGCCGTCGCAGGTGGTTGTGTTTAGTTCTGGGAAGCCTTCGCGGCAGGCGGCAAACTCTAAGCCATGCTTGAGCACTATTGGTTTCAGTTTGTTTACTATGATTTTTCTCTTCTCTGCAACGAGATACTTGTAACCCATCAGCCATTCTGCATCTTCATACGCCTTGACAATTCTTTCATATTTTCCCGGAAGCACCTGTTTAATCTTCGTGAAGAAACCTCTGACGGGTTTCACTGTGGAAATTGTAACTTGCCTTACGCCTATGCCCGCGATTGTAGAAACTAGTGTTTCGAATTCGGTTGGGTCATCGTTGACATATGGTATTATGGGGTCTATTCTTGCCGTTGCAGATATTCCTGCGGCTACTATTTTCTCCAGTGCTTTGATTCGTTCTTCTGGCGCTGGCGCGTTTGGCTCGATTTGTTTGGCGATGTCTTCTCTTATGGTTGTCACAGTCATGGAGATGACAGTCGAAGTTTTCTTGAACAAATCAATGTCACGAGTTACAAGGTCTGATTTTGTTACAATAAGTAATGGAAAACGATGTTCGACAAGGGTCTGAATGCACTTGCGCGTAATCTGACGCGCCTTTTCTAGCGGCTGATACGGGTCGGTGCAGTCGCTTATCATCACGGGCAATTTGAGCTTAGTGTTCTTCGCCATGACTTTGATTTGCTCGGCTAATGCTGTGCGTGGCACGGGTGGACCATTAAAAGTCGGAAACTTCGTGGCGTAGCAATAGATGCACTCGTGTCCGCAGCGTCCAAAATAAGTATTCAAATTATACTTGGGCGGACAAGTGCAGAACCCCTTAATAGGCGATTTGAAACGAGACAGTTGCATACCAAAAACAGCCTAAGTAAAATGCGACTATAATATGTTTAGTTTTTCAAAGAGAAATTCACAAAAATAGGACCCCTAATTCTCTGTTTATATTTGGATCCTAATAGGATCATAAACAAGACTAGGGCGAGAGGCGTATCGAGAAACCTGAAAAGGCTCCGCCCTTCAACGCACCAACCAGATCATCTTTCAATTCTTCAAAAGCCGAGCTTAGACGTTTAGCATCTTCTTTCGACATGCCTATCTGCGTGAGTTCTTTTTCAAAAGCCCGTCTCGTACTGCGCACGCGCCACCCCAACGTAGCGTACATCCAGCCGAGGCTCAGCATCAGGCGTATCAGATGCGGTCCCGACCTGAACAAAGTCACAAAGACTTCTGAAGCCTCACTCAATCTAATTTCACCACACAGAAAAAGGCGTATGGAAGATTACTCTTCCTCTTCTTCTTCGTCGCTTTCTCGCTCCAGTCGCTTCTTCTCCAGTTTCTCACGAACACGCCTTTCGATTTCCTCGCCTAAATCTTCTCCAACTTTTCCCCTCAACACGATTTTTTCGCTCTTGCCGATGTTCTGCAGCATGCTGCCCAAGCTTGTAAAGGTCTTCATGTAATCTTCCGTCATCTTCACTGCCACATCATCAGGCATGCCGCTCTCTTTGAGCTCCTTATAATACGCAGCAGCAGCCTTGCCCATGTTCCTGCCAGCTTCTTCGCTGAACACCGAAGCAAGAACGCTCTTAATCAAAGCTGGAACCTGCGTCGAAACCGCGCTGAGAATTTCTTTGACTTCCTCAGCCTCTTCTTTTGGACTTTTTTCTTTCTTTTCGCTCATGTTTGTCACCTCACCTTTTTACTTCTTTTTTTATCCAAGCGTCAAATGTAAAGGAATTACCATCACCTTAGCCCTGGCTTGTTCCACGCTTATCTCTTCCTGCGTCGCTTTAATCGTTTCGCAAATTCTTTCCATGCTGTTTCACCTCAAAACAATAAAGGAGTGGTCACAAAAGTTAGGCATTCTGTACAAAAATGACCACCTGCTGATCAGTCTTTCTCCTTCTCCACCAACTCATAAGCGGGAACACGTCCTTCTTTCTTCACCAGCATTCCTTGCTTCACCAGCCTCTGCACCCTATCACGCACAATGCGTCTGCTCGCCTTCCCACGCATGGTCGCCACCTGACGCGTGATGGCGGAAATGTTCAGAGCGCCCTTCATAGCCAACGCCTGCACGATACAACGCGAAATATCATCCTGCGCGATTGGCTTTTGTTTCATGTACTCCTGCGCCGCTTTCAAACGGGAAGCAATCTTCAAAGGCTCACCGTACAAGCCAATGCCAACCTTCGTCAACTGCAAGGTAGCCGCCAAATCCGCGTACTCAGGCTTTTCCAGAATCAGTTTCTCCAAAAAATCCAACCGCTGAAGTATCATGTCCAGCTTCCTGCTCAACTCTTCAGCACTTGAGGTGGATTTTTCTTCTTCGCTCACGATGTTTTCAGCTTTTCTTTGGTACGAATGAAAAAGAATAGTTATCTTATGGTTTATATGGTTGACTACGCAGCCGCAATATTTGAAGCCCGCTTTGAAAACATCGGAGCATTGTTTATCTGAAAATCAACACTAAAGAGGAATACGCCCTATTGAAAATACAAGGGTAGCATACTGCTTTGCCGATTAACAGTAACGCTTTGTTTACCGCAGAATTTTCTCTACTCCGCGCTTTCCCGCTCAAACCTCGACCCCAAATGAATAATATGCGAAAACAGAGGTATAAGCATTGTTTCCAGATGCAAATATGCACAGGAGTGAAACTAAAGTTTATTTCAACGCTGAACTCATAAGCCTATTCTTCGAAGGCTCCGCCTAAATGAAAACAGAGCAAAACAAAACTCGCCGCTTCCTCGGAAACTTTGCGTTTCTTAAAGGCAACCTGCTGATCCTAACCATAAGCTGGATGGTTTGGTTTCCTGCCCTGCGGCTCACGGACACCTACGCGCAGCCTTACATAAAGGAACTGGGCGCTTCCGTATTCATCATAGGCGTAATCAACTCCATCGCAACGGCTACTCTTGCAATAACGAGAATTCTCGGCGGTTACGTGGCAGATCGCTTTGGCAGAAAAAAAATTCTAACCCTTATGTCCTTCGCCATATCCTCCACTTACCTAATCTACGCTTTCGCGCCCAGCTGGGAATGGGTACTCATCGCCGCCACTTTGAACAGTGTGTTTCTCCTGTACCAGCCCGCGTTGCTGGCGTTAAGAGCCGACAGCGTGCCGCCAGAAAAGAGAGGCTTTGGTTTCGCGCTCACAGAATTTCTTCCTGGGTTGATCAGTATTCCTGCGCCGATTATTGCGACTTATCTTGTGGTTACTAATGGCACCGTTGGCGGAATGCGCATAGCATATTTTGCTGCTTTCGCGTTGGGCGTTGCTGCTGCGATTGTTCGGCTTTTTCTAAAGGAAACGCTTCCGAAAAGAAACGATAAGCGACCAGTCTTTCATGAGGATTTTACTAAAGAATACTCTGAGGCGATTCAGTTTATTTTTAAAAACATGCGAAGCGTCGCTTTGCTTTATATAATCTATAACTTCGCCTTCACGGGTGTGGCTCCGCTCTTTTCCATATATGCCATATACTTCTTGCAGTTGGGCGACGTAGGCTGGGGCATAATGTACTTGGTTTCTTATGTTCTGTACTTGGCGTTGCTAGTACCAATCGGGTTCACGGTTGACAGATTAGGAAGGAGAAGAATGCTTCTGCTCTCCATCATGAGTCTTACTTTGTTTGGCTTTATCTATGCTATGACACCCATGAATGCATCTTACAGCCTCATAATAATGGTCGTAGCCTACACAGCTATAGTTTTGGCTAACGTTGCCTATGCTAACGCGGTGGGTGCTTTAGAAGCTGATTATATTCCGCGCGAAAAACGTGGACGCGTGACGGCGGCTTTGGCTTTTGTTGCGAGTTTGGCTGGCGCAGTTGGACAAGCAGTTTGGGGGTATGCTTATGTTTCTGTGGGTCAGCGTTTTCCGTTTGCAGTCTTAACAGTTTTTATGATAATTAGCGTCTTCGTGGTTCTATTTAGGCTTAAAGAACCGAGAATTCGTGAGCAATAGTTTTTTGGATGTATCGGTTGTGGGAATATTTTGGGTTTTAAAATGAAGGATATATTTTCGGGTTTCCAAGTTTTATTTGAAGAAAAAGGGAATAGCCATGACTTTGCATACGCTGCAGTTGAGGTTCTGTTTTCCGCCCTTGTATGGCGTTTACGATACGGGAGATGGGACCATTTACATTTTTGGCGAACATGAAGAAGAAATTGAAGAAGTGGTAAGCCACGAAGTCTTGCACTGGGTGCTTCAGAAAATCGCTGGGAAACAGGCGAGTTTAGGCTTGGACAACGTCCCACCAGAAGTCTTGAAAGCGTAGCCTCAGGTTCAACAAGCGTAAAATACCTCTTTTTAGACACAAGCCCTATCTGTGCAATGGAGAGATTTCGAAGTTGAGTTCTGACTCTGTTGAGAAGAAGGGCTTCGCAGAGGGTTTTTGGAGCGACGACCAAATAAAAGAAATTTTCTTGGAAAAACAACGAAAAATCATCTGGAACAAAGACTACTGGCGAAACGTTCTAGTGCCGCTGCTAAGGTTGAGACCTAATTCCGTGATTTTAGATGTCGGCTGCGGCTTGGGCTTCATAGGCCAAAGCCTCGCGGAATTCGTTCCTGATGGAAAAATAATCGGTGTTGACTTGGACGCTAAGCTTGTCGAGTCAGCCAGAAGAATTTCTGTAAAAACTTTGCCAAACCGTGTTTTCGATTATCGCGTTGGTAATGCGTACGATTTGCCCGTTGACAGCGGTAGCGTTGACCTTTCAATCAGCCAATGTATGCTGATGCATCTGGATAACCCGCAGAAAGCTATTGCCGAAATGCAGCGTGCAACAAAAAAGGGTGGCAGAGTCGTTGCCGTAGAGCCTGACTATGCGAGTTTGTCCTATTTTGACACCGCAGTCGAAGAAATGAATTATTCAGTAGATCAACGCGCGAGTTTTCTGCGGTGGGAAATGATGAGAAAGTTCGGAAAAAAGAAATTAGGCAAAGGCGACGATGACATTGGTACTAGAATTCCGTTCTTATTCTTTCAAGCTGGGCTACGCGTGATCGATGTTCGCTGCTTTGACCGTGTGTTCTGGCTTATTCCGCCCTATCAACAGGAAGGAAACGACCTAGAACTCGAACAATTGCTCTTGCCACCAGAATTTTACATGGAAAAACTCGATACACATAAAGAGTTTCTTGCTGGTGGCGGAACCGAAGCGGAATTTGAGGAATACTTTGATTTGATAAAAAAAGAACACGAAGTACGC